>ERZ773014.1666-NODE-1666-length-13791-cov-16.358765_pt1 | contig 13791 bp, 10 predicted proteins | sample MGYA00580841_ERZ773014 | MGnify/ENA primary metagenome ERZ773014 (study PRJEB29015, sample SAMEA2737989) | human oral metagenome | biome: human oral; feature: human-associated habitat; material: dental | place: China | collected 2067 ...
ATGTGTCTTTTCTCCTTTATAAAATATTGTTTCTACCTATTGTATCACAAACTTGGGCAATAGCCTAGTAGAATAGGGAAGAAAGTGGCTATTTTATTGAAAGTTTTCCTTTTATGGTATAATAAAGAAAGCGAGGACATTCATGAAAAAAAGAAACAGTGAATTAAAAACAAAGTTGTTGCATTTTTTTCAGCAACTAATTGCCAAATGGAAGAAAAAACAAGCAAGTAAAAAGACTGATAAGAAAGTGGCTTCTTCTGACAAAGTCAAAAGGGTAGGGTCCATTTTTGCTCAGATTTTGAGTGCTTTTAAAGTGACCTTCAACACTCTCTTTATCCTAGGCTTTATCGGAAGTCTTCTTGGTGCTGGTGTGGCTATGGGTTATGGAGTCGCTCTATTTGACAAGGCTCAGGTCCCTCAGGCAGAAGAGTTGGTCAAGCAAGTGAAGGATATTGCCTCTATCTCAGAAATCACCTATTCTGACGGAACTACTATCGCTTCGATCGAGGGGGATTTGTTGCGCACATCGGTCGCTTCGGATGCTATATCTGATAATCTTAAGAAAGCCATTATTGCGACAGAGGACGAGCATTTCAATGAACACAAGGGAGTTGTGCCTAAGGCTGTTATTCGTGCGACCTTGGGAACCTTTGTCGGTCTAGGCTCGTCTAGTGGTGGTTCGACCTTGACTCAGCAGGTCATCAAACAACAGGTGGTAGGGGATGCTCCGACCTTGGCTCGTAAGGCAACAGAAATCGTAGATGCTCTTGCCTTGGAGCGTGTCATGAGCAAGGACGAAATTCTGACAACCTATCTGAATATTGCTCCTTTCGGTCGCAATCACAAAGGTCAAAATATTGCAGGTGCCCAGCAAGCTGCAGAAGGAATTTTTGGAGTCAATGCTTCAGATTTGACGATACCTCAAGCGGCCTTTATCGCAGGCTTACCACAGAGTCCGATTAGTTATTCCCCTTATGAATCTGATGGCAGTATGAAGAGTGATGAGGATATGGCTTTGGGTATCAAGCGTGCCAAGGATGTCCTCTACAATATGTACCGGACAGGTGCTCTGAGCCAGGAAGATTACGACAAGTACAAGGATTATGACTTTAAGCAAGACTTCCTACCATCAGGTAGTGTCAACGGAAGCTCACGCGACTATCTTTACTTTGCAACCTTGGCAGAAGCTACCGATCGGATGTATGATTATCTAGTTGAGAGAGATCATGTCTCTGCTCAGGAGTTAAAGAATGAATCCATCCAGAAGGCTTATCATGACCTAGCAACCAAGGAAATTGAGAATGGTGGGTATAAGATTACGACAACTATCAATAAAAACGTTCATGCTGCGATGCAAAATGCGGTTGCGATCTACGGATATCTGCTAGATGATTCGACAGGCCAGCCCGAAGTAGGAAATGTCCTCATGGACAACCAAACAGGAGCCATTCTTGGCTTTGTTGGTGGTCGTAATTATCAAGAAAATCAGAACAATCATGCCATTGACACCAAACGTTCTCCAGCTTCAACCACTAAGCCCATACTGGCCTATGGTATCGCGATTGACCAAGGTTTAATGGGAAGTGCAAGTATCTTATCTAACTATCCGACAAACTTTTCAAACGGCAATCCCATCATGTATGTCAATAGTCCTGGTACAGGGATGATGACTTTGGGAGAAGCTCTTAACTACTCATGGAATATCCCAGCCTACTGGACTTATCGCACGCTTCGAGAGAAGGGTGTCGACGTCAAGGGCTATATGGAAAAAATGGGTTATGAAATTCCTGAATACGGTATCGAAAGTTTACCGATGGGTGGAGGAATTGAGGTTACGGTTGCCCAGCATACCAATGGTTATCAGACCTTGGCTAATAATGGGGTCTACCACAAGAAACACATGATTTCCAAGATTGAATCGACGACGGGACAAGTGATTTATGAACATAAAAGTCAACCTGTCCAAGTTTATTCAAAAGCAACAGCGACCATCATGCAGAGTCTGCTTCGCGAGGTGATCTCATCTCGAATTACTTCGAGCTTCCAGACGGACTTGGCTTCTATCAATCCAAGCCTAGCTCGCGCCGACTGGATCGGAAAAACCGGTACGACCAATGAAGATGAAAATATGTGGCTCATGCTTTCTACACCTCGATTGACTTTAGGAGGTTGGTTAGGTCACGACGACAACCGACCGCTAGCTAAGGGTGCAGGTCATTACCGAAACGCCAATTATATGGCTCACTTGGTTAATGCCATCCAGCAAGCCGAACCTGGAATATGGGGAAATGAGCGCTTCAATCTCGATCCAAGTGTGACAAAATCTCAAGTCCTCAAATCGACAGGGGAGAAAGCAGGCAAGGTCACAATCAATGGCAAAGAAGTCACTGTTTCAGGCTCTACTGTAACGAGTTATTGGGCTACTAAAGAAGGGGCGCCAGTAACCACTTACCGCTTTGCTATCGGAGGGAGCGATGCCGATTATCAAAATGCTTGGAAGAGCATTTTAGGAAGTTTACCGAGTCTTCCTAGCCCAACTCTTCCAAGTTCAAGCAGCAGTTCGAGAACAAGTTCATCAACTCGCTCAAATCAATCAAATCGATAGAATATAAAAGTAGCAAGTTTCATTTAATATTATGTTTCGTGCTACTTTTTTCTTTTTTCATTTCGTGTTACAATAGGAGAATGAATAAGTATCAAAAGAAGATTTTTAAGGGAACTCTATATTCACTATTGTCAGGTCTGATTTGGGGAATTTGTGGTATTCTGGGAGAATATTTTTTCACCCATTATCAGGTGTCGTCTGGCTGGCTCACTTCCATGCGCTTGCTTTTGGCAGGTAGCTTGGTCTTGATTTTATCTGCCTTTCAGTTGCGCTTTCAACTATTGGATATTTGGCGAAATAAGAAAAACTATCTGCCTTTTTTAGCCTATGCTATTCTGGGGATTTTTTCTGTGCAGTTTTTCTTCTATCTCTGTGTTGAATATTCGAATGCGACGACAGCAACGATTTTACAATTTATCAGTCCAGTTTTTATCTTGTTTTATAATCGTATCTTTTATCAAAAGAAGGCTTCTATCACAGCTATTCTCTATGTTTTGATTGCCATGCTAGGTGTTTTTTTGATGGCTACAAAAGGGGATTTATCCAAGCTATCAATGACACCTCTGGCTTTGGTGACAGGGCTACTCAGTGCTGTAGGGGTCATGTTCAACGTTATCCTGCCTCAGCGTTTTGCACGTGACTATGGTTTTGTGCCAACCGTTGGTTGGGGGATGTTGCTAGCAGGTGTTTTTAGCAATTTTCTTTATCCTGTTCATCAGATTACCTTTCAACTTGATGTGACGAGCCTTTTGATTTGTTTTACTATTGCTGTGTTTGGAACGGCTTTTGCTTTTTTCCTTTCGATGAAGGCTGTGCTACTCGTCTCACCGTTAGTTGTGTCAGTTGTGAGTGCCAGCGAACCTTTATCTTCCGCATTGTTAAGTGTGCTATTTCTAGGTATGGTTTTGGATGGTTTTCTAGCTTTGGCCATGATTTTGATTATCGTTCCAATGGTTTTCTTATCAATTGAGGAAACGAAGGAAAGGTAAAATGTTCTGTTCGGGTGCTTAAGGCTTCAAATTTGAAGCCTTTTTTGGTAGAATAGGTATCATTATAATGAACCAGGAGGCGCCTATGACTGCTACAAAAATGAATGCTCAAGAAATTATCCAATTTATCGCTAATGCTGAAAAGAAAACCAGTGTCAAAGTGACTTTTGAAGGAGAACTTGCAACTGCTGTGCCTAGCTCTGTTGTCAAACTAGGAAATGTTTTATTTGGAGACTGGAAGGACGTCGCTCCGCTTCTTGATGGTTTGGTAGAAAATCAAGACTATGTTGTTGAGCAAGATGCTCGTAATTCTGCAGTTCCTTTGCTAGATAAACGTGATATCAACGCTCGTATCGAGCCAGGTGCCATTATCCGTGACCAGGTGGAAATTGGTGACAATGCTGTTATCATGATGGGAGCCGTTATCAATATCGGTGCTGAAATCGGAGCAGGAACCATGATTGATATGGGGGCTATCCTTGGTGGGCGTGCTATCGTTGGGGAAAATAGCCACGTAGGTGCAGGGGCAGTTTTGGCAGGTGTGATTGAGCCAGCTAGTGCTGAACCAGTCCGTGTCGGGGACAATGTTCTCATCGGTGCCAATGCAGTGGTTATCGAAGGAGTGCAAATCGGTAGTGGTTCAGTTGTCGCTGCAGGAGCTATCGTGACTCAAGATGTCCCAGAAAATGTAGTGGTAGCAGGCGTTCCGGCTCGCATTATCAAAGAAATCGACAGCCAAACCCAACAAAAAACAGCGCTAGAAGATGCGCTTCGTACCTTGTAATTGTAAAAGTAAAAAAAGAGGCGGAACCCTTTTTCCAGCCTCTTTCTGCTATATCGGAGGAAAGATAGATGTTAGATTTGATTCAGACTCGACGAGATTTGCACCAGATTCCAGAGATTGGCTTGGAGGAATTCAAGACTCAGGCATATTTGCTGGATGTGATTGAGAAATTGACTGCGGGCAAGGATTTTGTTCAAGTTCGTACGTGGCGGACAGGGATTTTGGTCTATTTGCAGGGAAGTCAGCCGAAGAAGACCATTGGTTGGCGAACAGATATTGATGGACTGCCTATCGTTGAACAAACAGGACTACCTTTTTCTTCCCAACACCAAGGTCGTATGCATGCTTGCGGACATGATTTCCACATGACTATTGCCTTGGGCTGTCTCGAGCGCGCCCTTGAGGAGCAACCTAAGAATAATCTGCTCTTCCTATTTCAACCTGCTGAAGAAAATGAAGCGGGTGGTATGCTCATGTATGAGGACGGCGCTTTTGGGGACTGGCTACCAGACCAGTTTTATGGACTCCATGTTCGTCCGGATTTGAAAGTCGGCCAGATTGCGACCAATACCCATACACTCTTTGCTGGGACCTGTGAGGTGAAGATCCGTTTCAAAGGAAAAGGCGGGCACGCAGCCTTCCCGCATGAGGCCAATGACGCCTTGGTGGCAGCTAGTTACTTTGTGACCCAGGTGCAGTCAGTTGTCAGCCGCAATGTTAATCCAATCGAGGGAGCAGTGGTGACCTTTGGCCTTTTCCAAGCTGGAACAACCAACAATGTCATTACAGACACTGCCTTTTTACATGGAACCATTCGCGCCTTGACCCAGGACATGAGCCTCTTGGTGCAAAAGAGGGTAAAAACAGTTGCAGAAGGAGTTGCAGCAGCCTTTGATATGGAAGTCGAAGTCGAACTCAAGCAAGGAGGCTACCTACCTGTTGAGAACAATCCAGCCTTGGCGCGTGAACTGATGGACTTCTTTGAAGAAAAAGAGGGAGTCGAGTTGATTGATATTGAGCCTGCTATGACTGGTGAGGACTTTGGTTATCTCCTTTCTAAGATAGACGGCGTTATGTTCTGGTTAGGTATCGATAGCCCTTATGCTCTTCATCATCCTCAGATGAGTCCCAAGGAAGAAGCCTTAGCCATTGGGATGGATGCGGTCTCTAGTTTCCTGAAAAAGAAGGCGGCAGAGTAGAGGTGTTGTCTATGAAATCGGAATTGCGCAAGCAAGTCTTGCAAGAAATGAAGGCTATGCCCCAGGAGCAAAAACAGGCTATGGATCGAGCTTTAACAAAACGATTTTTGAATCACTCCTTTTATCAAGAAGCCAAGGTCATCGCAACCTATCTCTCTTTTCCGCATGAGTTTCAAACGCAGGGGCTGATCGACCAAGCGCTAAGGGATGGCAAAAAGGTGCTGATACCCAAAACGTATCCCAAGGGGCGCATGGACTTTGTAGTTTATGATCCACAACAGTTGGTAAAAACTTCCTTTGGTTTACTGGAACCCCAAGGGAACTTGGAAGTGGTGGATGCTTCTCAGATTGATTTAATTCATGTTCCGGGCTTGGCTTTTACAACAGATGGCTATCGGATCGGATATGGCGGGGGCTACTATGACCGTTATTTGGAGAATTTTGCTGGGCATAGCCTGAGCACAATCTATCCTTGTCAAGTTCAAGAATTTAACTCGGAAGACCACGATATTCCCGTCCAGGAGGTGCTAATCTATGAAGGAAATCTTTGATAAACGTTACCCTGTTACTAGTCTTTTTCTCCTAATGACAGCTTTGGTATTTCTCTTGATGTTGATTACTACGGGTATCAACTTTGACCATGTAAAAACTCTGTTTCAGTTTGGAGCTATGTATGGGCCAATCATTCGCCTGTTCCCAGAGCAGGTATGGCGCCTTTTTTCGGCTATATTTGTGCATATTGGTTGGGAGCATTTCATTGTTAATATGATTTCACTTTACTTTCTTGGACAACAGGTGGAGGAGATTTTCGGCTCTAAGCAGTTCTTCTTTCTCTATCTCTTATCAGGAATGATGGGCAATCTCTTTGTGTTTGCTTTCACACCGAAAGTTGTAGCAGCAGGAGCATCCACCTCCCTCTATGGGCTCTTTGCTGCGATTATCGTCTTGCGCTATGCAACTCGCAATCCCTATATCCAGCAGTTGGGGCAATCCTACCTGACGCTTTTCGTGATAAATATCATTGGCAGTGTTCTGATTCCAGGAATTAGCCTAGCAGGACATATTGGTGGCGCAGTAGGTGGGGCCTTTCTAGCAGTCATCTTTCCAGTCAAATGGGAGAGAAGGATGTATAGTACCAGCCAGCGAATCGGAGCAACTCTACTTTTTGTCGCACTAGCCGTTTTCCTTTTCTACAAAGGAATGAGCTATGTGTAGGCGTGGAATAGTTAAATGAGCATCGATTAGATTGCTAATAAGTCATCTACAAAGATGGCTTTTTTGTTGCAATCTTCAACAAAAAAACAAAACTCTTATTTAAGAGCTTTGTTTTTCTTCTATTTCCCTTCAGCTAACTCTTTCCCAAGTTGGATGAGATAGTCTTTCAAGTCGTCTTTGACTTGTGGATGTTTGAGAGCGTAGTCGATGGAGGTTTTCATAAAGCCAAACTTGTCTCCAACATCGTAACGAGCGCCCTTGAATTCACGAGCGAAAACACGTTGTGTTTTGTTAAGGGTGTCGATTGCATCTGTTAGCTGAATTTCATTTCCTGCACCTGGAGTTTGGTTTTCGAGGATTTGGAAAATTTCAGGTGTGAGGAGATAGCGTCCAATAATAGCAAGGTCGCTAGGAGCATCCTCTGGAGCTGGTTTTTCAACGAAGGTCTCAACGCTGTAAAGACCGTCTTTTCCTTCGCCTTGCGGAGCAATAACCCCATAAGCAGATACTTCGTCATGAGGGACTGGCATGACAGCGATAGTGGACGCGTGGGTATGCTCGTAGTCATCCATGAGTTGTTTGGTAAGCGGAACAGCCTTGTCGTTAGTGATATCCATCAAGTCGTCACCAAGCATAACGACAAAAGGTTCGTTTCCGACGAAAGCCTTGGCTTGCAAAACAGCGTCTCCGAGACCGCGTGGATGAGTTTGACGGATAAAATGCAGACGCATGCCAGTTGTTTCATCAACTAGTTTCAAAAGATCTGTTTTCCCTTTTTCTTTGAGGTTGTATTCCAATTCGAAGTTTGAGTCGAAGTGGTCCTCGATGGAACGTTTTGACTTACCTGTAACAACCAAGATATCTTCGATTCCAGACTTGAGGGCTTCTTCAACGATAAATTGGATAGTTGGTTTGTCTACGATTGGCAACATTTCCTTGGCCAAGGCTTTAGTTGCAGGGAGGAAACGAGTTCCCAATCCAGCGGCAGGGATGACAGCTTTTCTGACTTTTTGTTTCATAATGTTCCTTTCTATAAGGGTCTAAGACCATTCGTTTTCTGCTTTAAATTCATTGTTCATGATGTCATTGATTGCTTCTTTAATATTGACACCTTCATAGATAACTCGGTAGATGGCTTGTGTGATTGGCATGTAGACACCCAATTCCTGAGCCAGTTCGTAAGCTGCTCGGGTTGTTGAAATTCCTTCAATGACCATGCCCATGTTGGCTTCGATGTCTGCGAGAGATTCTCCACGACCGAGAGCGTCACCCGCTCTCCAGTTGCGAGAGTGGACGGATGTCCCCGTTACGATCAAATCACCGACTCCAGAAAGACCGCTATAAGTCAGAGGATTAGCCCCAAGAGCTACCCCCAGACGGGTGATTTCTGCCAAGCCACGGGCGATGATGGCTGCCTTGGCATTGTCTCCAAATCCTAGGCCATGTAATGCACCTGCACCAACTGCAATGATGTTTTTAAGAGCACTAGCGGTTTCAACCCCGATAACATCCGTATTGGTATAGAGGCGGAAGTAGTGATTGCTAAAGAGATTTTGAACGTACTGGGCAGTTTCGAGGTCTTTAGAGGCTGCAGTGATCAAGGTAATATCCCGAACAATCGTTTCCTCAGCGTGGCTAGGTCCTGAAACAACGACGACTTCACTACGAAGGTCAGCTGGGATTTCCTCTTCAAGAATAGTTGATAGACGTTTGTGGCTATCTGGTTCCAATCCTTTGGAGGCATGCATGATGACAACCTTGTGATCGAGCACCTTTGCTACTTGTTGGGCAACCAGTCTCGTTACTTTTGTTGGGACTACAAATAAAACAGCATCCACATCCTTTAGTGTTTCTTCTAAATCATGATAGGCTTTGATTTTTTCGTCGAGTAAGATATCTTTGAAATAGCGTTTGTTTGTATGTTGGTTATTGATTTCATCGATTTGTTCAGGGACATTTCCCCAAATGCGAACCTCGTGTCCATTGTCGTTTAGGACCTGCGAAAGGGCAGTCCCCCAAGAACCAGGACCCAAGACAGCGATGGTTTGTTTCTTCATCTTCTCCTCCTTTTAAGAGTTCTTCTTTTCATTTTACCATAAAAAGCCTTTTCATGCATTACTTGCGAGTGAAAGCGCACTAATTTATAATAAGAAAACGCCTTTGACAAGATTCCTCTTTTTTGCTAGAATAGCATCAACATGAAAGAATGAGAGGAGCTGACGAATTTCGTCACTCCCTTTTGTCTATCTGATTAGGAGGAAGTATGCTGATTGAAAAAATTAAAGCCTATAAATGGCAAGCCTTGGCATCCTTTGTGATGACAGGCTTGATGGTTGCGAGCTCGCTCTTGCAACCTCGCTATTTGCAGGAGGTTTTAGATGCTTTACTGGCTGGCCGACATGAGGCCATTTATAGTATTGGGGCATGGTTGATAGGAGTAGCCCTCGTGGGTCTGGTTGCAGGTGGTGTCAATGTTCTTCTTGCAGCCTATATCGCTCAGGGAGTATCTTCGGATCTTCGGGAAGATGCTTTTCGTAAAATCCAAACCTTTTCTTATGCTAATATTGAGCAGTTTAACGCTGGGAATCTGGTTGTCCGCATGACCAATGATATCAACCAAATTCAGAATGTGGTGATGATGGTTTTCCAAATCCTTTTCCGTCTTCCCTTGCTTTTTATCGGTTCCTTTATCTTAGCGGTTCACACCCTGCCTTCGCTTTGGTGGGTAATTGTCCTTATGGTAGTGCTGATTTTTGCGCTTACAGGTATCATGATGGGGATGATGGGGCCGCGCTTTGCCAAGTTTCAAACCCTTCTTGAACGAATTAATGCTATCGCCAAGGAAAATCTACGTGGTGTGCGTGTGGTTAAATCCTTTGTGCAAGAAAAAGAGCAATTTAACAAGTTTACTGAGGTCTCAGATGAGCTTTTGGGTCAAAATCTCTACATCGGTTATGCTTTTTCTGTAATGCAGCCCTTTATGATGTTAGTCGGATATGGAGCAGTTTTTCTTTCAATCTGGCTGGTGGGTGGAATGGCCCAATCAGATTCGTCTGTCGTTGGTTCCCTTGCCTCTTTTGTTAACTATCTCAGTCAGATTATTTTCACCATTGTCATGATAGGTTTTTTGGGGAATACAGTCAGTCGTGGTATGATTTCGATGATGCGTATCCGTGAGGTTCTAGATACTGAGCCAGCGATGACTTTTAAGGATCTTCCAGATGAGGATCTAGAAGGAAGTCTTTCTTTTGAAAATGTGACCTTCACTTATCCTACCGATGAAGAGCCCATGCTTAAGAATGTAACCTTTGATATTGCGCCTGGTCAGATGGTCGGTGTGGTTGGAGCGACTGGGGCAGGTAAGTCCACTCTTGCTCAGTTAATTCCACGACTTTTTGACCCACAGGAGGGTTCTATCAAGATTGGTGGCAAGGACATTCGAGACGTCAGCGAGGGAACCTTGCGTAAAACAGTTTCCATTGTCTTGCAACGGGCTATTCTCTTTAGTGGGACCATTGCAGATAATCTCCGTCAGGGAAAAGGCGATGCCAGCGTGTCCGAGCTGGAACGTGCAGCACAAATCGCCCAAGCCAGTGAATTTATCGGACGCATGGAAAACAAATTTGAGAGTCAGGTCGAGGAACGTGGCACCAACTTTTCTGGTGGGCAAAAACAACGGATGTCGATAGCCCGTGGGATTGTCAGCAATCCCCGTATCCTGATTTTTGACGATTCGACTTCGGCCTTGGATGCCAAGTCAGAAAGACTCGTGCAGGAAGCTTTGAATAAAGACCTGAAAGGGACAACAACGATTATCATCGCTCAAAAGATCAGTTCAGTCGTCCATGCAGACAAGATTTTGGTCTTGGACCAAGGACGTTTGATTGGAGAAGGAAAACATGCAGACTTGGTAGCTAGCAATGCCGTCTACCGTGAAATCTACGAAACACAAAAGGGAAAGGAGGAATAAAATGAAAACCGCTCGATTTTTCTGGAATTATTTTAAAGTTTACAAGCTCTCCTTTGTCATTGTGATTCTGATGGTTGCGATTGCGACGATTGCCCAAGCCCTCTTTCCCGTTTTTTCAGGCCAAGCAGTGACAGAGCTCGCTAATCTGGTTCTAGCTTATCAAAATGGGACTTCAGAACAAGCCTGGCAAAGTTTGTCAGCTCTGATGCTGAATCTAGCTCTGGTTGTCCTTGTCTTGGTTGTGTCTAGCTTGATTTACATGGCCTTGATGACCCGTGTGATTGCTGAGTCGACAAATGAGATGCGTAAGGGCCTTTTTGGCAAACTTTCCCGTTTGACGGTTTCTTTCTTTGACCGCCATCAGGATGGTGATATCCTTTCTCGCTTCACTAGTGACTTGGATAATATCCTTCAAGCCTTCAATGAAAGTCTAGTTCAGGTTATGAGCAATATTGCTCTTTACATTGGTTTGATTTTTGTCATGTTTTCAAAAAATGTGACGCTAGCCCTGATAACAGTAGCCAGCACCCCAGTGGCCTTTCTCATGTTGGTCTTCATTGTGAAAATGGCCCGCAAGTACACCAATCTCCAGCAAAAAGAGGTTGGGAAACTCAATGCCTACATGGACGAAAGTATTTCAGGGCAGAAAGCTGTTATCGTACAAGGGATTCAGGACGACATCGTAGCAGGTTTTGTGGAGAGAAATGAGCGCGTGCGCAAGGCAACCTTTAAAGGGAGAATGTTCTCAGGCATCCTCTTTCCAGTTATGAATGGGATGAGCTTGGTCAATACGGCTATCGTCATTTTTGCAGGTTCGGCTGTCCTGCTGAACGATCCAAGTATCGAAACAACGACGGCTCTAGGTTTGATCGTTATGTTTACCCAATTTTCTCAGCAGTACTACCAGCCGATTATCCAAGTGGCTGCTAGCTGGGGGAGTCTCCAGTTGGCCTTTACTGGGGCAGATCGTATCCAGGAAATGTTTGATGCAGAAGAAGAGATTCGCCCGCAAAATGCACCTGCCTTTACGGAATTGCGAGAAGGTGTTGAGATCAGTCATGTTGATTTTTCTTATGTGCCTGACAAGCCGATTTTGAAAGATGTTAGCATTTCTGCTCCTATGGGGCAGATGATAGCAGTTGTCGGTCCGACTGGTTCGGGGAAAACGACCATCATGAACCTCATCAATCGTTTCTACGACGTGGATGCAGGTAGCATTTGCTTTGATGGTAAAGACATCCGTGACTACGACTTGGACAGCCTGCGGAGCAAGGTTGGTATTGTCTTGCAGGATTCGGTCTTGTTTAGTGGAACGATTCGGGATAATATCCGCTTCGGTGTGCCAGATGCTAGTCAGGAAATGGTCGAAGCAGCTGCCAAGGCAACCCATATTCATGACTACATCGAAAGCTTGCCTGACAAGTATGATACTCTTATTGATGATGAGCAAAATATCTTCTCAACTGGTCAGAAACAATTGATTTCCATCGCGCGAACCCTGATGACTGATCCTCAAGTCTTAATCTTAGATGAAGCGACTTCCAATGTCGACACTGTAACAGAAAGCAAGATTCAACATGCCATGGAGGCAGTTGTAGCAGGACGAACCAGTTTTGTCATTGCCCATCGTTTAAAGACCATCCTCAATGCCGACCAGATTATTGTCCTCAAAGATGGAGAAGTCATTGAACGTGGGAATCATCATGAGTTGCTCAAACTTGGTGGCTTCTACTCAGAACTCTATCACAATCAATTTGTTTTTGAATAAGGGAAAAGTTGTCCTCATTGGGCAACTTTTTCTTGCCCATAAAAAATACTTATCACGGTCTTTTAAAAAACATATTAGACAGGAGAGAGCTTGAATGATAAGATAGGACTATCGTTAGAAAATTGAAAGGAGCCCATCATGGCTAGAACGGTTGTAGGAGTTGCTGCAAATCTATGTCCAGTAGATGCAGAAGGGAAAAACATTCATTCATCTGTATCTTGTAGATTCGCAGAGAGCATTCGTCAAGTCGGCGGTCTCCCTTTAGTGATTCCTGTGGGAGATGAGTCCATTGTTCGTGATTATGTGGAAATGATCGACAAACTTATCTTGACAGGTGGACAAAATGTCCATCCTCAGTTTTATGGGGAGAAAAAAACCATCGAGAGCGATGATTACAACCTAGTGCGAGATGAGTTTGAACTGGCCCTCTTGAAAGAAGCTCTTCGTCAGGATAAGCCCATTTTAGCAATCTGCCGTGGTGTCCAGCTGGTCAATGTTGCTTTCGGAGGGACGCTCCACCAAGAAATTGAAGGTCACTGGCAAGGTCTGCCTTTTGGAACATCTCATTCTATTGAAACAGTAGAAGGAAGTGTGGTCGCTAAGTTGTTTGGCAAAGAAAGTCAGGTCAACTCAGTCCATCGTCAAAGTATTAAAGATTTGGCACCTAATTTCCGTGTGACGGCTGTAGATCCTCGCGACCAGACGGTGGAAGCGATTGAGTCTATAGACGAACATCGCATCATTGGCTTGCAGTGGCATCCAGAGTTTCTGGTCAATGAAGAAGATGGCAATTTAGAACTATTTGAGTATTTATTAAATGAATTGTAACGGTTAGGATATCTAGCCGTTTTTATTCGTCCTTTCAGATTTTTTGTATTTTAGCGTTTTTACGCAAACGTTTGAATTATGATAAAAATTGGGCAAATTCAATAAAAAAGCTTGAAAAAATCGAAGGTAAGCGTTATGATAGAAAAGAAGAAATATTGGAGGATTATCATGTCACATATTAAATTTGACTATTCAAAAGTTTTGGACAAATTTGTTGCCCCACATGAAGTGGAATACATGCAAGCACAAGTAACAGCTGCAGACGAATTGATCCGTAAAGGAACGGGTGCTGGTAGCGACTTTTTGGGTTGGTTGGACCTTCCTGAAAACTATGATCGCGAAGAATTCGACCGCATCTTGAAAGCTGCTGAGCAAATCAAATCAGACAGCGATGTCTTGGTTGTGATCGGTATCGGTGGATCTTACCTTGGTG
>ERZ773014.1669-NODE-1669-length-13772-cov-4.203543_pt1 | contig 13772 bp, 14 predicted proteins | sample MGYA00580841_ERZ773014 | MGnify/ENA primary metagenome ERZ773014 (study PRJEB29015, sample SAMEA2737989) | human oral metagenome | biome: human oral; feature: human-associated habitat; material: dental | place: China | collected 2067 ...
ATATCGGAAGCAGCACATAGCCTATAACCAGTCCTGTAATACTCGCAAGAATAAACTGCCATACAACGCTTGTATGTACTGCCTGCATAACCAGAGTAATAGCAGGTGATAAGCTGGTACCATAAAGACCGTAATAGATATATTTTTTTAATGAATATCCATGAAGTTTTGCATATATAAAGAAGCCCAAAAGTATCAACCATATATTTACAACATTTTTTCCGAAGAGAGAGAAACCGAAAATTAGGTAGGAACTCACCACAATATGTCCGTCAAACTCTACTTTAAAATGATGTAATAAGAAGAGTAAAATAAGTGTGAGTGAGCCGGCATTAAAGAATGCTGCACCTATACCGCCAACCACTATATAGTCGGTAATCAAAAGATCAGGTTGAATAATTATTTGCCACAGTCCGGGTATTATCTTATCTATAGGAGAAAAGATTAATGCAAAAACCATAAAATAAATAGGAACTGTAGAGATAAGCAAAAATCTCTGAGTGTAAGCTAATTTTCCGGTGGCTCTATAATTCTTAAAAAATGCCATAAGAAACTCCCTTTTAAGGATTGATAAACTAAGCAAAACAATCCTATAATGTTTTTTATTTAATTATAATGAATACGGGTAAGTTTCGTCAAATGATTTAGCAGGTATAAAGAAAAATATAAGAAATATAGAATACTTAAGTAAAGTAAATATACATATAAAATGAATAGAGAATAAATTTATAGAATAAACTATAAAATAGAGTTAAATATTGCAAATAAAAACAAAAAAGCTGTTAGATATGCAACAGCTTTTAATGCGGGTGACAGGACTTGAACCTGCACGGTCGCCCACAAGAACCTAAATCTTGCGTGTCTGCCAATTCCACCACACCCGCATGCAGGAAAAATTATACTTTAAAAAATAATGGCTGTCAAGGGGAAGATACATGCCGGAAAGCGTCAATATAAGCCATAAATGATAAAGTCCTAATATACCACACATAAAAATGTCCCACTTATGGTAGAATAATGTTTTGTATATTCTAACAGTAGGAGGAACTGACTTATCAGAAAGGTTATTTTATCAATGAATGAACAAAGAAAGTATGAGGTTATTAAAAGTCTGTTAGATCACCCAGATACAGCTAATAAGGATAGAGCTGCCCTTATTCTAGGATGCACCAAAAGGCATATAAACCGCATGATACAAGGTTATATAAAAGACGGTAAGGCATTCTTTATTCATGGCAACAGAGGTAAAAAGCCCGCTACCACTATCCATCCTGATATCAGGAGGCAAGTTATTGACCTATATAGAACTAAATACTATGAAGCTAACTTTGAACACTATACAGAGCTTCTAAAAAGAAATGAGGGCATAAGTATCTGTGCCTCCTCTGTAATGAGTATCTTAGAGTCTGAATACATTCTATCTCCAAAGGCTACCAAAGCTAAGCGTAGACGTATTAAACAAAAGCTCAAAGCTAAGAAGGAAACTGCAACTTCAAAGAAGGTGTTATCTGAGATACAGGCTAACTTAGTTGCAGTCGAAGATTCTCATAGCCGTCGTCCAAGATGTGCTTATTTCGGTGAATTGCAGCAAATGGATGCAACCCCTTATGAATGGGTACCTGGACAGATATGGCATCTACATTTGGCTATTGATGATGCCTCAGGCGTTGTTACAGGTGCATGGTTCGATACTCAGGAGACTCTTAACGGCTACTACCATGTATTTGAACAGATTCTTACGAATTATGGTATTCCTTATAAGTTTCTTACCGATAAACGAACTGTATTTACTTACAAGAAAAAAGGCGCCTTATCTGACGACAAAGACACCTATACGCAGTTCGCTTACGCCTGCAAGCAACTTGGCACACAGCTTGAATCAAGCAGTGTACCACAGGCTAAAGGACGCATAGAACGATTAAATCAAACCCTACAGTCACGCCTGCCTATTGAGTTTAGACTCGCAGGCGTAACCGATATCCATAAAGCCAATGAATTCCTCAACTCCTACATAAAGAAATTCAATGAGAAGTTCGCACTTCCACTTTATGGTATCAAATCTGTCTTTGAAACGCAACCGTCTAAAGAAAAAATAAATCTTACTTTAGCGGTTTTGACTGAGAGAACTGTTGATTCCGGGCATGCAATTAAATTTGAGAAAAAATTTTATAAGATGATAGATCGCAAAGGAGCGCAGATTCATTATCGAAAAGGTACCAAGGTTATGCTTATCAAGGCATTTGATAGGTCTATGTTTGCATGCGTAAATGACAAAGATATTTATGCACTGGAAGAGATACCGACTCATGAGCATAAATCTAAGGACTTTGACGCTGACTACAAACAGCCGGAGCCTAGAAAGCCTTATATACCGCCTATGAATCATCCTTGGCGATTATCTGTCTTTAATAAATTCGCACACTCACAGCCACACAGAATTGAAGAAGACTTAAAAAGTGCATGATAAAAGCCCCTTTTGTGGGGCTTATAAAATATTTTTTTGGAGACATAATCATTTATGCTTGACAATCTGTATTTGGGTGATTTTTATTTTCTGTTAAACCGAGAAGATAATCAGTAGAAACCTTATAAAATTGTGCAAGTACAACCAAATTGCCATGATTGATTTCTTTGTAATCATCATTCTCATAGTTACCTAAAGCAGATTTTGAAATACCCGTAAGTTTAGCTAATTCCTCCAAATTCAACTTATGTGAAACTCTTAAATCTTTTAAGCGTTCTTGTAAGGTTATTTTACACTTCATAGATATAGCCTCCGTTTAATACAAATATTTTCATAAGGATTATACCATATTTTCCACAATCGTGGAAAAATGAAAAAATTACCTTAAATTCCAACTTTGTGGACATACAGGAAGAACAGCAAAAATACACTATCATACAGACATAAAGAAATTGTTCTTTGACAATTGAATGATCGGTCTGTAAGGATATGTATTTATGGGGAAGTAGGCGATGACTTTCTAAGTATCAGAAAAGAGCCTGCCAAGTAGAACAAAACGTTGCTGTGAGATACAGGGGCAGGAACTATATCAGGTCTAACCGACAAAATATAGAGTGCATATTTACTCAAGGTATCCATATAACATCTTAAATGTAAAAAAACAAACAGGAGGTTAAAAATATACTAGTGTCTTGACATATTGATATTTATCTTTATTTCCTGCCTTTGATATAAACTGAAAGAGTTCATATCAAAGTCGGAATTACTATGAATTTCAACGTGTCGTTATACTAGTGTACTGACATATTGATATTAGTCTAAATAGTCCTATCTATTGTTACTGACTTATGATATACTAAAACCACTAAAAAAATGGTGGTGATATCCTATGGCAAGACCAAGAAAGTATAAAATCGAACTTACCGATGAGCAATTAGAGTATTTAAAATCTGTTATCCGAAAAAAGGATACCTGTAAAACGATTCGATGCAGATGCCAGATTCTTATTGATCTGGATGAATCGCACGCAAAGATGCTTACTCATGAACAGTCTGCAAAGTCGAATGGTGTATCTATGTTGACAGTAACCAAAACTGTGCAAAAGTATGTTCATGGTGGTATTGATGAAGTAACAACATTTAAACGTAGCGTCAATTCAGACAATGCAAGGCGTGTATTGGATGGGTGTGCAGAGGCACGTATCATTGAACTTGCCTGTGGTCCGGTTCCGGATGGACACTCCAGATGGACGATCCGCTTACTGGAAGAAAAATCAAGAGTTGTTCTTGACACTCCTGTTAGCCGTGAGGCAATCCGAAGAGCGTTAAAAAAAACAAACTTCGACCTCACAAAAACGACTACCGGTGCATCCCGACCAAAGAAAGTGCCGAATTCATAGCATGTATGGAAGATATCCTTGATGTATATGAACTCCCATATAATCCCAACATCCCACTTGTCTGCATGGATGAAAAACCCTACCGGTTACTGGGTGATGCAAGACAATGCTTGCCTATGCGTCCGGGCAATGATCAAAAAATAGATTCTGAATATGTTCGAAATGGTACATGCAGTATCTTTGCTTTTGTCGAGCCACTTGGAGGCACTCATCATGTCAGTGTGAGAGAACATCGTACTGCCCTTGATTGGGCAGAAGAGATCAAATACCCGGTTGATGTGATGTATCCCTACGCTGAAAAGATCATTCTTGTTATGGACAACCTCAACACGCATAAACCATCCTCTCTATATAAGAGGTATACGCCTGATGAGGCAAGAAGAATCATCAAGCATTTAGAAATTCACTATACGCCTAAGCACGGGAGTTGGCTTAACATTGCAGAAATAGAACTTAATGCAATGAGTAGACAGTGCTTAGCGCGAAGAATCGAAAGTATTTCTATCCTTCGCGAAGAGTTAGCTGCCTGGGAAACAGAGCGCAATACTCTAACGGCAACAGTGAACTGGCAATTTCGAACCGCAGATGCCAGAGTGAAGTTAAGCTCATTGTATCCTAAGCTTACAACAGAGGATGAATAACTGTTATAATAGTAAATATCAACGTGTCAATACACTAGTATCGACAAAGGAACAGAATATAAACAGGCAATTAACAGCTATTTTATAAATAGGGAATAGAGATGAAGCAAATCTATATTGATAAGGCAAGCGGAAAAGACTTTAACCCCAGAAAATATAAAAGTCTTATTAGAAAACTCAAAGAGGGAGATGAACTGTATATTAAGTCAATTGACAGACTTGGAAGAAATTATGACGAAATTATTAAGGGAAAAACTTTTATAATATAGAGATATATTTTGACCAAAACAGTAATATACATTTTGTATAAAATTTTTAAAGATAGTACAATCAGAACGGAAAGAGTAAATGCTTATTTTTATATTGCAGAAATTTTAACATTCAAGAGAAATTAATAAAAAATAGCAATTAATACTTGCAATATATTTTTATGAATGATATAATCTAAATATAGTTAGAAAGGATTAACCTTATGAAAAATAGAATTAAAGAAATAAGGAAAGAGAAAAAAATAACACAACAGGAATTAGTTGATGATTTAGACATAACAAGACAATATATAAGTCTTATAGAAAAAAACGGGAAGTCAGAACCACCATCATTAAAGGTGGCAAATGCGATAGCCACAAAATTGGGAGTATGTATCTATAGAGTATTTGATTTGGATGGAAAAGAAACCTATTCTTGCAAGAATTGTAGGTGTTAACTGGTTAAGGTTTCTTGATTAAAATAGATTACGAGGAGGTGCGTTTTGTATGAAAAATATAAATCCTCAGAGGTATAAAAACGGAGATGATTTTGTAATATTATTATAAAGCAATGAGAGGTGTTGAAAGGAATGAAAAATTTTTTTGATAGCTTTGATAATATTTTGCCTATTTATTTTGTCTCGCAAAACAATAACAAATAATCTATGAATGACTATATGTATTATGAACTAAAGGGTCTATCAGAAGAAAAGTTGTATAAAGTGTTTATTGAGAATGGTTTGGAAGTGGATGATGAATTAGAAGAATATTTAATTGAAGAAGAAATAGCAAAAATATTAAAAACAGATTTCGATTTGTGGATACAAGGGATTTCAAGTCGTTCTCATGCAATGTATTTTCGATTTGCAAAGGAAGTGAAAAGAGTATATGAATTGTTACTAGAAAAATATAGATAGAAATAAAGGAGGAATCAAGAAATGTTGGAGAAAATAAAAAAATATTTGTATACGTTAGCGTTTATTTTACTTGCTGTTATGGTTTTGCCACAAACATTAAGTTATGCTGATGAAGTTGAGTTATCAGCTGAAAAAATTTTATTGATGAATAAATCAGAACTTTTGGCTGAACTTGAAAATGGTGAATTGACCTTGCCGACGTATTATGATACTCACAGAGATGTAGCAGAGACCTTTGTGTACAAGTATACACCATTGTTATTAAAAGAGGAATTAGATACAAGTGTGCCGCAATTTAATTATATGCCATCGAATGAAATGCTTAAAAATCTTGAAATATCTCTTATAAAAAGAGGATTACTCAAAGAAAAAGATTTTTCAAAGATTTATCCTGAAACGAGTTATTTATCCAGATATTCTTTGAAAGATAGCACAATTTTAGGCACTTGGAATTCAAATTATGAAAACTATAATTGCTATGCATATTCGATAGGTTTGACAAGCTGGAGACAACCCGATGGTGGGGATGGATACAGCTATTACGATGTGTCTAAATCAATTTCAAGTATAGCGGATGACGTATTAGCAGACTTAGATTCTTTGGGGTATTGGGGTTATAAAACAACCACTAAACCTACATCGCTTCCAGATAAACACTTTAGGGTGATATGTGTTAGAAAAGATACTGATAATATAGATTATCATTTTATGAAAAAGAGTGGTTCATCTCTAAATAACTGGATACACAAACCAGGTGGAACTCAACCTCTGAAATGGAATTATTCCTCTCCATCAAAAAAAGTGTGGACTAACGAATGTGTTTATAAAGGTGTGGCACACGCACCAACTGTGACATATGAAAGTACAATTTATTATATTTTGTATAAAGGAAAAAATGATCCAGGGATACAAAGAAATGGCATATCAATGACAGAAATAGAGGAATTAATTTCGGAATAAATAATTCTGAAAGAAATGGGATTTTGAATCTTTCAAAAAAAGAGGTTGTATAATAAAGAATTAAACAAAGGTTATTGTTTAATATTGACAATTTAATTGTTAGAGATAAAAGTGTTCAAATGTCATAGTTTGACCACTTTTATCTAAAAATCTTAAGAGTTAGCTTGCGAAAATTGTAGAAGTAAAAACTAAAGAATTTAATATTATATAAATACTTTTATCCAATAAGTATTTATCAAAAAACAGAACGGCTATTTATCTATTAAAGATATTTAGCCTTTCTTTATGAGAATAGAAAATTATTGAATGGAGGAAAGCAAAATGAAAGAATTAGAAAAGGCAATAGAACAATTAGAAAAAGAAAATAGTAAAATTGAAAAAGCACAAAACAGAGCTAAGCAACTTAATCAAAAAATAAGTAAACTCAAAAGAAGTGCAGAAACCCAAAGAAAAGTAAGAAAAGGAGGAGTATTTGAAGCCTTTGAAAGAGAAATTACAGGTAGGCAAGAAGAGACAAATAATGATTTGATCTATGCCTTTTTAGACTATGTACTATCAGATAACAGGAACAGAGAAAAGCTAAAGGAACTTACAGAAATTCACTTGAAAGATAGAGGACTGGATAGGAAAGAAACAGAAAATCCTGATGATAAAAAGGATAATGCCGACAAACTGAAAGAGGAAAACTTTGATGAAGATATGGAAGCTGATTTTTTAGAAAATGAAGATTAAAAAGATAGATTAGATAGGTGGCTTTTAGGAAAACTAAATACGAAAATGGATGGTGCAAAGTGAAAAGGGTTTTAATACTTTGTTTTTTATTGATTTTTAATCAGTAAAAAACAAAGTTCACAGGGGTTTAAGGGGGAGTAGCCCCCTTGAACAAATAAAAATGCTTTAGCGTTTTTGTTTCCTTAGCGGAGCTAATAGCTTTCCGCAGGAACGCAAAGCACCGAATGTAGTCGGTGTATCTTTGCGCCCTTTGAAAAAGGGAGTAAAGATAGCTTTCATCATCAGGATATTAAAAGTATGAAAATTAGATATTGGATAAAGATTGGCAGATAGAAAAAAATCAAGAAAAATCTATCTGCTTTTCTTATGCCCGAAAATACAAAAATCGTAAATCGAAAGGAGCGGAAAAGAATGGAAATCAAAAGTTTGCATACCCATGTAGATATTGTTACAAGAACAGGTGGAGGGAAAGTTATCCCTAAAGCTGCATATAATGCGAGAGATAGATTAAGAGATAATAGATATGGGAAATTAGAGGATTACTCTAAAATAGATGATCTTGTATTTTCAAAAATATTTCTTCCGAAACATGTCCCTAAAAAATTTTCTGATAGGGAATACTTGTGGAACAGTGTAGAAGAGATAGAAAAAAGTAAAAACTCACAACTGGCAAGAAATCTGCTCTTTGCACTCCCAAGAGAATTAAGTGAAGAAGATAGGATAAACCTCATCAGTGAGTTTATAGAAGAAAACTTTACCTCTAAAGGGATGATAGCAGATTGTAATATTCATAATAAGAAGGCAAGCGACAATCAAAAACAACCTCATGCTCATATCTTACTTACCCTTAGAGAAATGGATCGTGAAGGAAACTGGAAACCAAAATGCAGAAAAGAATATATCCTTGACGAAAAGGGAGAAAAGATAAAACTGAAAAGCGGAAACTACAAATCAAGAAAAGTAAACTTAAATGATTGGAACGAGCCTGATAAAGCGAAAGAATGGAGGGAGAACTTTTCAAAGAAAGCAAATGAGTATTTAGCAAAAAATAATATAGATAAAAGAATCGATCCACGCACCTTTGAAGAACAAGGAAGAGAAGAACTCCCGCAAGTTCATTTGGGAACAGCAAGCTATCAGATGGAGAAAAAAGGAATACAGACAGAAAGAGGAAATCAAAACCGAAAAATCATAGCTTTAAATACAGAGTTAAAAAAATTAAAAGAAGAAATGGCAGAAATAAGCAGTTGGATTTTAAGTTTGGTAACTATGGTAAAAGGCTTGTTGAAAGGATTTTCCAAAGAAAAACAAGAAGAGTATAACTTAACTCCGGACCTTTTTGATGTCTATTCCTATCTTGAAACCTACTATAACATTCAAAAAGAACTATCTAAAAATCTAAGTTATGATAGCAGAATGAGAAAAGAACAGTTTGATTCTAAAAAGTATATGCACACCTTATCCTATATGAGCAGGAATAACCTAAAAACAATCTTAGATATACAGGGTAAAAAAGAGGAAGTAACTACAAGACTGAAAGAAAATAAGGGGAAAATAGCAGACTGTAATAAGCAAATGAAGAACATAGAAACCCTAATCAAACAAGCGAAAATAATGAAAGAGCATAAAACGGTATACGATAGATACAAGGGAGCGGATAATTCTATCTTCAGTAAAATTGCTGTTGCAAGCAAAGAAGAATATTACAATTCCCATAAGGCGGACATCGATAACTATATCAGAGCAAAATCTATCCTCAAAAAATTAAGCGGAAGCGAAAAGATAGAAATAAAAAAATGGGAGCAAGCAAAAAGAGCGTTACAGACCGATATAGATCATCTCATGTTTAACCAAAAATTTATAAAAGAGGAAATCAGTCAAATAAAACATATCAAATATGTAGTAGATGAAGTAAATAAGAATTTTGGAATAGATATAAATATGGAGATAGAAATAGCCTATAAAAAAGCCATAGCAAGAGGAGAAAAGCCAAGTGTTAAAATGGCAATAGAGGAATTCCAAAAGCAAATCAAAAAAGAAGATCAGCAAAAAGCATGGACTAAAGAGCATTCCAAGAACAAAGGTACAAAGTCAAAAGAAACAGAGAGATAGAAAAGAAGTGATATTTTTGGTATAATGCAGGATGAAATTAAAATTTTGAAGATAAAATGAACGTATAGTTATAGTCTATAAGCTGATTATGATAAAAAAGATATTGGAGGTGGATTGTGTGGCAAAACAACATAATGAAATCGTAGTAATCGAAGAAGATACTATAAAGAGTAGGATTTATGATATAAGAGGTCAAAAGGTGATGCTTGATTTTGAACTTGCTGAAATTTATGGATATACAACGACAAGATTTAATGAACAAGTAAAAAATAATTCGGAGAAATTTGATGATGATTTTATGTTTCAGTTAACGAAGTCAGAGTTTGAAAACTTGATATCGAAAAAATCGACATCAAGTTGGGGCGGGCGTAGAAAACTGTCATATGCCTTTACAGAACAGGGAATATATATGCTAATGACTGTATTAAGGGGAGAACTTGCAGTGAAACAAAGCAAGGCTTTAATACGAATGTTTAAGCAGATGAAAGACTTTATTATTGAAAATCAGGATTTTATCGGTTCAAAGGAATTTGTTCAAATAGCAATTCAAACAAACCAAAATACAAATGATATAGCAAGACTCGATAGCAAGGTGAATACCTTAGCTACAAAAGAAGATTTGAAAAAGGTTATGGATCATTTTATAGACCCGGACACATATAAACATTTTCTCTTGATGAATGGAGATAAGATAGAGGCAGATGTTGCCTACACAAAAATATATAAGTCAGCAAAGAAAAGCATTTATGTCATAGACAACTATATTGGACTTAAAACATTGGAACTTTTAAGAGCCGCAAGGGATAATACCCAAATTATAGTTTTCAGCGATAATGTAAAAAATAAGGATATGCTCACAAAAAACATCTTAGATGATTTTAGAAAAGGCTATACTACAATCAACTTGAAGCTGAAGATAGCCGGAAAAAAATATCACGATAGATACATTGCAATAGACTATGGAACAGAGCATGAAGCTTTTTATCTTTGTGGAGCTTCGTCAAAGGATGCAGGAAATAAAATATCAAGTATTACCAAGATAGAAGAATCATCGAAAGATATGTATCATATGATGTTTAGCGGAATGTTAAGCAATAAAGACTTAAAAGTCTAATATGGAAACACGAAACAAACATAAAAATTTATGAAAGGGCGGTAGAAGTAAACATCTATCGTCTTTTTTATTGGAAGAAAGGGAAGAATAAATGGCAGAAAACAGAAGATATTATTGGCTAAAACTGAAAGAAGATTTCTTTATAGACAAGAGGATAAAAAGGTTAAGGAGAATATCCGGAGGAGATACTTACACAATTATCTACCTCAAACTCTTGTTATTAAGCCTAAAAGATAGTGGAAAACTATATTATGATGGGGTGGAAACAGACTTTATAAAAGAACTTGCATTAACTATCGATGAAACGGAAGATGATGTAATGGTTACAGTAAACTATCTTGTGGCACAGAATTTAATGGAAGTGATTATGGAAAATGATGAATACTTTCTAACAGAACTACCAAGTCTTATAGGCTCAGAAACAGCTTCCACAAGGCGTTCAAGGAAATCACGAGAGCAAAAAGCGTTGCAATCTGGCAACGGTGCAACACCTTGCAACCTTTTGAAACAAAACTGCAACGGAGAGATAGAGAAAGAGATAGAGATAGAGATAGAAAAAGAGGGAGAGATAGAAGAGCAAAACCTACCCCATATTTTTTACGGAGAATATAAAAATATCCGTTTAACGGATGAAGAATACCGAAGGTTAACAGATAAGTTGCAAAGTCATACCGATACGATGATTGAAAAACTCTCCAGATACATCAAAAGCAGTGGGAAAATTTATCAAGACCACTATGTAACAATCCTTAATTGGTATGAACAGGATAAGGAAAGACTATCACAGATAAATAATAAAAGTGGAAGTTCTAAAACCTATTCAACCAACTATGAGGATAGCGACAGCCTATAAATATCATACAATGAAGCAGAAAGGTGTTTTTAGAGCGTTAAGGAGAAAAGAGGTATCAGAGTATGCCTAAGATAAAAAACAAGCCTTAAAACGCATTCCACCATTTAAGATGAAAAAAGGAGAATGAAAGTTATGGATAACAAAGAAAATCAAAATATGGTAACTACAAAAATACAAGGTACAGATTTTACCTACAACAAAGATATTCACTATGAAAAGGACGGACACATCTATTGCAAGACTTGTAATGAGAGAATAGACGGCAGATCAATTCCTATGTTAGATAAAAAGCTAATGATAATTAGAAAAGCTTGTAAATGTGATAGGGAGAGAAAAGAACAGGATGAACTTAGAGAAAAGCAGATTGAACAGGATAGACTAAGACGAAACTGCTTTATATCCAGAAATCAAATAGCCTATACCTTTAAAAATGCTGATGAAGACACAGACAAGGACATTATCAAAAAAGCAAAGAACTATGTAAAGCATTTTGAAGAAATGAGAAAAGACAATGTAGGTTTGCTTTTATTTGGAAATGTAGGAAGTGGAAAAACATTCCTAGCTTGTAGCATTGCAAATGAAATCATCACGGAGTATTCCTATACGGTTAAAATGAGAAACTTCGCACAGATACTAAATGACCTACAAAAAGGCGGCTTTAACCTTGACAGAAATGAATATATCAAGCAAATAATAAATCCAACCCTACTAATACTTGATGATTTTGGAATAGAGCGAAACACAGAGTATGCCTTAGAGCAGATTTACAATGTAATCAACGCAAGATACCTAAAGGCAAGACCGACCATAATAACGACAAACCTTAATTTCAAAGACATAGAGAAAGAACAGGAAGATATCATGCTTGGCAGGATTTATTCAAGAATAATAGAAATGTGTTTACCACTTAGAGTTGTAGGAGCAGATAGAAGAAAGATACAAAGTAAAGAAAAACTGAAGAAAGCACAAAACGTAATAGATGAGTAAAGGCGATTAGAAAGTAAAGAATCTAATCGCTTTTTATTTTTACAGGAAGGAGAATTTATGAATAAAACAAAAAAAGAGAATACAGACAATAAAAAGACGAAGGTAATTCAAAAAGAAATTGGAAACACAAGATACACCGTAAATATCTTCTGCAAGAAAAATGGAAAAGAGCTGAAAGATAAGATGAAATCCATCATTAAGCAGGAAGTTATGAAAAATAACAATTAACAGTGGTAAAAATCATGAAAAAGGAGTATAATGAAACTATCGTAGGTAGTCTTGATAGACAGGAGGAAATGATGTCTATTCAAGCGAACAGAAAAACAGCTCTTTATTGTCGTTTATCAAGAGATGATGAACTTCAGGGAGAGAGTAATTCCATTACCAATCAAAAAAAGATGTTAAGCCAGTTTGCCAAGCAGAGTGGCTTTTTTCAGTGTGGATTTTTTATTGATGACGGCTACTTCGGAACGAATTTTGACAGACCTGAATTTCAAAATATGATAACAAGGGTTGCAAATGGAGAAATAGGAACGGTAATCGTAAAAGACCTGTCCAGATTTGGAAGAAATCATCTTCATGTAGGTATCTATACAACGGAGTTTTTTCCAAAGCATAATGTAAGATTCATTGCCATAAACGATAATGTGGATACCTTTACTACCGATATGGAAACAGATATAAGTATTCCAATCAAAAATATTATCAATGAAATCTATGCAGTCGATACAAGCAGAAAAATAAAAGCGGTATATAAGGCAAAGGGACTTGAGGGAAAACACACAGGAAGTCATGCGATTTACGGATATAAAAAAGATCCTGACAACAAAGAGAAGTGGATCATTGATGAAGAAGCTGCAAAGGTAGTAAAGAGGATTTACTCTTTCGTTGTAAGTGGACTTGGACCCTATCAGATAGCAGATTTATTATATAAAGAGAAAGTCTATTCCCCATCATACTATATGGCTATGAACGGTTACGGAAATCGTATCAATAAAGAATTTGACACACCCTATCGTTGGTGGGGAACAACAGTGCAATATATAGTTAGAAGAGAAGAATATTTGGGACATACCGTAAACTTTAAGACCATAAAACCAAGTTTTAAGGATAAGAGAAGGTACACCAATAAAAAAGAGAATTGGGCTATTTTTGAGAACACTCATGAAGCGATTATTGACAAAGAAACATGGGAAATTGCGAACTCTCTATTAAACACCGTAAGAAGACCGTCAAGAGAAGGAACAGTAAATCCACTTACAGGGAAGCTGTTTTGTGGAGATTGTGGAGAAAAACTATACAATTCAAGAGGAACAAATCATAAAGGAACAGGACATTACAAAGA
>ERZ773014.1670-NODE-1670-length-13764-cov-6.044569_pt1 | contig 13764 bp, 2 predicted proteins | sample MGYA00580841_ERZ773014 | MGnify/ENA primary metagenome ERZ773014 (study PRJEB29015, sample SAMEA2737989) | human oral metagenome | biome: human oral; feature: human-associated habitat; material: dental | place: China | collected 2067 ...
GTGCTTGCTGACGATCTTTTGGATGGCTTCTTTTATCATGGCATAGCGCTCCTTTGCTGTCGGATATGTCCCTGCAATTTGGCACGGCGGGGTTGAATGTCATTTAGTATACTATGGCGGTAGGTTTTTTGCAACAAAGGGCGATGCGTAATCCTTCGCTCCGAAAAATGGGAATAGAAAATCCCCCAAGCGGCATCTTGGGGGATTTTCGTGTGCTTTAATGCTGATCTCGTTTGCCACGCATAGTATACCACATTCGCCGCCCCTCATGCAAGCCTGTCGTGCCGTGCTGCTGTCGTCGGCAAGCGTGTGGCGCGATGGGCAAAACTATGCTATACTCTTTGTTCGTTGCCGCCCCTACACATGGCAATGGGAAGGGGGTGTATCGGTGACATTAGGTACGTTTATTCTCTCCGTTATGGCTGGCGTGATTGCCGATTACATCAGCAAATGGCTCGACGAGAGGGACGACGGCGATGAGCCTGAGCGTTAGACCCTGCTCGTAATATGGGTACAGAAAATCCCCCAAGTCACTACCTTGGGGGATTTTCGCGTATCGGTTACGACACTAAGTACGTTTGCCACGCATAGTATACCACATTCGCCGCTACTCATGCAAGTCATTCTTGCCGTGCTGCTGTCGACGGCAAGCGTGTGGCGCGATGGGCAAAACTATGCTATACTTTGTTCGTTGCCATCTCCAGACCGGCACGGGAAGGAGGTGCTTGTGACATGATATCGCACTATCATTCTGCCACCCATAGTATACCACATTCGCCGCCTCTCATGCAAGCTGCATCGCTTTTGAAAAAAATCATCGCCCTGCTTAAGGAAAATGGAGGAAGCTACGATATAATTGCTGTAAAGTGATAGGGAGGTCGGCGGAGACCTCTGGGCATATCAGGGAAGACAGTCGCAGCGTAGGGAAGCGCGTTTCTTTGGCTGTGGCGTCAATGATCAGGGAGGTTTTTGCTGTGCCACTAGTAGTAAAGAACAATATGCAGGCAGCGAATACGCTGAACACGCTGAACAAGAACGAGAAAGACCGCGCGAAGAGCCTTGCACAGGTTTCCTCGGGCATGAAGATCACGAGCGCAGGCGACGATCCTTCGGGCATGTCGATCTCTGAGCGCATGCGCGTGCAGATTCGTGCGCTCGATCAGGACAACCAGAACACGCAGAACGGCAACAGCATGATGAAGGTCGCCGAGGGCGCTGTCGCCTCGACCGTCGAGATCTTGCGCACGCTCAAGGAGAAGTGCATCAACGCGGCGAACGACACGAACACCGATGACGACCGCGCGACGATTCAGAAGGAAATGGACGCGATGGTCGACCAGATCAACGACAACGCGAACATCCAGTACAACGGCAAGATTCTGATGAGCGGCACGTATAATAATCAGGTGCTCCCAGATGGTGGCGGCACGAAATCCTCTTGGGCGAATCAGTCGTTTGCAGAGGGAACGAGTGCGACGGGCACGAATCTCACGGACTATAAGGATCGCAACGGCAATAGTCTTGGTATTCTGCCGACGGATCGGATGACGGTCTCCTATGTCAAAGATGGCAAGACGTATGAAAAGACGTTTCGCGTTGGCAGTTTTAATTTGGCAGCTTGTTTCGCCAATGCTGCGGGTGGAACAGGAAAGTTTGTTCCAGATCCTGGCAATGTGGATTTGGAAGCGTATCAAGGCTCGGCACCGAACGCACTGTCCAAGGTCGGCATTGATCAGTATGGGCATGATGTCGTTACGGCGGACGGCAAGGATGCTCTGACGATTCGCGCGAAGAATGGCGGCACGACGGGTCAGATCGGCGGCGTGACCTTCTGCCTGACCGATTCACAGGGCAATATCAAGAAGGCGCAGAACAATATGTTCGACAAGTTCCAGATGACGGTACGCGCCCAAGATCCGACGCCCGACAATGCCATGGTCTTCCAGATCGGCACGCGCTCGAACCAGGCGGTCAAGGTCGGCTTCACCGATATGCACGCGAAGGCGCTCGGTATGATGGGGTCGGACGCGAAGGCGATTCAGGTCACGACGCGTGCGCGTGCCAATGCGGCGGTCAACGTCATTGAGAATGCCATCGGCATGTGCCTCGACCAGCAGACGGTGCTCGGCGCGGCGCAGGCTCGTCTGCAGTTCACGTCGGCGAACATCATCACGGCGAGCGAGAACACGCAGGGTGCCGAGTCGACGATTCGCGACGCCGATATGGCGAAGGCGATGACGGACTACACGAAGAGCAACATCCTCACGCAGACGGCGCAGGCGATGCTCGCACAGGCGAACCAGTCGTCGAGCGGTGTGCTGAGTCTGCTGCAGTAAGTGTAGGAATATACAGGTGGCTTTTGCCGCCTTAAAGCCCTGCCGAGGCAGGAGTCGAGAAGGAAAGAAAGCCACCACATCTTGTGGTGGCTTCTCTTGCGATAGAAAGGAAGATAAGAAATGAGAGGAATGAGCAAGAAGGACGCCTTGGCGTGTCAGGTCAGCCTCGGTCTCTTTGCCGGCCTCCTCGGCATTGCCTCGACGGCGCACGGCATGCCTGTGCATGACGGCGGCGGCGCGAACCACAACGGCGTGCGTGCAGGTAGCGTAACGGGCACTGAGATCTCCCCCGGCAGCACGACAATGAATATCACGAGCACCACGACGAACAATGTCATCGGCTGGAAGGATTTCTCCGTCAAGAGCGGCGAGACCGTGAAATTTGACAGCGGCAACTACCTCAATATCGTCACGGGCAATGTGACGTCACAGATCAATGGCACGATGAAGGGCGGCAACAACGTCTATATCGCCAACTCGCACGGCGTCGTCTTCGGCGACGGCGCCAGCGTCGATGTCGGCAGTCTCTATGTGACGACGCGCAAGCTCGATGCCAATGTGATCGGCACAGCTGTCGGTAATGGCACGATTGATCTCAACGATCCGACGAGCGCCGGGGTCACGGGCAGTATCATCAATGGGAGCGCGGCCAGCTCGGCGGGGCTGGCCGAGTCCGATATCGTCAGCCTTGTCGACAGCAGCGGCTCGGTCAAGGCGACGAAGATCGTCCTTGAAGGCAAGAGCGTGCGCATCATGAACGATGCGAAGATCGACTCGCCGGATGTCTCTGCTGTCGCTGACCAGAGTGCGCTTGAGGTGGACGCTGGCGGTATGAAGACCGTGCGTGCCAACAAGGGCTATGTGCATGTGGGCTATGTTTCTTCTGCACCGACGTATGGCAGTACGGGTAAGTACAAGAATCTCACGGATGCCAATATGTACAAGCTCGTCGGCAGCAAGGCAGATCTCGATACAATAAGGACGACTGCCGGAGGTCTTGCGGGCAGATATATGCTGCGCAATGATATCGACTTTGGAGGCACGGCGCATACGTCGATCGGCACGAATGCCGATCCGTTTACGGGCAAGTTCGATGGCATGTTCCACGAGATTAAGAATATGACCGTGGCGTCGGGCAATGCTACGGATTATGCGGGGCTTTTCGGCAACACCTCGGGTGCAGAAATTGCGAATGTCGGCATTCGTGATGCGAATCTGTCTACGCTTGACTATGGCGGCGCCGTTGTCGGCAAAGCGGATAACAGCACCCGTGTATTCAATGTCTATAATGAGGTAACAGGAACTGCGCCTGCAGCAACGAAGATGATTGGTGCATCCACAAGTCACGAGGCTGGAGGTCTCGTTGGCAGATTGGAAGCTTCCAGTTTGGACAATGCCTATAATACGGCATCGATTGCAGCAAAGGCGGGCGGCATAACAGGGTTTATCCAAGGGAGCAGTCAGGTCTACGCTGTTTACAATACGGGGGCGCGTAACGGAACGGCTGGAGCGGTTTACTACTCCATGGGAGGCCCTTCCTTTATCAAAGAGGCGTATACGACACAAGGCAACTCTTTGGGAGATGCGGATAATACGATAAATGCCTACGATTCCTACGCGACATCGACAGGCAAGGCCGAATTGGTCAATACGACCAAGGTGACAGCAAGTCCTTTGAGTTCTGCTATAAATCATGAAGATGCCAAGCAGGCCTCTTCCTATAATAAATGGGACATCTCCGACGAGGGAGGTGCGAACAAAACGTGGCGCATCTTCGCGGGGCAGTCGACACCGCTTCTTACTGCCTTCATGCAGGGCACGGTGCAGGCGGAGTATTCGTATGCCGATTTTGAGCAGGCGGGTCATGCACACAGCGGCAATGTTTCCAATACATATACCAATCGGATTCCTACGGCTGATGGCACGATTGCCAAGAACAATGGAAAAAGCGTGCCTGAACGCACTTACGACGCCACCTATCGCAAGATTACGAAGGCGGACGGAACGGAAGTGCAGAATGTCTCCGATGTGAACATCGTTGGCTACACGGCGCCTGCAGCCAACGATCCGAGGGAGATCAAGCTCGACTCTGACCACGGCCGCCGCAATGCGGGCAAGTCGGCCGTCCTCTACAGCGGACAGCACGGCTACGACGTCGCGGGCGCGAACGTCACGATCAAGAAGCGCAGCGTCACGGCCGGACTCGGCACGGGTCGCCCGATCGAGCGCGAGTACAACGGATCGGCGAATACGGATATGACGCAGGCGTTCAAAGACGCCTTGACGGGCATCACGACGAACGGACTTGTTGCAGGCGACGATGTGGCGGCGGATATCACAAATCTTACTGCGGATACTGCTGATGGAAATGCAGGGTATGGAAAGACCTTGACGCTTGGCGGTACTCTGACATTCACGGGTAATGACAGGGTCAATTATGAAGACATTGATGCAAATTCTGGTAATATGACGCTTCCTTCCGGCTTGACGGCCAATATCCGCCAGAAGAAGGTCACTGTCGGCCTAGATACTACGAAGGACTATAGCAAGACCTACGACGGCACGTCGGCTGTGAAGTCCGGCGTTGATCCCAAGACGACGAACGATGTGCTGCGGCTCACGGGCGTCGTGGGATCGGAAGATCTGAAGCTCAATTACAACGACATCACAGCGAAGTACATGACGGGCAAGGGCGCTACTGATACGGAGAGAAGCAAGGCTGGCACGAACATCGACATCGCCTATAAGAACATCAAGCTGGCAAACGGCACGACGGGTCTGGCGAGAAACTATCGCTTGGTCGACGCCGCCGGCAATGTGCTTTACCGCGATTCGCTTACGGGCGAGCCGACCGATATGACGAATCCGGCGAACAGCGCAGATCCGCGCTACATCGGTGCGGCAACGACGGCTGGCGGCACGCTCTGGGGTACGGGTGAGATCAAGAAGCGCAAGATCGATCCTACGAAGTTCACCGTCACAGGCGGTGCGGACAGGGCCTATAACGGCACGGGCTATCTCGTGGTGGACGGCACGACGAAGAAGGTCACAGGTCCCGCTGCGGCAGCGAACACGGATACGAACATTGTTGCGTCGGATGCGAACAAAATTTCGTTTTCTATCAGCGCTGCGGACAAGAAGGCATACTATGTGCGGGGAGACCGCACAACGCGCACGAAGAATGCTTATGACTCCGCAAATGCGGCGGACGGTGCCCAGTATCTCTCCTACACGCTCAAGGCGCATAACGAGACTTCAGAGGACATCCTTTCCAACTATGAATTGAATAAGGGCAGCGGCGAGGCCTTGTCCGAGGGCAGCGTCCATACGGTCACGGGCGATGGCAAGATCACGCCGCGCACGGTTTATGTCGACCTGCTGAAAAAGACAGGCATCGACAAGGAGTATGACAAGGATGTCAATGTCCTCGCTGCCGACAAGCAGTTTGGCACGAACTTCGGCTACCTTGCGACGGCGGCGAATGCGAACAAGCTCGTCAAGGAGGACGGCGCAGCGGATGACGGTGCGCAGATCACCGCGACGGCTGCCGTCTACAAGAAGCGGGGCAGCCACACGGAGCAGGATCACGAAGTCTACCGCACGGGCAATGCTCTGACAGGCGCTGTGGAAAATGACGGCAAGGACGTCGAGTATAAGATCGGCCTTACGGGCGACCATGCCGCGACGAACTATATCCTCTCCTATACGCCGTCGGGCGGCGGCGCGACGCAAGTGACGAACGGCGGTGCAAACGATACGGTCACGATGACGGGCACGGGCAAGATCACGCCGAAGAAGCTGACGCTTGTCGCGCCCGGTGATGTGACGCGCTCCTACGATACGACGTCGAACGTCTACGCCAAGCAGCTCAGGGCTGCGGGCTATGAAACGGTGACGAACGGTGTCCTCGGCGGCGATGTGGTGAAACTCGCCCTCGGGGCAGACAACGCCGTCGTCGGCAAGTACTACACGGATAATACGAAGGCGACGGAGGCGGAAAACGCCAATGCGCGTCCGGACGACTCGTTCCTGCCCGGGCAGACGCACTATACGGTCAACTATACCTTCACGCCGACGCTCGACAATGGCAACTATGAAGTCGCCAATACCGTGGCGGACGGCAGGGGCAAGATCACGCAGTACAAGCCGACGAGCGCGAACTTCAACATGGACTTCGACGATGTTACGAGGACATTCGACGGAACGACTGCCGTTTCGCAGTCGGCAGGATTGTCCGCGCTGAATATCACGTTGGAAAACGGAAATGTCGTGGACTTCTTGGCTACACCGAATTCTTACACGATGGCGGGCAAGGAATACGCGGACAAACATGCCAATACCGACCGCAGTGGTGCGCTTCTTTCTGGCAAGCAGAAGATCGACGTCACCTACAAGGTCAGACTGCCGGGCGGCGGTGCGGGCAATTACGACCTCAGCGGCATTGGCGGCGGCGACTACACGCTCACGGGCGATATGTACAGCGGCTATACCGTCGCGCGCAAGAAAGCGGCCGGTTATATCAAGCCGAAGGAGGTCTTGGCGACTGTCTCGAAGCCGAATGTCACGAAGACGTACAACCGTGCCACGGATGTGCTCGATGAGCACGGACAGGCCAGCGGCGGCGGCGCGATCATCAATATGCCGGATCTCGTCCTTGGCAACGGCTCCAATGAGTCTAAAGGCGCCTACGCTGACGAGCACGTGGGCACGGGCAAGACCGTGACGTATACGCTGAAGGTCTCTTCCGGTTATGAAAACGACTACTACTTTGTCTCGACGCCGGGCGGGGCGTCCATCACGACCTTGACGGGTCAGGGGACAATCAATCCGCGTGCGATCGACGTGGAGTTCAAGCCGGCAGTCAAGAACTACGACGGCACGTCCGACGTGAAGTTCACGGGAACCACACCCGCTTGGGGCTATACGCTCAAGGCGCTCAACGATGATGCGGACAAGGCAAATACGGAGGCGTTCCTTGCGGCGGACAACCCGACGCTCAATACGGCTACGGGCACGACGCTCAAGGGTCACTATGTGGACGCGCACGGCGCTCATCAGAGCGACGCCGGCGACTACACGAACCTCGTGCAGTATTCGGGCATTCAGGGCGCACTCTCGAGCGGCGACTATACGATTGCCGACAGCAAGAAAGGCTCGGGCACGATCAACAAGCGCCAGGTCAATGACGGCGACTTCAACCTCGCTTTCGCAGGCGTTACGAAGGTTTACGACGCCACGAAGGATGTCAAGAAAAATGGCGATGCGGCACAGGCGGACGGATACATCAATGAAGTTTCCGTCGATCTCGGCGGTACGGTCGGCAAAAAGTATTTCACAAATGGCAACGGCTACAGCCTGGTCAAGGCTGAGTATGCCGATCCGAATGTGGCGGCAAATGGGAGCACGGGCAATGTCACCTATATGCTCAAGCTCGACAGCGGTCTCCTGAAGAACTACAGCTTCGCCGATCTCAACAACGCGGCGGGACAGGCTGCGGGCTACAGCTACGACAGTGCGAACAACACCATTACGCGCAAGCTCGGCGTCGGCACGATCACGAAGCGCCCCGTCTACGCGCTTACGAACGGCAATGTGTCGAAGACGTACGATGCGGCGACGACTGTCCTCGGTGCGGATAAGTCCGTGCTGACGGGCGATGGACTCCTGACGCTCGGCAACAAGCTTGCAAACGGTACGACGAAGCAGGACGCAGGCCTTGTCGAGATCAATGGCACGAAGTACGGCACGAACGAATCGACGGCGAAGTACGCCGATAAGAACGCTGCCGAAGGCACAAAGACGGTCAATTACACGCTGAAGATCGATCCGGTCTATGCTTCGAACTATGAGTTCTTCGATGCGCATACGGGCACTGCTGTCAATCCCGACGCTTCGAACAACTATATCATCTCGACGACGACGAACACGATCAAGAAGGCGGCGCTCACCGTGCGCCAGGATCCCGGCTCTCCGATCTCGAAGAGCTACGACGGAGGGACGACGGTGGAGGATGGCGACGGCAGGCTGTCCTTGGACAACGGTCTGACGGATGAGAACGGGAATCAGGACAATGTGTCGCTGAACCCCTATCCGACTGGCTCTCCGACGCCTGCGAATGCCTACACGCTCACGTACAATTCGCCGAATGTCACGAATGCGGCGACGGCGAAGGATAACGTCACCTATAAGCATCTCCAGCTCACGGGCACGGCTGCGGGCAACTATTACCTCGCCGATGCTGGCGGCACAGCGCTCGCCGCCGATACGACGGCAGGCTACTTCACGATGACAGGCGACGGTGCGATCACGCCGCTCAAGGTCACGAACCAGAACCTTGTCTTTGCTTTCAATCCGATCACGAAGGAATATGACGGCAACGCCAAGGTCGGCGGCACGGACAATGAGGCGACGTGGAAGAGCTATATCAACGACATCTTCATCAAGAAGGCGGACGGCTCAAGGCTGATCGACCTCAACAACGATATCGACAAAGTGACGAAGGCGGAGTATCAGGCAGGCGGAGGCAGCCGCGCGAAGGATGCGGCGACGGGCAAGAAGGTTCTCTTCAACGTCAAGTTCAAGGACGAGATGCTGCAGAACCTCGAGTTCGACAACTCGATCTATACGCCGGATGCGCAGGGCAATCACATGCTTTCGGACAAGACGTACGACCGCTACACGACGGGCGACATCACGAAGAAGCTTCTGACGGCGACGCTTGATCAGCCGGCGAATCTGCGCAAGGTCTACGACGGCACGAAGGATGCGGACAAGGAAAATCTCAAGATCGCGGGCAAGCTCGACAATGACAGCCTTGAGTACGGCAAGACCGCCCTTTATGACGATGCGAATGCGAGCGTCAATCCGGGAGCTGCCGCTACGAACAGCCGCGTGATCACCTATACGTCGACACTTTCCGGCACGGATGCGGTCAACTATGCTTTCGATGCTGCCGGAGCGAACACGAAGACGCTGACGGCGACGGGCGACATCGAAAAGCGCAAGGTCTATGCCAGGGTCAACCAGGATGTGCGGAAGAAGTACGACGGGACGCGGGATGTAAAGATCAACGGCGCAGTGCCGGCGACGGGCGATGCCTACGTCACCTTCGGCAAGAGCAGCAATGCGGCGGAAGCGGCGACGACGGGTCTTGTTCAGGGCTACGGCACCAACGACACCACGGCGGCTTATTTGACGCCGGACGCCGGAACGAACAAGCAGGTGGATTACACGCTCGCCATCGGCGGCGATGATGGAAACGGCCATAACTTCAGGGACAATTATGTCATCTACGATGCGAACCGCCCGACGGTCGAGGTCACGACGCTCTCGACGTATACGAACATCATCGACAAGGCCTCCCTCATGCTCAACGCAGCCTATGCCGACAAGCAGTATGACGGCACGCGGACGGTCAAGAATCTGGGCACACTGCTCACTCTTACGGGAGCGCCCACGGGCATCGGCATTCAGACGGGCTATGCGGGCACGTACCTCGATGAAAATGTCAACGAGAAGGGTGTCGATTACAGCAATGTCCGCCTTTCGGGTACGGGGGCGAGCAACTATACACTTTCCTATGACGGTAACGATCTCACGTCGGATGCAAGTGGCAATTACAGCTTCCATGGCGGCGGCAGGATCACGAAGCGCGTAATCGACGGCGATGCCAATCTCAAGGTTGGCTTCACCGGTGCGCCGATCTCCAAGGTCTATGACGGCACGGCGAAGGTCACGGGCGACGCCGCTCGATTTGTGAACTCCGTCTATGTGGAGTATACAGATCCCGATGACGGACAGGTGAAGCCGATTACAGTAATGAAGAAGGTTGACGGCGCGAACTACAAGGATGCGGCAGGACGACCTGGCAGCGGCAAGAACGCAGCCGGCGAGAAGGACGTGACCTTCAAGTTCACGCTTGATGACAAGAACTTCAACCTCGCGAATTTGACCGGTGTCACGACGGAAACGGACGCCGACGGCACGACGACGCGCCATTATACGCGTGACTACGATAAGGATCTCTTGACAAACAAGGCTCTGGGCGAGATCAAAAAGCGCAATGTCCTCTTGACGGTCAACCATGTGCAGAAGATCTACGACGGCACGAACGCCGTGAAGAAAGGCTCCTACGAGTCTGACGGCACGGAACATGCCAACGGCTTTGCCGATATGACAGAGACGCTCGTCTTGGAAAAGGCCGCGCGCAATGATAACGGCGAACTTCTGACAGAGCATGGCCTCGTTGAAAGCGACGGCGCTGTGCTCGACGTGGCGAACGTCAATGCGCACTACGAGGATAGCAATCCAGGCGACGCAGCCGATGCGAACCGCAGTCTTACAGGCCGCGATGCTTCCGGCTACAAGAAGGTCGCCTACACCGTGCGCCTCAAGGGCGATGGGACGGTTTCCGACCCGAATGAGAACTATACGTTTGTCAATAGCGGCGGAACGGACATCACCGAGTTGGATGCGGGTACCGGCAAGAAGGACCGCGTAGTCGGTGTGGGTGACATCTGGCGCAAGAAGCTGACCGTAGTGACAACGGCAGGAGCAGACAAAGTCTACGACCAAAATGCCGTTGTCAAGGACGCGACGGCGCAGGATCATCTCTATCTCGTCGGTCAGACGAACGGCGATAATGTCCAGTTTGACAACACGTCCTTTGATACGGCGCACAACAACAACGCCGTTCACGCATTCTACGGCACGAAAAATGAAAACGGCTCCTTCACGCGGAATCCTCATGTAAACCGCAATGCGGACGGCGGCGTCATCGACCGCGACGTGCAGTACAGGAATCTGCAGCCGGCCTTCAATGATTTGAAGACCAGAAACAATGCAGCGAAGAACTATTTCGTCCAGGAGCAGGAAGTTTTCGGCACCGGAAAGATCACGCCGCTTGCCGTCACGGCAAACGACGTGCGCAGGGTCTGGAGAGGGCCGTCCTTCAGCAAAACCTACGACGGCACGACGGAGGCGATGATCTCCGGCAAGACCATGAACGCCGAAAACAAGGGCGATTTCAAGCGCAAGCTCGATCTCATACTCGGCCTTAGCACCGGAGAGCAAATTACGCTCGATTACACGATGTACGGCGAGGATGATGCGGATCTCAAAGCGCTCCGCCCGCATTACGACGACAAGAACGTCAAGAACAGTGACGGCGTGACGACGGACAAGGATATGATCTACACGCTCAAGGGACTGAAGTCCATCAAAGAGCTTGTGAAAAACGATCAGAATGTCGACTATGACTACTCCGCTCTTGCCACTGCCTTCGGCGATGGCACGCAGGTTCGCCTGAAGGGCGCAGGCTCGGAGACGCCGAACAATACGGCGGCGATGATCACACCGAGGACAGTCACCGCAACGCCTGCTTATATTTCCAAGGTTTACGATCAGACCGACAGCATTCCTGTGGACAAGGTTTCGCTTTCCGCAGATGAGGAAAGCAGCAAGCTGATGACGTCGGATCATATTGTCGTCAAGGCTGATGCTGCAAACGCGAAGTTCCTCGATCAAAACGGCCGTGGAGATCAAGATGCAACGCTTAATCCAGGTGAGAAACCGAATCTGAATGCCCCAGGCAAGAAGGTCAAGTATCAAATCTATCTGGACAATGCCGATGGAGCAACCGGCACGGCGCTTGAGAAAGAGATTGCCAAGGCGAACTATGCGTTTGCTGATGGAAGCGCTGCAACGGAAGTTGTAGGCAAGGGCGATATCGTCCGCCGCAAGGTTCATGTGGAATTCGACGGCAGGAAGGATACGCCGGACAAGATCTACGATACGACGAACAATGTTCGCAATGCGGACGGTACGCAGTTCGTGCAGAAGTTCCGCTTGAAGAATGATGTGGCGGATCCCCATGGCGACAGCGGCATCTTCGCTGATGAGAAGGCTGCGCTTGACGACGCCTTTACCCGCAGGGAATATGACGGACACTTCGCATCATCGAATGTCCAACGCAATCCGGACGGCAGCATCGCCAGGCAGGATGCCATCTATCAAGGATTCGGCCTTCGCCCGGACGCGATTGGAAACAATTATTATATTGTCGAGTCGCAGGACGGCTATCGCGATCAAAATGCGGCGAAGATTACGCCGCGTCCGATCGACGTCTACATCAAGGACGGAAAAATGCGCAGGCAGTACGATGGCACGACGAATCTTGAGGACAAGTTCCAAGCGGAAAACAATATCGTGCTTATGGATCGCAACCCCAAGATTGAGGGACTTGAAAAACCGGCACTGCCCGCGTGGAATGCAGGCGATCGGGCCGCGTACGACAGCAAGGATGCAGGAAATCGCACGGTTTCGTACAATCCTTCGTGGCAAGACGGAAACTTTGTTTTACAAAAGGGCTTGAAGTCTGCGAATCCGAGCGATCCGACGAGTTCCCTTGCGGAAGTTCGAAGCCTCGCTTACGACGCTGTTGCTGAAGACGGAACTCCGCTGGCGAAGGATGGCAGCTATGGGATGCGCATCGCGGCGGACGGCGAAATTTCGAAGCGTCGTCTCGCCGTCGGCACGAACGACGCCTGGAAGGTCTACGACGGCACGACGGGTGTTAATCATGCATGGAACAACCTGAACTTTGCCAATGTCGATGAAAATGGCAACGGCACGGGAAAAGGAGCCTTTGCTTCGGAGAGCGAGGAGCAGCGTGCGAAGAACAGTCTGCGCGCTTCCTACGACGATGCAGAGGCGACGGAGGCGGACACTCCGGCTGGTGCGCTCAAGCGGCACAATGTGAACTATCGCTTCGAGGGCGCGGACGATGTCATGGGCAACTATGAATTCGTCAACGGCACTCCTGTGGGCGGTCATAGCGTCGACGGCGCAGGCTTTATCAAGCGCCGCACGCTGGATGTTCTGCCCGATTGGCAGGCGGCGTACGCCGGTAAGGGCGGCGTGAACTATACGGGCCGCATCGCAGATGGTTCGGTGCAGACGAACGAGGGAAGCCCCTTGACACCTGCGGTCGCAGCTGATCTGCAGCGCTTCAATAGCGGAGTATTCACGTATGGCCCGATGTCCGGCTCGGCAGATTATAGTCAGCCCAACTGGCAGGAAATTCAGGGTTGGTACACAAAGGATGGTGTAAGGACGCTGGCACGCGGCGAGTACGAAAGGAACTATACGCTCAATCCGGTGCCAAGCCGACTCTTCGTCGCGCCTCGCACGGACGGCGTGGACCGCACGCTGCGCCCTGACGGCCAGGTGTATGTCCATGCAAGTTACGATGAGAACGATACGTTCGGCGCACATCGTGGCCCGGACACTTCGCTCGCCTATACGGGCGAGGGCGTCAACATCGGCGGCACGAAGCCGCAGCAGGGCACGAGTGCGAATGCCAGCGGTGCGGGCATCCGCCAGCAAGGCACAGGCACGAACATCGGCAGCAGCGCTGGCATTGGCGGCA
>ERZ773014.1672-NODE-1672-length-13759-cov-5.641856_pt1 | contig 13759 bp, 9 predicted proteins | sample MGYA00580841_ERZ773014 | MGnify/ENA primary metagenome ERZ773014 (study PRJEB29015, sample SAMEA2737989) | human oral metagenome | biome: human oral; feature: human-associated habitat; material: dental | place: China | collected 2067 ...
AGGGGATTATATATGCCCGAGCGGCTGGAACGTTTACCACAAAAGTTTTATGACCATATCGAACAACTGACGTTTCAAGAGATAGCACTTGCTGTTGCCGAAGCATTTTTTGCTGAAGATGTTGATGCAGAGGCTCTGAAAGCTATCGTCTACGACACGCTGACGTTTGATTGTCCGGTCGTAAAGCTCAAAGACCATATCTATACACTCGAACTTTTCCACGGTCCAACCCTTGCCTTCAAAGATGTGGGTGCGCGATTTATGGCGCGATTGCTGCAATATTTTCTTGCAAAAGAGTCGCAACAAAAGGTCAATGTGTTGGTAGCGACCAGTGGGGATACCGGTTCGGCTGTTGCCAATGGATTTCTGGGGGTAGACGGTATCGATGTTTTTGTGCTTTATCCTAAAAATAAAGTGAGCAAGATACAAGAGAGTCAGTTTGCCACTTTGGGGCAAAACATTATTGCCGTTGAGGTCGATGGTACCTTTGACGACTGTCAAACGCTTGTAAAATCGGCTTTTCTGGATGCCGAACTCAATCAAAAACATCGACTAACTTCGGCTAACTCGATTAATGTAGCTCGTTTTTTACCGCAAGCTTTCTATTATTTTTATGCCTACGCACAGATGAAGCAAATGGGCAAAGCGCAGCAATGGGTGGTTTGTGTACCGAGTGGCAACTTTGGAAACATTACTGCAGCCTTGTTTGCTCATCGTATGGGGTTGCCCGTGAAACGGTTTATCGCCGCCAACAATACCAACGATGTGTTTTATAAATACCTGCAAACAGGAGCTTATCAACCTCAGCCGAGCATCCCGACAATTGCCAATGCGATGGATGTAGGTAATCCAAGCAACTTCGCAAGAATAGGTGAGCTGTACGAACAATCATACGAAAAGATAAGGAAAGATATCAGCGGATACGCTTTCAGTGATGTTGAAATTGCTGAAACCATTCGTATTTGTTACGAAGAAACGGGTTATATACTCGACCCGCATGGTGCTTGCGGCTATCAGGCGTTATGTCAATCGCTGCTTCCGGATGAGATAGGACTGTTTTGTGAAACAGCACATCCAGCTAAATTCAAGGAAACAGTGGAAGCAGTTCTTCAGCATTCCATCGGTATTCCACCTAAATTAGCGGCTTTTATGCACGCAGAAAAAAAAGCAGTTGCATTGAGTAACCGCTTTGATGACTTTAAAAGTTTCTTGCTGAAGAATGCTGGTTGAATACCTAAAAGTTAGTTTTTTCTCCACCGCTCCATCCATTTAGCAACGATAGCAAACTGATAGACGGCATCCCAAACAGCGTGGATAAATCCGGGAACACCATCTCTGAAGCCACCTTTCAGTACATACGACCGGAAAAAGCGAAACAACGGGCGGCCCAATAACGACATGATACCATAGTGTTTGCGTGCTCGCTTCTCCATTTCATTATCCGAATAGACGTTGATTTTTTGGCATAACGTAGCTATCGAATCGTTGGCCAGATGTTCAAATGCCAGTTCTTTGCGGTTGTGCGGAATTTTAATGACCCGTCCCTGCACAACGGGGGCTGCATGAATAATGGCAGGCCAGTGTGTAACCTCTTTCTTGAAAAAGCGTAAAATATAGTCGGGATAGGCCGCATGCATCAATCGTCCCATAAAATAATTTTTGCGCGGAATATACAAACCCTCCTCGCAATTGGTGCGTTTGATGTGTGTATAAAGATATTCGCGCAGTGCATCGCTTACCAGTTCGTCGGCATCTAATACCAAAACCCATGTATACTGCGCTTGCTCAATGGCAAATTGGCGGGCTGGTTCTACAATTTTGTGGTTTCCGCGCTCAAAGGTTATCACTCTACATGCGTTCTCTTTTGCAATATCAACAGTTCGATCGGTGCTTTCCATATCACACACTAGTATCTCGTCGAATCCCTTTGCGCTATTGATAACGGCTTGTAGATGCTGTTCGGCATTATACGTGTTGATAACAACCGATATTTGATGATTTTCTTTCATAAATGCAAAGATAAATAAAAGGTGAATAAATAAAAGATTGGAAGAATGAAAAGATGAATTTGATGCCAGTTGATGAAGATGTATTTTATTATTAAGCTCAGGATAACAAGATGAGCTTGCTCTTTTGATCGTTTACCTTTCTTGGTCTATTTGTTTTTTATTCTTTGTTGGTTCTCTCTAAGTGGAAGTTTATAGTAAGTTTTTCCCCTTAAGTTTTATCAGAAGTCACTTGTAATAGAATCAGTATCAGTATCAATGGAATGTAGCTACTAGTAATAAAGAAAAGGTGAAATGTTTAAGTGGTTGAATTTCAGTCATGTAGTTTCTAAGTGTTAGCTGGCTTATTAAGTTTTAAATATCTTATTTTATTCTCAACTAAGTGTAAAAGTTTTCTTAACTCGATTATTATTATTACCTTTGCACTCCTAAAATAAGAGATGTAGATATATCTTGGTATTATAAAATGTAAAAGAGCTCGAACCTTTTCGTACTTTTCAAAGGTTATGTGCTATTTAAACAGTTTTTTACTCATTAAGCAGGATTAAAATTGCTAAAACAATGAAAAGAAATACAAGTATAAGGATAGTTGAAGAATTACTTCTCCACCCGATAAATGGAAAGATGCCGTATGTAAAACCCATGAGTCAGGTGATAAAAGTAGAAGACGAAGCTTTTTTCTGTACATCTGTGAAGGGAGCTGAAACAGGTAATCGACAACAGCAATGGGAGGAAGAAGAAATTGGTGAAGGGGGAGAAGATGAGTTGTAAGCACTCTAAGCAAACCTACGAAAACCAACAATTAGAGTTGAATAAAAAGATTTATGGAAAGACAATGAAAAAGAATAAATGGATATGGTGTGTTTGTATTGTAGTTTTAGGCTGCCTGGTGATATCTTGTAACAATGATACTGAACAAGAAGCAAATAATGAACAGGTGCTCAATGGGGGCAATGTGAACTTTCTTTTAAGGGAAGCACCCTTTGAGCCAATAACAGAAGTGGACACGCGATCGCTATCTGTTATGAAAGATACAGTGGATGTTGATGGTAGGCTCGAAGCAGAAGTAAGTGTTGAATCTGATTCGTCTATAGCCTTACCTCGTGCGAAAACACGTGCTACTGAGCCTCTAAAAGATGGTACTTATCATATCTATGCTTTTCAAGGTGGCACATTGAAAGGCTCGCTAGCATGCACCATGGCAAGTGGAAAACTCTCTTCAACAGGTTATATGTATCTACCTCATGGTACATATGACTTTATTTGTGTGAACGAACAAGTAACTTACCATGCTGCAACAGCTTCTTTTAAAGTGAAGCGTGCTGATGCTTTGGTAGCTGTAGTACAAGGAAAACTCATAGACCAAGACCCAAAACAGCTAGTGGATTTTGAGCTGAAGCATCTTACGGCACGCGTGAAGATAAAGTTGGAAACTTATTGGCCCATTACCAATATCAAGGCAGCGACTCAATTATCACCCTCTGCTACACAACAACGGGCAACGGCAACATTTACAGCCGCCAATCCAATGGTTGTGACTTATGATGCCGGCGAGGTGAAAGATAGCTATACCTTGGCGAATGCTACTACTGAAGCAGCCAACTATACTTACACTGCCTTGATCAACGAGTGGCAATATTACTTTCCTGAAACTGATGCCACAAAGTTTCAAATGGTGATAACGGGTGGTGATAAACTTTATCGGCGTGATGTGGCTGGTGCAAAAATAGCACTGAAAGGTTTGTCATCTATGATTGCCAATAAATCGTACACTATCAAAGTACGATTGCTTTACAAGTTCCAGTATCTCTTCTCTGATGGAACAACAGGTACCTTGGCATATGGAAACGCCAATGGTAAGGAAGCCGTTGCTGCAATGATCACTACCGATAGGGCTATCGCATTAACAGACGCAGGAATGGGTGCTGGATACATGTGGAGTCCTCATATTACTGCACAACAAACCCCGCATATGTACACAGGCTTTACTGCTTGGTATAATAATTATGATGGTTACAATCTTACTTGGACTCCAGCAACAACTCTTCCCACACCTTCTGTTAAAGCGAATGACCCCGTTAACTATCCGGCTTTTTATCAAGCCGGGCATTATCAGCCCTTGCATGCACTAACAGCTCCCGCAGGACAACTTAGTGAATGGTATCTATCAACAATTGGCGAATGGAAACTCGCTTTTATCGCATTGGGTAATTACGATGCCGCTAAGCTGACCGATTGGGGGGGAAGCACCTCTATTCATTGGGATACGCCACTTGTAAAGACTGTATTTGTTCAAGCTGGGGGCACTTCTCCCTTGTGGTATTCAGGTGGAGGACTTGCAGGATGGTATTGGTCAAGCTCTGAACACTCTACTCCCAGTGCCCTACATGTTATTTTTTATCCACAGAATTTTTATGGTGCATGGTGGGCAGGCAACCCTAAGACCACGTTGATGCGTGTTCGCCCATTCATTATTAAGAAGTTTTAGAACGATTTTCTAGTATATTTAATCTATTAGAAAATTTACTATATGTAATTATTTTGTAGTAAGTTTGTTAATACTGTGTAATATCTTAGTATTTTATTAACATATTAAGGTGATATTGGCGGTCAAATTGTTAATTTCGCAAGTATGAAGAAAAGAACGATTTGGACAATAGCCATTATCATGGGAATTTCGTTCCTTGGACTGCTTTTTCTGCAATTGAAGTATATTCAGGAAATGGCGGATATGAAAAAGGAACAGTTCGATGAGTCTGTTAATCGTGCTTTGTATCAGGCTTCCAGAAATATGGAACTGAACGAAACTCTTCGTTATTTAGAGAAAGATATTAATGAAACCGAGCGTAAGGCCTACCGTAACGACTCGTTAGGAACAAGAAGTGGACAACCGGATGGAAGTCTTCAACACTCTCATCAATATTCGGTTGCCGGAAAAGATGGTACGGTCTACTCGTCGTTCGAACTGAAAACAATTACCTCCAAGCCTTCGCAAATGCCTAAGGCCATGATATTAAGAAGCGATAAGAACTCGCTTTCTGAGGCTTCCAAGTCTATGCAAGAGATATTAAAGAATAGGTATGTTTATCAGCGAGCATTGCTGGATGAGGTTGTATATTCGATGCTTTATTCGGCTTCGGAAAGACCTTTGAGAGAGCGTATCAACTTTAAACAGCTGGATCAAGACCTGAAAGCGGAGCTGATGAACAATGGTATTAATCTGCAATATCACTTTACAGTATCTACACCCGACGGAAGAGAAATCTATCGTTGTTCGGATTATACCGATAGCGGTGAAGATTATTCGTATTCGCAGGTGTTATTCAGAAATGATCCTGCCTCGAAGATGGGCGTTGTGAAAGTACACTTTCCTGATATGGATAGCTATATATTTTCAAGTGTGCGTTTTATGATACCGTCGGTTATCTTTACCTTGGTCTTATTGGTAACATTTATCTTCACCATCGTTATTATTTTTAGGCAAAAACGATACACGGAGATGCGAAATGATTTTATCAATAACATGACACACGAACTAAAAACGCCTATTAGCAGTATTTCCTTGGCGGCACAAATGTTGAACGATGAAACGGTAACTAAGAGCAGTTCGATGATGAGCCATTTGGGCGGAGTGATCAACGACGAGGCTAAACGATTGCGCTTTTTGGTAGAGAAAGTGCTACAGATGTCGATGTTTGAAAGAAAGAAAGCCATCTTCAAGATGAAACAGCTTGATTTGAATGAGATGGTTGAAAGTGTTGCCAATACTTTTACGTTGCGTGTAGAACATACTGAAGGAAAGATTTACACAGAAATAGAAGCCGTCAACTCAACTATTTATGTGGATGAGATGCACTTTCAGAACGTGATATTTAACCTGATGGACAATGCCGTAAAGTATCGAAAGCCCGACCGGCCTATTAACATATACATCCGAACATGGAACGATGATACTTCGCTTTATCTCTCGATACGCGATACAGGCGTAGGTATCAAAAAAGATAATCTCAAAAAGGTGTTCGAGAAGTTCTATCGCGTGCATACCGGAAATGTGCACGATGTCAAAGGATTCGGACTCGGATTGGCCTATGTTAAGAAAATAATAGATCTGCACAAAGGTGACATCACCGTTGAAAGTGAATATGGAAAAGGAACCAAGTTTACAATTAAATTACCAATTATAAAAGATTAAAGCTATGGAAGAGAATTTAAAAATTTTATTGTGCGAAGACGATGAAAATTTAGGAATGTTGCTTCGCGAGTATTTACAAGCAAAAGGTTTCACTGCAGAACTCTGTCCCGATGGTGAGGCTGGTTATAAAGCTTTCTTGAAAACCAAGTTTGATATTTGCGTGCTTGACGTAATGATGCCTAAGAAAGATGGATTTACATTAGCACAAGAGATTAGGCAGAGCAATGGTGAAATCCCCATCATCTTTCTCACAGCCAAAACGCTGAAGGATGATATTCTTGAAGGATTTAAGATTGGAGCCGATGACTACATCACCAAACCTTTCTCGATGGAAGAACTGGTGTTCCGTATTGAAGCCATTCTGCGTCGTGTACATGGTAAAAAGAACAAAGAAAACACCATTTACCGCCTTGGCAACTTTGTTTTCGACACGCAAAAACAGTTACTTACCATTGGCGAAAAGCAAACTAAGCTTACCACTAAAGAGAACGAGTTGCTGGCGTTGCTCTGCTCACATGCCAATGAAATCTTACAGCGTGACTTCGCCCTAAAAACCATCTGGATTGATGATAACTACTTCAACGCACGCTCAATGGATGTTTATATCACTAAGTTGCGTAAGCATCTCAAAGACGATGACCAGGTTGAAATTATCAATATTCACGGTAAGGGATACAAACTGATAACGCCCGAAGAAGAATAAAGTGGCAGTACATTTAGTCTTATCATAGAAAAAGAGTACAGGTTCGTAAGCCTGTATTCTTTTTTTACGTTTTGTTTGGTGCGACAGAAAACAAGTCTGATAGTGTTTTCGTGGCCATCGTTTTGCCCAACCTGCACTTTGTCGTATCTTTGCACAACGATAAGCGATAACGACGATTACGCGCAAGAGTAAAAAGATGGTATTACACGTTTTTAATCCCGAACACGACTTGGTCTTAGCTGCCGGCGAGGGCAATTTCACACCGCCCAAAATGGTACGAAATCTTTATGCCGATTTAGGATTTCTGCCGGCGTTGTGGGCAAAAGAGGATGACATTGTATGGGTGTCGGATGTGGAAGCTGCGCGTGAAAAACTGCGTCACATCAAGCGAGCCACGCAGCATATCGTGTTGATGAACGACAATATGCTAACGAGCTTTTTACTTAGTAACAATGGGATAGAAGGCAACCTAACTGTTGAACCGTGGGGATGGGATCGAAAGGTGAAATGCAAGCTAACAACGATTTCGCGCGGTAGCCTCATGCTACCCTCTGACAGTTGGCTTGATGAAGTGCGGCGTATGAGCTCACGCGAATGGATGGCACAAAACTTTCTACCCGAACTAAAAACAAGGCTCATCCGAAAAGGCCTCTCGCGCATTGTGGGCCACTCGTTCGTGTTACATTCGATGCAACAACTTCGCACTCTGCTTTTGCGCCATCCGCTGATTGTTGTTAAAGCCCCGTGGAGCAGTAGTGGTCGCGGTATCCGTTACATCGACCGCACGCCCGACCCCTCTACTGCCGGCTGGTGCGCCAATATCATCGACCGTCAGGGTTGCATCACCGCCGAACCCTATTACAACAAGATATGCGACTTTGGGATGGAGTTTTTCTGCCATCCCGACGGTACGGTGCGCTATCTGGGGCTGTCGATTTTCAAGACCTCAAAACGGATGTACACCGGCAGTTTGCTTGCCACAGAAGCCGACAAGCGCGCCATACCCGCCCGATACGTCGACGTAAACGCGCTCGATATCATTGCCGACACTGCGGCGCAGCTTTTGCAACAACTCTTCTCGGGTGTCTACACCGGTCCTTTCGGCATCGACATGATGGTGGTGAGCGATGCCGACGGTGCGCCCGCCATTCACCCTTGTGTAGAGTTAAACTTGCGCAGAACGATGGGGCACGTAGCTTTGGCGCTCTCGCCCGACGCCACACAGCCGCAGCAGCTGATGAGCATTGCACACGCCGCCGGCAGCTACCGCCTGCGCTTGCATACCATTAGCGACGGTTGGGTAAATAACGAGCTGTTTAACCGCTAATTTCCCCCCCTTTTTCTCTCCTTTTTTCTTCTTCCATGGAAGAAACTGTGCTAGCGGTGTCGGGAGTATTTCTGCTATGGAAGAAACCTTGCCGACGTTGCCGGGAGCATTTCTTACGTGGAAGAAATCTTGCCAGCGTTGTCGGGAGCATTTCTGCCATGGAAGAAACCTTGCCGACGTTGCCGGAAATATTTCTGCCGTGGAAGAAGCCTGCCAACGCTCGAAAGCAACCCGGTTATAGGTGCAGAAATCCTGTCGACATTGTCGACAACAGTTCCGGAGTGAGCGAAAACCCTGTCGACAAAATCGCCGACATTTTCGGATACTCTGAAAACGCCGTCGACGTTGTCGATAGCATTTCGGAAGTGTGGGAAGGTATTTTCGACATTGTCGAGCGTATTTCGGGAGTATGCGGAAGCCCTGTCGACGTTGTCGATGGGATTTTTGAGTGTGCAGCAGCCTCATCGACGTTGTCGACAACATTTCCGCCCCGAATGCGGTTATCCGGCGGCATAAAAAACTGCGGTTTGCATAGGTGCCAACCGCAGTTTTTATGTTTTCGCCTTCATCCGTTGGTGTGGAACACCGGGTGCAAATTGTTTATAAATCGACAACCGTGATGCCTGCGCCACCAAACTGCACGTGCTCGTCTTTGAACGCCGATACGTTGGGAACGGTGGCAAGATATTGCCGGATGAGCTGACGCAGAATGCCGTTGCCCTTGCCGTGCAGAATGCGTACGCGGGGCATGCCCACCAGGATGGCGTCGTCGATAAAGTGCATCACGGCGTTGAGCGCCTCGTCGCCGCGTTCGCCACGAATGTCGAGGTCTTGGCTAAATCGGCTTTTGCGTTCGTCTATCGCTTGTCGTGTTTCTCGGCTCATAGCGGGTGCTTTTTTTTGCTCGGTGGGTTGCGCCTGTTCCAGGCGTTTTACGTTTATCTTGCTGCGCATTCCGCCGAAAACCACCGTTGCCATGCCGTTGGCGTCGAGCGTTTCTATCTTGCCCACTGCCTGCTGGCCCTTCATTCGTACCGTGTCGCCTGCCTTGAGCACGAGCTCGACCGTTTCTTTTCTATTGACAGCCTCGCGAATTTTTGCTGCCGCGTTTTTCTCGCGTTCAGCCTTTTCGCCGATATGCTTTTCGTGGCGCTCCTTTCGGCGCATAATCTGTTCCATCTTTTTAGCAATCAGTGCATCGTTGGCTGCCGCATCTACCTGCGCCACCTCTGTTTTAAAGGCATTCAGCTCTTCGCGTATCTGTTTGGTGCGTTCTTTTTCAGCCTGCGCCTCGCGAATTTCGCGGATGGTGGTTTCGATACGTCGATTGCTCTCGCGCAACAGTTCTTCTGCCTGTTCTTTCGCCTTTTTTAAGATAGCTTTTCGTTCTTTGTTCAGCTCGTCAATGTCGTGTTTGTAACGATTAATGGTGGCTTGCATTTCTTTCTCCTGTCGATGAATGGTTTGCCGTTTTGCCTCCCAATATCGTTTATCGCGAATAATGTCTTGTAGGTATTTGTCACTCTGAATGTAGTCGTCGCCCACAATCTGCGCTGCATCTTGTATTACCTCTTCGGGTAAACCTGTTTGACGAGCTATTTCGATGGCAAATGAACTGCCGGGACGACCCATCGAAAGCTGAAATAGTGCGCGCATACCCTGTCGGTCATAAAGCATGGCTCCGTTGGCTACGCCAGGATATGTGTCGGCAAAACGTTTAAGGTTTTGGTAGTGAGTTGTGATGACGCCGAATGCGCCACGCCGATAAAACTGTGTGAGTACTGATTCGGCAATGGCTCCACCGATAAGGGGTTCTGTTCCGGTGCCAAATTCGTCAATAAGCAATAGTGTTTGGGTATTAGCCTGCCGCATCATGTGTTTCATGTTTAGCAGGTGCGATGAGTAGGTGCTCAGGTCGTTTTCTATGCTCTGTTCGTCGCCAATGTCGAGCATAATGTTGTCAAAAACTCCTACTTGAGAGGTTTCGCCGAGCGGCACGGATAGTCCGCACTGTACCATATATTGTAGCAATCCGACAGTTTTCAGACAAACCGACTTACCACCTGCATTGGGCCCCGAAATAATGAGTATACGCTTATCATTATTGAGTGTAATGTCGAGAGGAACAACTCGTTTTCCTTGCTTTTCAAGCGAAATACGCAGCAAAGGATGTATAGCCTGTCCCCAATTGATAATTGCAGTGGATTGTACAGTAGGTTCAATAGCAAAAAAAGTGCGAGAAAGTGCAGCTTTTGCCTGAATAAAATCAATGTTGGCAAGTAATTGATACGAATGAATTATCTCGTCGACATGGGGCCTTATTTCTTTTGCCACTTCTGTTAAAATACGAATAATTTCGCGCTTTTCATCAGCTTCTAAACTCCGAATTCGGTTATTAGCTTCAACAACTTCGGTAGGTTCTATATAAACTGTATGCCCTGATGCCGATTCATCGTGTATAATTCCACTGATTTTACGTTTTAACCCCGGCTGAATAGGTATAACCAATCGGCCTTCGCGAATAGTGGGTATAACATCCTTTTCAACCAAACCTTCTTGTTGTGCATTTTTAAGAATATTATTTAAAATGCGTGAAACCATACCTCCGGTTTGTGCCAATTCGCAACGAATACGTGACAATTCAGGTGATGCGCTATCTTTTATTCGTCCGAATTTATCTAACAGTTCACTGATACACCGAATGGTTTCAGGAAATGTAGTAATGTTATTGGTTAACCGTTGTAAAGTGGGATAAGCAAACTCTTTTTTTGCTGGATTTTCTTCTGATTCGCCACTTTCCATATCGTTTCGATTAAGATAACGCACTAACTGAAGCACAGTATCGAGCGAACGATATAAATTAAAGAGTTCCTGCTCTTCAAAATAAGTTCCTTCGACTTTTAATCGTACTAACTCACTGCGTAAATCAAAAAAATATTGTAATGGAAGGTCATCTTTCTCCTCTTGTAAATACTTTAACTCTCGTATTTGTTGTAACCATTCATTTAATTGGTCAGCATCACTGCTCATTTTCATGGCATCAACACATTCGCAGCCCATTGTTGAAAGACATTGTTCTTTTAATAAGGCACGAATCTCATCAAAACCAATTTTCTGTTCAAAATTATGCGGATAAATCATGCTGCAAAGATAATTTATAATTTACCATTTAATGGTATCTCAGTTAAATTGGAAAAGAATGTCGGCCTTGTTGAGTAGGGGATGAATGTTTATACATAGGTTTGTATGAGCTCAATGGTGCCTTTTATTTTTAGGCTTTGTGTGGTAGCCGGAACAAGTATTGAGTCGCCCGTTTGCATTTCCACCATGTTCCCCTCGCTGTCAGTAATCGTTCCCTTGCCGTTTGTGCAGATAAGAATAACGAAACTATCGAGCTGAGACAGGTCGATATTCATCGGTTGGTTCAAATCGTAGAGGTTGGTGGTGAAGAATGGGCAGGTGGCGAGGTTCACACCCACGTTCTTTGCAGGCACATAGTTGGTGCGATAATTTTCTTCCACCGTGTAGTTGATGCATTCGGCCGCCTCTTCGGTATGCAGCTCGCGCGTATTCCCATCCTTATCCTTGCGGTTGAAGTCGTAGATGCGGTAGGTTACGTCGGATGTTTGCTGTATTTCGAGGATGAAACAGCCCTTGCCGATGCTGTGAATACGACCTGCGGGGATGAAGAAACTGTCGCCGCGCTTTACGTTATAGTTGCAGATGGCATCGCAGATGGTGTTGTTGGCCACCATCTCCTTATATTGTTGAGGTGTGATGGCGGTTTTCATTCCACAGTTGAGATAGGCCTTGGGGTCTGACTCCATCACGTACCACATCTCTGTTTTGCCACGACTTTTGCCACGTTTCTGTGCCAGTTCGTCGGTGGGGTGCACCTGAATAGAAAGGTCGTCGTTGGCGTCGATGAACTTGATGAGCAGTGGAAACTCGTTTCCGAAGCGTGCATAGTTTTTTTCGCCCACTAACTTTCCTTGCAGTTCTTTCAATACGTCGTTAAGACTTTTGCCTGCATACTCGCCATTTGCCACGATGGTTTCGTTGCCAGGCACGCCAGATATTTCCCAACTCTCGCCCACATTTTGCAGGTCTGAATCGAGATGCTTGAATGGAACGATTTTGTTTCCGCCCCAGATCGTTTGCTTTAATAGTGGTTTAAATTTTAATGGTTGCATATTATGTGAGTTTATAAGTTATTGAGTTTATGAAATATTGAATGTGTGAGTATATGAGTTGGCAAGTTCGTTGAGCAATTTTGCACGTCGCTATGAAGTATTTGACTAAAAATCTTAACTTCCTGGTTCCTTAACTTCTCAATTCTTCAAAAGTTCTCCTTATTTCCTGGTAAAACTATCTGTCGTTCCAAAATGCGGGGGTGAAGATAACCAATACGGTGAATATCTCCAAGCGTCCCATGAGCATCAGTACTGAGCACAGCCACTTGGCAAAGTCGGGAAGTTGCGCCCACGACATGGTTGGGCCAATCTCTATTCCCAACGTTGGTCCAACGTTGCTTAGCGCACTTAGTGTGATGGTTATGGCGTTGGTGTTGTCTATTCCTACGGCAATCATGGAGAAAGCACAGAACAGACACATCACTAATGTTACCGTGAGGAAGGCCAATAGTGTTACGCGCTTTTGGGTAGAGACGTTTACGCCGTCTATCTTCAACGGCAAAATAGCGTTGGGGTGAAGCAGTTGCTTGAACTCGTTGCGTATTACTTTGAGCAACATCACGCCGCGAATGCACTTGAAACCGCCACTAGTACTGCCCGAACAAGCGCCTATGAACATGCACATGGCCAATACCACCCATGTTACATGTGGCCAACAGGCGGCATCGTCGCTGAAAAGTCCTGTGGTGGTGATGAACGATACCACCTGGAATACGGCCACGCGAAAGGCTTTTTCCAGCTCGTAGTGGTTGCGTATGATTAGTTCAACCATGATGAAAGCCGTGAAACCCAGTACCAACCACAGGTAGAGCTTGAACTCGGAGTTGCGGAAAAGCTGGCGTATCTTTAACTTCGTGGCCGTGAAATAGAGTAGGGTGAAGTTCACACCTGAGATGAAACAGAAGAAGGTTACGGCGTATTCGATAGCAGGCGAGTGGAAAAACTCTACGCTGGAATTGTGGGTTGAGAACCCTCCCGTGGCCAAAGAGGTCATTGAATAGTTCACACTGTCGAACCAGCCCATGCCCAAGAACTTGTAACAAAGGGTGCAAGCGATGGAAATGGTGAGGTAAACAGCCCAGATGGCCTTGGCGCTTGTGCTTAGTTTGGGGTGCAGCTTGCTTTTTATTGGGCCTGTGGCTTCGGCCGAAAACACCTTTACCGAACCGCCAACGAGCGACGGAAGCAAGGCGATGGTAAAGAACACGATGCCCAATCCGCCAATCCACTGTGTTAGCGAGCGCCAAAATATGATGCCGTGCGGTAGGGCCTCGACATCGTCGATGATGGTTGCGCCTGTGGTTGTGAAACCCGACATGGTTTCGAAATAGGCATCGG
>ERZ773014.1678-NODE-1678-length-13737-cov-3.009282_pt1 | contig 13737 bp, 18 predicted proteins | sample MGYA00580841_ERZ773014 | MGnify/ENA primary metagenome ERZ773014 (study PRJEB29015, sample SAMEA2737989) | human oral metagenome | biome: human oral; feature: human-associated habitat; material: dental | place: China | collected 2067 ...
GACTTGCTAAAGATAGCGATAAAAAACTATCAGATAGTAAGAATTATCAAAAACAGAAGAAAAGAGTAGCAAAAATACATAACAAAATCAGAAACAAAAGAAAGGACTTCATAAACAAGTTTAGTACAGAAATTATCAATAGCCACGATATAATCTGTATGGAAGACTTGAATATAAAGGGGATGCTTAAAAATCATAAACTTGCCAGAAACATATCAGATGTAAGCTGGAGCGAATTTGGAAGACAGCTGGAATATAAAGCAAATTGGTATGGAAGAAAAGTAGTAAGAGTACCTACATTCTATCCAAGCAGCAAGACCTGCTCCAGCTGTGGTAATGTAAAGAAAAAATTGCTGTTATCTGAAAGAACATACCATTGCGAATGTTGCGGACTGGAAATGGACAGGGACTACAATGCAAGCATAAATATATTAAGAAAAGGCCTGGAAATGTTAAAAGAGGGCTAAAAAAATATGTCAGGGCAGGGACTGCCCGGAGAGCCTGGTAAACATATGTGGCTAACAGAAGCACATACTTCCCAGGAAGCTCCCTCTTCTGTAAGAGGGAGCAGTTCACACTTGCCAAACATTTTTGCTTATGTTATACTTTTATTATAAAAATTAAGGAGGAAAAAAATGGAAAATGTTAAAGATTTCTATGAAATCAAAAAAACTGAAAATTTTTATGAGTTCGCTGTAAAAGACTTGAAAGATTATGAAGGAGATAAACTGGAACTCTACAAAAATATTCGTAAAGAAACTGAAGAGTATGCTGAAAAAAATTTCACTCCAGATAGTGACGAAATATATGAAAATAGTTTTGCTACAACTAAAGATGCTATATCTATTGCCGAAAAATTATCTTCTGATGAATTTCCTGGAGAAGGGCTGATAAGCAGGGAAGGTTTGAAACTAGAAAAATGGCCTGACAATGACAGTCTATTTATAAGCGAACTTGGAAATGGAATAACTGAAAACAAAATTTCCAATGGAATTAAAATTTTAGGGGAACTTTCCAAACTGACAGATAACAACATTTGTTTTTCAGCAGGAAATCATGACTACTCATATACTGAATTTAATGGCAATGATATTGATAACGAAAATTCTGTAATGATAACTAATGTTCAGCCGGAAGATCTTAAGGAGCTTAAACAAATTTCTGACTATCAGAATATAGATATAGTCGGATGTTCAAAAAATAACTTCTATAATTTTGATACCTCAGAAAAATTTAACAGTTATTTTGATGACAGCTGTATATATTATCTGATTAAGGATAACACTTTAACAGTTGCTGTAAATAATCAGAATTTTGAAAAAATTTCAAAAGACGAAAAAACGTTAAATGCAGTAAAAGAAGTTTTTGGAGATAATGCTCAAATTAACGAGTATAAATTTTCATCTGATTTTCTTTCAAAAGATGGTATTGAACGTAAAATCAAGTCTGAAAACAACTTCAAATTAGAAAAAATAAACATCGAAAAAGAAAATTCAAAAGAAAACAATTACTAAAAAAAGGAACTTATGTTCCTTTTTATTTTCCATTAAGTTTTTCGATTATTTTTGAAATTATTTCATTTTCATTCAAGTTTTCATCTTGGCTTTCTTTTAAAATATCCGCCTTTAATTTTTGAATAAATTCAAAATTTTCTTTAAGTTTCTCATCATTTAATTCCTGATACTCTTCAATAATATTTCCCAGTCTGAACATCAAGAATAAATAATTTCTTAAGTTATTCTTGCTTTCTTCAATTCTGTAAAGATAGTATGCAGGAAAACCTTCTTCAATTTCTTTTTTTATTGTTTCAAGAATTTTATCTGTTATTAAAAATTCTGTTTCAGTCTGTTTTTGAGCTTTTCTTTGATATTTTCTTAGATTGGCTTCAAGATTTTCCTTGTTATTTTTATAAAAATCTAACAGTTCTTCGTCGTTGACCGACTCCTTTCTGAAAGTATCTTCCATATATTTAATCATCACTTCCATAGTTTTTGCATCCTTAAGCTCCTGAGCTTCAATTATTCTTCCGTTGAAATAATTGACAAAACAGTCTTGTGATTTTTCTGAAAGTTTGTCTAAAAATTCTTTGTTCATTTTTCCTCCTATTTTCTGTATATTTTTATTTCCACATTTCTTTCCCTGTTATAATTTCCAAACAGGGCCTGCCATTTATCCTTAAAAATAATATAGTCAATAATCTTCGTGGCAACTCCTTTTCCTGAAAGCCTTGTGTTTATCTGCATTTCATATTCCCTTGAAGTTGCATCGCTCAACCTTGCATTTTCAAGTTCAGGCTCTCCGGTGAAATAGGCGACATTTTTCATGAGCCCTTCAAGGAAAGGGGCATCAGTTTTAGGATTTCTGTATTTCTGATTTACAATAATCTTATCAACTCTATTATTTTCAAAAGTAATTAAAGCACTCCCTTTGGAAGTTTTAAAAAGAACGCCTTGCGGTTCAACCTGAACAGATATTCCCCTGTTCGATGTATCAAAATTGTCTTCAATTCTTTCAAGGATGACATCCTTAGTATCAAAAGCGAATGCTGATGTACATATTGCCAAAAGAAAAAATAACTTTTTCAATTGTTTCACCTCCGTCTTTTCAGTTCAGAAAAATTATATCACAGTTTGCAAAAAAATTCAAAAAATATTATAATTAATTATCAAACAATCGAAGGAGAATAAATATGAATGAATTTTTAAAATTCTCAAATGGAGAAAAAATAAACATTGTAAGAGAAAATGTTTCAACTGGTGAAAGAACCTTTTCAGGATCCGCTGAACTTTTAGCTGAAATTGCAAGATTTCAAAGGAATGTGTTGGGAAAGGAATTTAATGCATTTGAAATTAATGGTTTTAAAGTTCAGCCCGACGGATCTTTCCATTTTAAAGGCGGAACAGGATATGATGTCATTTCAAGAGAAATTTTTGGAAGTAAAGTTCCAGTTTCTGAACTTTTCGACTCTTTTCTGGATTTGAACAGAGATACAGATCAGGTAAAGGAAAACTTTAACTATCGTTACACTGTTTATGAAAATGATTTAGCCAAAATAAAAAGTCTTGATTTCAAAACTGTCAATGTAAATACAGAACTTAATGCCGATGACTTTATAAATAAAGGCAAATATATAATTAAACAGAATGATAACATTATAGGAAAAGTGAACAATGATGGAGAAAAAGTAAAATTTGATTTTGCGAGTGAAAAACTTGACACCTATCGTTTTCCTGAAGTTATTGCTGAACTGTCAAAAAAAGATTTTTCCGTTGAAATAAATTCAGCCACTGAAAAATATAGCTATAACAAGGAAAATGGAAACCTTTCAATAATAAAAGATAAAGGGGATCAGTATTCAGGTGACACAAGACCAATTCTTTGGGAAACAAGGGAAGATATAAACAATATGAGACTTTCAATGGCAGAGATTAAAAATTTAGAAAGCCTTAATTATATAAGGAAAGGAGACACAGTTTCAGTAGAACTTGACGGAAAAGTTTCTGAAGGCAAAGATTTTCTCAAGGAAGTAGAAAAATTTCAACTGAAAGATGAAAACAGGAATATAGTTTTTGAAAACGGAGAATACAAGTCAGAAGACAAATTTGAAATGTATGAACCTATAATAATAAAAGAAATCTACTTCCTGAATGATAATGAAACATTTAAAAAATCTATAGACAATGAAGTGGAAAAATTCAAAGAAAAATATATTGTGTCCGAAAATGAAGAAACTATCAAAGTAAAAGTAGACAATCAAGAAGAAATAAATGACTTTGCAGACGCAATGGAAATATATGAAGATATTTTCCTAGAAAATAATGTTTCACGTGATTTTGAAGTTGACGATATGAAAGTTGCTGTAGCTCTTGCAGAAAATTTATGGCCTGAAACATATTTTAATGACAAGGAAGGCAACAGATTGTATAGGGATGAAGATGATCTTGTTTTTAATTCTGAAAAAAATTTAAGCTTAGGAGAAATGTTTGACTGCCATAAAGCAATAGATAATCTTCAAAACGAAGATTATCCTTATCCTGTAATGATTGTCAGTAATGAAAGAACATTTACCGAAGATCTTGCATTAATTGAAGATGAAAAGGAAAATTTTGTGTTTACAGTTGACAAAATAACCGATGAAGTAATAAATGAAGCACAGAAACTTATTAAATATCTTGATATTCCAACGTTCAGGATTGAAAATGGCGATGGGACAAAATCAGCAGTTGTATTTAAAGAAGATTTTTTAAACAAAGAAAATCTTGAAAACTTTATAAAGGAAAATGATATTCCTGAAAAATTGAAATCTGTTTCTGAAGTTAAAATAATTTCAGGAGATATTTCGACTGAAATGAAAAATGGAAAACTTAATGAAGGACCTAAAAAGGACAACAGCAATAACAAACAGCGTGAAATATAAACATAAAAATAAAAAGAGAATTAAAAAATTCTCTTTTTTTATTAATTATTTCTTTTTAGAAATTTTATCAGCAACTGTTAGAATTCCGGCAGCTCCTACAAGTCCAATAGCAGCCGCTGCACCTGTTGCAAGAATTGCTTCATTTTTTTCTTGGATTTCCTTGTTTCTTTCTTCAATTGACTGTTCAACTATTTTTTCAGCATTTTCTAAAAATTCTTTCTGAATTTTTTCCTGCTTAGAAGTTTCAAGTTCTTTTTCAGCATTTTCTTTTAATATTCGATTTTTATTAAAATTTTCAATATATTTCATCCCAGCTTTCTCAAAAGTTTCTTTAAAGGCTTCATTTTTTAATCCTTTTTCTTTTATTGCTATTTCCAAATTTTGCAAAAAGATAAATATTTCTTTCTTATTTTCTTTTGAAATATTATTTTTTTCTAATAATGAATAACAACCTTTTCTTAATTTAAAATAAAAAGGCAAATTTATTAAAACAAAAATTATTCCGAATGAAATACCAAAAGCAAAACTAATCAAAATAAATTCTGAACTTGTGAAATAGTCAAAAGAAAAAGTTTTGGTAAAAATATTTACAATCCCCAAAATTAATGCAAAAGCTCCTGCTGCCAAAATAATTACTACAAGCGGGAAAATAGATAAAAAGTCTCCAAATTCCATATATTCTTTTATAATTTCAATTTCCTTCATATTTTCAATTTTTTTCATTTCATTTTTCCTCCCATAATTTAATTAATACTCCAGGATTTTCCTTATTAACTTCAAAATCTTCAAAGAAAGGCTTAACTATTTTAGCATTATCATCTTCAATCCAGCCGTGATATTTCATTAGATCCAGCGGAAGCTGTACGGCATTTGGATAGTCAAAGGCCCTTGCACTGTCCCTGAAAAATTTGAATGAAATTTTCAGCGGGAATTTGTTTTCATCTTTAAAGAGATAATTGTAAATTTCCCATTGAAATTCAAAATTTTTCTTATATTTTTGAACAGTAGGTGAATTAATGAGCCTTTTTCCTGTAAATTGCTTTGAATTTTTTGAACTTGGAACGTTCCCTGTGATAAATACTTCCTTTTTAGTTATTTCAATAATTTTTTTCTGCTGAAAATATGCTCTAAGCATCCTGATTATAAAACTGTAGCTTGAAATATTAAAAAGCCCTTCTTTTATATCAGCTGTTCCTTTCCTTTCTACAGGCTTGTACTCAAATATTTTAATCTTTTCTGATTTTTTACCATAATAAATTTCAAGGAACAGTTCATGTCCTTCGGGATTTTTTAAATTGTTATTGTTAAATGTATAACTAAAAAGGTATTTTTTAATTTTTTTGTTTTTTAAAAAAACATCCAAATTTTTTTTTATTTTTTTATTTAAAAATTCTGGAACTGCTTCTCCTTTGATTTCTGAGTTTTTTTCAGAAAAAAAATAAAATTTTCTTTCCTTTAAATTCTTTGCAATAAAAAAATCAAATTCCTTCTTCTTGTCAGAAATATATGTTTCATATTCTTCATTATTATATGTTATTTTTTTGCTTATATTTTTCATTGGTTATTTCCTTCTTTCTTATTTTTTCAGAAGTATAATAACATTTTAACGAAAATTAATCAACACCTTTTTCCTTTATGTTCAAGTTCTCAAAGAATTTAGCCTCATTGTTGATATTAATATACACTTTTTTTGATTGCACGATATTGTTATTCTTGAAATCAAAATTAAATATTCCAGCAATTCCAATTCTTTTATTTTTTCCTAAAATTTCACAGATTATTCCGTTTTTGTAAGGAAATCTTGTCCCTAGTTTTCTTAAAACTCTTCTAAATCTTGATTTCATCAAGTCAGGTTCATAAGAAATATTGATTTTTTCAATTTCACATTTTGAAAAGTTCTTCTCAAGTCCAATAAATCTGTAAGAATACTGAAAATCACATGCAAGCTGAAAGAATTTGAAATCTTCGCCTTCTACACTGTTTTCAATAGTAATTCCAAAGCAGTCCTTGTCTCTTGAAAAATCAACTTCCTTTATATTACAGATGCTATTAACAGGAATTGAGAAATTTTTTAGTTCTAAAGGATGGAAACTTTCACGGCCGCTTTCAAAACCGATTATGAATTCATGTCCGTCCTTAATTCCATATTGCCCAATTTCCTTGTCCTTGGAATAAAATTCTGCTTTTTTAAATTCTTCGGAACCATTTTCTATTTTAGTAAAAATATTGACAGTATCAATATTTGGTAATGAAATCTTTGAAGGTATCTTATTAAAGAAAACTGTTTTTTTAAATTCATCAAAACTATAATTTTCCTTTTTTTCTATAACAACATCATTTTCTTTTGGAATATATTGAAAAACGGAAGCCACTTCATTTAATTCCTTGTCATAAAGAATTATCTTTTCAACATTTTCTTCAGAAGGGTATTTATTAACTTTTATTACAGCCTGATTAATTTTTTCTGAAAACTGTAAATAATTAATATACTTATTCACAAAAGTTTTCTTGAAATCTTTCTTTTCAATAATTATTTCGTATCCAGTCTCAGTCTTGTCCCAAAATAAGTTATCTACTCTTAAACTTTCAAATTCAGCTTCAGTTCCAAGAAATTTTCCTGTTGCTTCATCAAAGCTGAAAAAGATTTTTAATTTCTGTTTTTTATATCTTCCTTCATAAATCACTTTTAGAAATCTGTAGTTAAATTCACTAATTTGTCTGAACTCTATAGAAACTTTTTCGGGATAAAGGCTCAATTTTCTTATATTCACTACTTTATCTGTATCTTTTATTTTTGAATTGAAATTAAAAAAATCAAGATCATTGCTGTCTGGAATATATGGTGGAAAAAACTTTAAAAATCTTTCAAATTCAATTTTACTGTATTCTCCGACAACATCTGCTTCTGAAACTTTGTAAAGTTTTTCAGCCAGTTTTTTTCTAATAAATTGTTTTGGACTCATAATTTCTTCCTTTCTTTTTTGAAATTATATCATATTTTTAAACTTGAAAAAAGGTTTTTGAAAAATAAAAACTTTCTGTAAAAAATGCTTGATTAATAACATAAAAAATGTTATAATAATTTTATAGAACATAAAAATACGAAAGGAAATTAAAAATGAAAAAAATATTATCTATTCTACTTATCAGTGCGTCCCTATTATCTTGCGGAAAGGCTAAAGATTTTTTAGAAAATAAGTTTGAAAGCAAAAATCAAGAAAGCACTGTAAACCAAAATTTGAAAACTGGATATGTTATCAAAGTGTATGATGGAGATACAGTAACTCTTGAAGATAAAACAAGATTAAGATTATACGGGATTGACGCTCCCGAATTAAAACAAAAAGGTGGAAAATTTTCTCAGGAAAACTTATACAATAAAATCTACAATAAAAAAATTCAGTACGAGGTTATTTCCACAGACCGTTACGGAAGAAATGTAGCCAAAATATATTATAAAGGTGAATATATTAACAAGTATATGCTCGAAAGTGGTTCTGCTTGGTGGTATGAAGAATATGCACAGAATGACAAAGACTTGGAAAGTGCATTTGAAAACGCCAAAAAAAACAGGATTGGAATTTTTAAGGATTATAATATTAAAAATCCTTCTGAATACAGAAGAGAAATGAAAACTTTAAGAAATAAAAATTAATTTTAAAAAATATAAAATTCGTTCTTGACATTTGTTAAAATGCATTATATAATATATGCACAAATATAAACAAATTAAGCAAATAAACGAAAAGAAGTTATTTTATAAAGCCCCTGCCAAAGAGTTTCATAAATAACTTTTTGAAATTTAAAAGGCCCCAAAGGGCCTTTTTTATTTTTCAGGAATGAAATCAAATCTATTTTTAGAAAATTTTGGTGTTTTTTTCATTAATTCCGTTGAAAAAAGCACATTATTGTTCGATTTTCTTAAAATTTTCATCCATTTTTCTACTTTAGCATACATTTCGTCAGTTATTAAAAGAAATTTTCCCTTTCCCATAAATCTACTCCTTTCTTATATTTTATATATTATATCACATTTTTTCTTAAAAATCTACACTTGACTAAAGTTTATATAAATGTTATAATAATTCATAAAATTTTGAAAGGAAAATAACAATGATACAAGAAGACAGAACTATGAATGACTTAATAATGAAGTTGTCAGTAAGAAAAAACATTGGACTTGATGTTGCTAAACGTAACAAGGATGCCCTTGTTGAATATACAGTACAAAAAACGAGTCAAAAATTCATGAGCATTGGATTAGATTGTGATGGCTATATCTTTAATTTCAGTTTCAAAAATAACTTTATCATTTTGGAACTTTTGCCTATAATTAATCGCGATACTAATATTGGGAAACTTTTATTACTGGAAAAAATCCCTCTTTCTGAAAATCCAGATGTCGAAAAAATTTCAAATGAACTTTCAGAAAATATTTTTCAAAAAATAAGAAAAAATTATAACATTGAAGGAAATGCCATAAAATCTGAAGTGGTTTCAGAACCTTCTAAACTTGCAAAACTATTTGGAAAAATACCTTTTTCAGGACAAAATTTCTGGATTAATATTGGAAATAATTCCAGCTGCAATTACAGTTCCCAATCAGAAGAAATTAATTTTAAATTTCTTGAACCTGATTTTTCAAAAGAAAACATTTTGTTTTATATTTTTGATATTACTAATTATGCTTTTCTTATCCCTTATAATTTTTCCTATATAACTTTTAAAGGAAAAGATTATGAAATTGAAGTTTCTTACAATGGAACAGCATACGCAAATATTAGCTGTTCAGGGTTATCTGCAAAAGAAGAAGTTAATTTTTTATGGCTTGCCGGAAATAACATTGATAGAGTTATTTTTAAAGGAAAATATTTAAGATTTGATATAACTCAAAGTTATCTTGTTGAAAATATTGTTGATATTCATTTTGAAGAAAATGGAAAAATTTTTGATATTATAAGGAATAAAATAGTTAAGCAAGACGATCCTAATAATCTTGTTGTAAAATACTATAAAGAAAATTCGTCAGACTATATAGAAGGAATAATATAAAAAGCGAGGTAAATATGAGAAATAAAAATATGAATGCTTTAATAAACAAAATAGCTGATTTAAAAGATATTTCTTTTTATTCAGCAAAAACTGACAAAAATTTGCTTGTCAAACTAATTATAAAAAACGCAAAAAATCTTTTGAACAAAGTTGGATTGTATGGAAACGGATATGCGTTTATATTTGGTTTCAATAATGGCTATGGCTGGAACACTTTTTATGTCGAGGCATATCCTAAATCTTCTGTCAGCAGATTAAATGAAACTTTAAGGACAGAAATGGAACTTGAAGACAATTTCAATATTAAAGAAACTGCTGAAATGATAAGTAAGGACTTAGTCAGAAAAATTACTGAAAATTTTTCAGATTTCAGAAAAATTTCTAAAACTATTTTTAAAAGTTCTCAAAAATTTGTAAATTTTATTGCAAATCTTCCGTTTGATTATTCAAAAATTGATCTTAAAATTGGAGAAAAATCTAAATTTTCGTTTATTCCCAAAGAATGGAAAATGAGATTTGTTTTTGATGAAGAGGATGTTCCAAAAGAAAAAATTTTAAAATATATAGAAAATATATTTTTATATATTGGAACTTTTAAAGAAAATTTTTCAACAATAAAATTCGTTGGAAAAAATTATACCATTGAAGTAAAATATATAATGAACTGTTATGCCGTAATTAAATCTCAGGGACTTTCTGCTGAACAGGAAATAGAATTTCTTTCGGTTCCTGGAAGCGTAATGGACAGAGTAAGATTTTCAGGAATTTTTCTTCATTTTGATATTACTCAGAGTGAACTTATGGAAAATCTTGTGGACATTCAATTTCAAAAAGAAAATGATTTTCTTTATATTAATAAAAGTAAAATTGAAAAAATAAGCAATAATGAAAACAAATTAGTAAGATATTTCAGGGAAAATGAACCTGATTATTTGGGAGATTTATTGGAAAAATTTTAAAAAAGGAAAAACAGAAAAGTGGAAAAAATTAAGGAAATAATAATTGAAATAGCTGAGACAGTATCGAAGGAATATCATATTCCAGGTTCTCCAATGAAAGAAACTGTTAAAAAAATGAATATCAAAATTATTAAAACGGACAGAATTGATAAAATTTTAAACGGTACAATAAGAAAAAATGAAAATCATCAGCTTGAAATACTTATTTACCCAAAAGAAATTTTGGAAGAAAAAGTGAATTTCATTCTTGCAAGAGAACTTGGGCATATTTTACTTCATATTAAAACTGATATTCAAAAAAATAATTTGCCTATTAAGAGTTTCTTTAATTTTTCAATTAAAGAAAAAGAAGAAGCTGAACTTTTTGCATTTTCTTTTCTTATGCCCAAAATAGAATTCAGGCAAAAACTTCTGGAAACTCAAAAAGAAAATTATGCTGATTTGAAAACAGTTGCAAAACATTTCAATGTAACTATTAGAAAGGCAAGACAACGGGCCTATCAACTCAAACTCTTAAAAAGTAATAATTAAGAAAAGGAGGAAAAAAATGAGAATTATTTTCTTAGATATTGATGGTGTTGTAAATACCAGTGCAAATAAATGGGAAACTGGAAGAGTAAGGTTCAGAGGGAAAAGATGCATTCCTACAAACAGGGAGCCCAAAAGAGTTCTGGCAAAACTTATTAAGTGGATGCTTGAAAATGATGTCTACTTTGTAATGTCCACAAGCTGGGGAAGAAGTTCAGTTGCAGAGGACTGGAATAAAATTTTAAGAAGCTACGGCGTAAAAAAAGATTTAGTTGTTTCAAGAACGCCTTTGCACCACAAAGGAATAAGGGGCCTTGAAATACTTGAGTGGCTTGAAAAATGGAATGCAGATGAAGTTAAGAAACATGGCAATGAAAGAGTTGAAAATTATGTTGTCGTTGATGATGATGTAAAAGACATTATACCTTATATAAGGCCCAAATCCTGCATAATTCATACGGATGTCAGAAAAGGACTGACGGAAAAGGATTTTGAAAAAATTAAAGATTATTTTAAAAGAAAGGAAGAAAATGTCAGATAAAAATTATAAAGTAATTGAAAGCAAAGAACTTTCGACTCCCGGAAAAAAGAGATACATTGTTATTAATATTCAAACCGGAGAAATTTTAGATAATGCACAAGGTTATGGTTATAAATCAATTAAGAACGCATATTCAGCTTTTGCTTATAAAACAAGAGATAAAAGTAAGGACAAGGAAAAAAAGCAGAAAGAACTTAAAATTAAGTCATGGATGTCAAAAAACAAAAGTTTTGTAAGACTTATGGATCAGATTGCATTTGAAATTCAAAAAGGTTCATGTGGGCCTGATGATAAATTTGATACTGCTTTTTTAAAAGAATTGCTTAAAGAGAATGATATTGAAATTGAATTTCCCGCTTCTGAATTACTTAAAGTCTGGAGAAAAATTTAAAACTTAAATTTAGTTAATAAAATTAAAACATATAGGAGGAAAAATGAAAATAACTGCTGAAGATTTTAAAGGATATTTTGAAGATACAGAAACTCAAAAATTAAGTACAAAAGTTTTAAAGTATTTTAAAAATTCTAAATTTGATGGAATAAAAATTAAAGTCCTGAAAAACAATGAAAATTATTATCAGATAAATCATTATTTCCCAAACTTTGATATTTCAGATATGGAATTTCATGAAATTATGGGAAAAGCTATTCAGGAAGTTTTTTATAATAATAACATAAGAAATACTGGACAACTTAATCTGATTGAAGAGGAAGCTGAATACTTATTTAAAAATATTATAAACTGAAAAGGAAAAAAATATGCTGAAAGAACTGAAAGTTAGAGTTTTTATTTATTATTGTTATTATCAAGAAGATAAAAATGATATTTTAGAAAACGGACTAGGTTTTATGGAAACGCCGGATCTGGTTAATTTTGAAAATCAAAAAATTAAGTTTGATACTGACTGGTATGAAAATGGCTGGTTTGAACTTATGGAAAATACCGGTTTTAAAGATAGCAAAGGAAACTATATTTTTGATGGCGATATTGTGAAAGATATTCTTGGAAATATAATGAAAGTTGAATTCAAACATTTTAAATGGCAACTTATCCCTTTAAATAATACTGCCTTTAATATACCAATGGTTGACTGGCTTGATTTGGAAACCGAAACTTTAAATGCAGAAATTATTGGAAATATTTTTGAAAAAAATAATCGTAATTCTGAAGAAGATTTTTTAACTGCCGAAGAATTAAAATATATTTCTAAAGACATTGTAGTTTTCGACTTTGATTTGAAAATCAAAAAAAAAGTAACTAAAAGATTAAATAATGTAATTGAAAAGTATTATCTTAAAAAATATAGAAAGAACCTGTAAAGGTTCTTTCTATATTTTAAAACAGGAGAAAAAATGAAAACAATGTAACCAAATGTTTGAGAAAGGAGAAAAATGAAAAATTTAATTTTAGAATTTATGGTTTTTGTCATGCTTGCAGTAAACTGCGTACTTGTTATTTTAGGAATTATAGAAAATAATGAAAAGAAATTATGGAAATATTTAAAATACTGCGGAATATTATCAATGATTTCATTTCTTTTGATAATTGCTGATACATTTTTATTTAGATAAGGAGATATTATGCCAAATAAAAAAATACAAACTGATAAAATTAATGCTTTGGAAGTGAAAAATCTTCTAAGAAAAAAATATCCAATGCCTGAATACGAAATCTTTTTTGAAGTTTCTTCTTCAACTGGAAATGGAAACAATACAAGATATGCTGATGCAATCACATTTAACACATTTTCAAGCAGAGGATATAAAATAACAGGTTTCGAGATAAAAGTGAACAGAAGTGATCTTTTAAAAGAACTAAAATCACCTGAAAAAGCAGAAGAAATTTTCAAATACTGTGATGAATGGTATCTTATTGTTGCAAACAACATATTAAAAGAAACAGATGAAGTTCCTGACAACTGGGGAATAATGGAAATAAATGAGAATTCAAGAATAAAAGTTTTGAGAAAATCAAAGAAAAACTCTAATGTAATCCTTGATAGGAAGTTTGTCGCTTCGCTTTTAAGGGAAAAAAATAGGCCCCTAAAAAAAGAAATTTTGGAAGCAGAAAAACTAATCAGGGAAGAGTACAGTAAAAAATATAGCCGGATGGTTGAAAATGAAGTTGAAAGGTGTTTATCAAATCCGTTAAATCCTTCAAATAATATACTTTCAGAAAAAATAAAAAAAGTAATCTCCAATAATCCTGAAAAATTTGAAAATTTTATTGGATTTATTGA
>ERZ773014.1679-NODE-1679-length-13730-cov-6.300914_pt1 | contig 13730 bp, 10 predicted proteins | sample MGYA00580841_ERZ773014 | MGnify/ENA primary metagenome ERZ773014 (study PRJEB29015, sample SAMEA2737989) | human oral metagenome | biome: human oral; feature: human-associated habitat; material: dental | place: China | collected 2067 ...
GTCACATGGCTCTCGTCCATGACGATGAGAAAGTCATCGGGGAAGTAATCGAGCAGCGTATACGGTGCCGCGCCCGCCGGTCGATGCGTGAGGTGGCGTGAATAATTCTCGATGCCCGAGCAATAGCCCATCTCCTGCATCATCTCAAGGTCGTAATTCGTGCGCTGCTCGATGCGCTGCGCCTCGATGAGCTTGCCCTCTTCCTTGAAGTGCGCGACCTGCGCGATCTTCTCCTCGTCGATCGCCGCCATGGCGATCTCCATGTCCTCCTTCTTCGTCACATAGTGCGAAGCAGGAAACACCATCGAATGCGTGCGCTCACCGTAGATCTCTCCCGTCAGGACGTCGAACTCAAGGATGCGCTCAACCTCATCGCCGAAAAGCTCAATGCGCACGGCGCGGTTGTTCCAGCCCGCAGGAAACACTTCTATGACGTCGCCGCGCACACGAAAGCGGCCGCGCTCAAAGGCGATGTCGTTGCGCTCGTACTGAATGGCGACGAGCTTGCGCAGGATGTCCTCACGCGCAACCGTCTGCCCCTTGTGCAGCGACAAGACCATCTCGTGATAGCTCTCCGGCGAGCCGAGACCGTAGATGCACGAAACGCTCGCGACGATGATGCAGTCGCGCCGCTCGAAGAGCGAGCACGTCGCCGAGTGACGCAGCTCGTCAATCTCGTCGTTGATCGACGCATCCTTTTCGATGTAAGTGTCCGTCGAAGGAATATACGCCTCGGGCTGGTAGTAGTCATAATAGCTGACAAAATAGCCGACATAATTCTTCGGGAAGAACGCCTTGAACTCACTCGCCAGCTGAGCCGCCAGCGTCTTGTTGTGCGCGATGACAAGCGTCGGCTTCTGCACGCGCTCAATCGTCTTGGCGATCGTGTACGTCTTGCCCGTGCCCGTAGCGCCGAGGAGCACCTGCGCCTCCTGCCCGTTCTCGATGCCCGCCGCCAAGTCCCGAATCGCACGCGGCTGATCCCCCATCGGCTCAAAAGGCGCCGAAACCTCAAACGGTATCTCCTTGTCAAACTCCATCGTATTGAGCTTAGGCAAAATCGCCATGCGTGCGCCTCCTCTGTGCAATCTATTTCAACTGTCCATAATAGTCAAAAGCTGTTTTGGTGTAACGATATATGGCCTTTCAGGAAAATGCTTCATGTTTCCAGTAACGAGATATGCTCCATCCAAGCGCTTTTCCATGACGACTTTATAAAAAGGTATATCTTTCATATCAGGCAAAATAATATCAATCGGCCTTGCCTGCACAAAAATGCCGAATCGTTCCATGAAAGACAGCAAATACTCTATCTTCTGCGGAGAAAATCCAAACTTCTTGCGTTCTAAAACCTCTCGATACTCTTTCATGATTACATCGCTGTACAACGGAACGATTTCTCCTGTAATCATCCTGCCAACAACCTGCACAGTAGCAGCGTCATCTTTAGAAGACAGCAACGCAGACACCAGTACATTCGTATCAATCACAGCAAGGCAAGTCATTTCCCTGCTCCCTGTCGAGCCATTTCAATCTCTCGATTGATTTCTTCCAACGTCATATCAACCGCACCGCTTCTCTTTGCTTCTTGGCGAAGAGTCATGAACGCCTGCATAGCGCCCTCCCTCGTCAACTCCGTCTCCAACGAAGAGATTTCAAAAGGTATCCTGCGCTCTCGTACCACGGCTCTGACAAACACATGGATAGCTGTCGCCATATTCATCCCAAATTCCTGGCACAATCCCTCGAACTGCCGCTTGAGCCCCTCTTCCATCCGCACGCTGAATGTTGTCTGCGCCATATTGAACACCCCCCTTGAATATCCAAAAGCATACATTCCCTTGCCGCACCTGTACGGCTCTGTTCTCGGCAAATATCTACCTTCATTATAGCGAACGGGCAGAAAAAATCAACCGCGCCGAAATTGCTCTTTAAATGCGTATGCTGCCATTTGCAAGATATTTATCCAACTCCCCATTACAAAAGCCCGACTTTTCATCGGGCTTTTGTAATCGACCGCTTATAGGAACCACTGATAAATTCAGCTACCCATCTTCACACATCTACACTGTCCTCTCGTCGTCGACAAATCCTCGACGTAGCCACTGCTACGCCTGCGGTTTGTCTCCTAGACAGGAACAGCGTATCTGTGCAAATCTGGGCAACCTCATTTTATCAGTGTTTCCTATAATTTTTCCATGATGTCGAGCAAACTCTGGTAGCTGTCCACCTCGTGATACACAACATCATCGTCACTGAGGTGAGCAAAGAGCTTCTTCGCGCATTTGATCTTGGCCTGCTCGATGGGTTTCAATTTCAGGCTTTCCATCGTCCCCTTCGTCTCAGCGATGAAGAAGATGTGCTTGACCATCCCCTTGTTGAAGGCGATCGCCCAGTCGGGCGAATAGTTTCCCACGGGCGTCGGGATATGAAAACCCTTGGGCAGCTTCGCGTAAACGCATACCTCATCGGCCGTGTCCATCTTCTCCGCCATGCGCCGCTCGACGCTTTTTCCATCCTTGGCATAGCCGTCGGCGAAAAGGTAGCTCTGCACATTCTTCTTGGCATGATAAGCGCGGGAAAAATCACTGTTCTTCTCAGCGGTGAAAATGGCGCTGTCGTACACGCCCTCCGTGCGGTTATAGGTGATTTCCTCCACGATCATCGCGGCTTTTTCCTCGTTGATGAGCCGGATCGCCTTGGCGATGAATTCCTCCGGGTTGTTCTGCAGCATGGCGAAAACGGTGGGACGGACGCCCGCCACGATCTTCGCGGCGGTGCGGCGCGTCAGCTTCGCGCCTGCAGCGATCTTGCCGATCACATCGTACTTGACGACGGTGCCTGCGCCCCCATTCAGCGTGTATGTCCGGCTCTTCTCCGCCACGAAGGCGTCGCCGCTTTTCAGCTTCGCCGCCGTGACATCACGCTCTTGCTGCCCCGTCGTCACCGTGTACTGAAGACGCGTCACGAACATCTTGTCGTCGATATGCGCGATGGCGTTTCGGGCAAGCTCCTCGCCGTCGAACTCCACCGTGTAGGCATACTTGTGCTGAATCAGATTCCATAGGCGTTTGAACTCCACCTTGTAAAAGTTCTCATTGAGAGGATTGTCGGAAACCTTCGTTTCATTTCCGTCTCGAATCATGCCATCCAGGGCATGGGGATCAAATATGCCGGCGACAAGCGCGTGAACCGCCGCGCCGAGTTCCGCAATGCTTTCCGTCAAAGGCGCGAGCGTGTTCGCTTCCCTGTCCTCTCGGTACTTGTCGGTGATATGCCCGTCGTCGTCCACATAGTCGTTGCGGACGAGGTAATTGTAGATGCCGCGCCCCTGCTTCTCGCTGACGGTCACCTCCTTGCCGTCCAGCACGAGCGTCTTGCCAATGAAATATTCCGCCGTCGCCTCCGTCGGGCGATCGTAGAGGTCTTCACGGATGCCCTGCTGCAAGTCGGCGACGAAATTCTGGTAGCCGTTAGCGGCGATGACCGTCAGGCGATTCACCTTCTGCACCTGACTGCCCAAGAGGCGCTCATCCTGTCGGTCGCCATGCCGATTGACGCAAAGACGCAGTCCCCGACCGACTTCCTGCCGCTTCTGCGCCGCGCTGTTGCCGCCGCGCTTCAACGTGCAGATCTGGAACACATTGGGATTGTCCCAGCCCTCGCGCAGCGCCGAATGGGAAAAGATAAAGCGCACGGGATTTTCGAAGGAAAGCAGCCGCTCCTTGTCCTTCATGATGAGGTCATAGGCGGAAATATCGTCGCTTTCGTCGCTACCGCGCTTCAAAGCACTGTCCACCTTGCGCCCCTTCTTGTCGATGGAGAAATACCCCGTGTGCGTCTTCGCCGTCTCTATGCCCCTTAAATATTCCTCGTAAGGCGTGGAAAAAAGCGTCAGATACTCGTTGAGGATCGCCGTATATTCCGCCTCGAAGATCTGCCCGTATTCGGAATTGATTTCGCTACCGTCTTCATCGTACTTGCGGTACTTCGCCACCTCGTCGATGAAAAAGAGGGAAAGGCACTTGATGCCCTTGCCGAAAAGCTCCTTCTCCTTCTCGAAATGCGAGCGGATGGTCTCCCGGATCTGCACGCGGCGGAGCGTTTCCTCCGACATATCTCCCTGCACTTCCCCCACGCGGATCTCCTCGCCGTTCGTGAAAGACAGCATCCTATTTACGGGATCAACCTCGCTGACCCGATAGCCCCGATACTGCTCCATATTTTTCGACAGCGCGAAAATATCGTCGCCCTCCTGCACCAGCCGCGTTTCCCGCTTGATGGACTTTTGACGCCCGATTTCAAATTCAAGACGCGCCGTCGGCGGCCTGTCCCCCGAGATGACGATGCCTTCCAAAAACAAGTATCGGTTCGTGCCGCCGAGATTCTTCACGTCGAAGCCTTTGACCTCGATCTGCTTGACCAGCCTCTTCTTGTAAGCATCGAGAGCGTCGAGCACATAGACGAGCGTATGACGATCCCTGTGCGTAGCCGAATAATTGAGGCAGAAAAGCGGATCGAACTCCTTGAGGCTCGCCTGTGTGGCATTGCCGCCCATCTTCTGTGGCTCATCCAAGATCAAGATCGGCCGGCACTTCTTGATGACGTCGATGGGACGGCGGCTGCCGAACTCGTCAAGCTCGATGCGGATGCGGCGTGCATCCTTTCCGCGCGCGTTGAACGCCTGCGTGTTGATGATCATGACGTGAAGATCTGCGCTCTGCGTGAAATGGTCGATCTCGGCGAGGTTCTTGGAATCGTAGACGAAGAACCGCGCCTTCTTGCCGTAATGCTCCATAAAATGCTCCTGCATGACGGCGAAACTCTTCTTCACGCCCTCGCGAATCGCAATGCTCGGCACGACCACGATGAACTTCGTCCAGCCATATTGCTTATTCAGTTCGAACATGGTCTTGATATACACATAGGTCTTTCCTGTGCCCGTTTCCATCTCCACATCGAGAGAGCAGCGGCCAAGCCCGCCCGTCACGACACTTTGGCTCAGATGGATATTGTTTCGGCTCTGCACACGGTTGATGTTCGTGAGCATCTGTCCCGCGTCAAGCTCCACGAGAGCATTGGCGAAGCCCATGGTGAAATCATCGCCCGCTTCACCATCAAAAAGGCTCGCCTGCGCTGCCTGCGGCACATCGCGCCGATAGGAAAGGGGCGAGGCAAACCCCTGTCCGGCAAAGACCCCCGTCACGCTCTCCACCGCTTCCGTCTGATACGGCTGTATGGTGAACTTGAATTTCATATCGGTCCTTCTTTCCCCTCGTTTCGTCTCTCCGCCTGCTTCAATAGGAAGAATTGTTTCTGCGTTTCAATCTCCGCCCGCAGCTGCTCCTCCGTCGGCAGATACAGCTTATATTTCGAGGCAAAAAGCTGCTCATTGCCGTGGAGGACGGAATAGCGGGCGATGTCCTCGTCGGTTTCCGAACAGAGGACGATGCCGAGCGTAGGATTGTCCTCCGGCATTTTCACCAAATCGTCATACATGCGGATGTACATATCCATCTGCCCCACGTCCTGATGTGTGATGCGCCCCACCTTCAAATCAATCAGCACGAAGCATTTCAGGATATAGTTGTAGAAAATAAGGTCGATGTAATAGTCAGCTTTTTCGGTGTGGATTCGTTTCTGCCTTCCTGCAAAAGTAAAGCCTTTGCCCAGTTCCATCATGAAATCCTGCAAATTGTCAAGAATGCTCTGCTCAAGCTCGGATTCCTGATAAGCCCGGTTCTCCTGCATACCGAGAAATTCGGCGATATAGGGGCTTTTGATAAATTCCAACTTGTCCTCATAGGGCGAAGTCAGCCTCTTCATTTCCTGCCTTGCAGAATCCTTGTCCCGGGATTTCAATATGCGATAGTAATATTGCGTTGAGATGTTCCGTTGCAGCGTCCTGACACTCCAATTTTCTCTGGCAGCCTCCTGCTCGTACCAATCTCGGGCGATCTTGTCGAGAACTTGAATCAAGATGCGGTAATGCGACCAACTAAGCATGTTGAATTGTGCGCTCATCGTGCGCACAATCTCGTTTTCATCGGCAGAATCCAATTCTGCGCACGCTGTCTGCACAATCTGCGGATAGGCTTTGTAGAAGCGAAGAGCCTCCCATAAATTGCGCTTACTGAAGCCACGTCCGTACTTTGCGTTCAGGTGCTTGGCGAGTTTGACGATGACCTCTGCCCCGTATGCAGCGCGGTCTTCGCCTTGCAATTCCTCCTCAAAGATCCGCTTGCCGAGAAGCCAGTTTCTGAGTATCAGAATGCGATCCACAGCACGAAAAGCCGTCTTTTGCGTAATTTCTATGATTTTCTCTGCATCAGAAAAGATGTTATCGGTCTGCTCGTACAAAATCATGTCATCCATCACAGCACCTTCCTCACCGTCTGTGGGCTGTGCGTCTCGAAAATCTGCTCGAAGTTCGCCATCAGAGCATCCGTCGCCATGCCGCTGTCGCGGAACACGGCATAGAAAGGCTTTTCTTTGGCAATAGCCGTGACGACCTCTTCCGTCACCTCCTTGTCAAAGCAAGCGATCAAGTAACCGTCCTCCACCGTGAAAACCTTTTTCCCGGCAATATCTTTTTCTTCGATCTTGGAGGAAAGGAGAACGCCGAGGTCGAGCATGACCTGAAAGAGCAAATCCTCTGGCGTGCGATCCTCTTTGATGTTATCGGCAAGGAGAGCGATTTCCTCCTGCTTGAGATCTTGCGGGCGATAGTAGACGTCCTTCATATTGGAAGAATCGACCCTGAACACGCGAAAGCCGTAGTCAATGTCGGCATTCGTTTCCTCTTTGATTTTTTTTGCAGCGCGGCGGATACGCTCTTCGCCGATTTGAGGAATTGTGTAGAACCCAGCCTTTCTTGAATCGCTATCCTTCTCTATAACGGGGCAATCTGTCACTGCATCCATAATGTAGCGCTCTTTTTCTTCCCCATTTTCATCTTTGTATTTTTCTTTTTTTCCTGTATATGTTATATCAGCAACTTGTACTAAAATAAATTTCCTTTTTCCACTATCATTTTTATTCAATTCCATTACAGCATGTGCCGTTGTTGCGGAACCAGAAAAAAAATCTAAAATAATAGCCTCTTTATCGGTAGCAGTACCAGCATAAATAGAGTCATAAACCGTCCACAAACTTTTTGGAAATGTGAACCCATTATGGGGGATAATTTCACTAATAAGTCGCGTACCATACTCATTTGCATCGTATTTCTTTTCTGTCCATACAGTTTTTAGAACACCAAACGTTTTGCCAATTTCAATCTCATAACCTTGAGCGGTTTTTCTGGCACGAAGCATGGATGCTATAGCATCCACCGACTGGCGAGCATAGCGCCATTTTCTCTCAACGCCGTTTCTATCAATAGGGTATACAAATGAAACTCCGTCTTTGATTTCAGTTTGAGAGACTGGATGATACGAATCTGCCGAAATATCACCAAAACCTATAATTTTATCGTTACCATCAACCATTACTGGATAAAAACAGTTTTTAGCATCCGTACGCTCCGACTCACTCCCCCAATTGCGAAATTGCGACCAAGTTACCTCATCATTCGGAATGAGTTTATCTGCTATTGCTTTTAATCCAGTAGGATAGACAAAAATCGCATATTCGTTTGTGTGCGAAAAATTTATTCCTTGCTGTCCACGAGGATTATGCACAACTGTAACTAAGGTATATTCGTGATTCATGCCAAAAACATTCTTCAGCAAAAACATCAGCGTATCGACTTCGTTTTCATCAATAGCACAAACTAAGACCCCGTCATCAGATAATAAATCCTTAGCCACTTTAAGGCGTGGAAATATCATATTCAGCCAATTGGTATGAAAGCGTCCGTTTGTCGTTAGATTCTGAACCAAGCAATTTCCCTTATCGTCATACTGCCCACTAATAGCCAAATAATCAGACGTTGATTGCTTGAAATCATTTTTGTAAATTAAATTATTACCAGTGTTGTAGGGCGGATCGATATAAATCATTTTTACTCTTTTCAGATATGTTTCTCGCAGGAGTTTCAGCGCATCAAGGTTGTCTCCCTCGATATAGATATTTTCCGTGTCAATGCTCCCCGGCGTGCCGTCACGCCCTGCCGACTTCTCCCGCGAGAGGCGCAGGGTCTTGGCGATGGGAGCGTTCGCGAGCACAACGGACTTTTTCTTGTCCGGCCAGTTGAACTGATAGCGCTCCTTCGCGCCTTCCACCACTTCAGCAGAAATTTCCTGCCTGAGTACATCTGCATCAATAGCACGAACGACTTCGCCGTTTTCTCCTGCCGTCTCCGTCACGGCATTCGGAAAAAGGGCGGCGAGCTTTTGGAAGTTTTCCTCCGTCAAATCCCTCGTGTGCATTTCAAGCTTATCCACGTTGCAAATCCTCCCATTCCTTTTTATATCCCTTAAGTTTCTGAAAGAGCTCGAATTTCTTCTTGGGCTGCACTTCCTTCCAAGCCGCCCGCTCGGTCTTTTCGATGAGTTTCGTCAGCTTGCCGATTTTCTCCTGCAAATGAAGCCGTTCGTCGATGGATCTATTTTCGTCCGTTTTTCCCTCTTCTCCAACGAGCGCGATCTGCTCGATGAATCCTGTCAAGATCTCCTCCAACGAGAATCCGCGTGCCGTGAGAGCGATCTCTGTCTTCGGCAACCACGAGCTGCTGTACAACTTTCCGCGATAAACGGCAAGCTGCGCCTCCTCCTCATAGAGCAGAAGGAAAATCAGCTCATGCGAATTCTGTCGGGCGATGGCCTCGATCACTTTGCCGTCGAAGTCCTTTTTCTTCAGCATGACAGCGAGAAGCAGGATCTCCTGCACGGCGGAATCCCGGGCAAGATTCAGCCTCTCCTTGGTCAGGCTGTTCTCCACATAAATCTGTTCGACATCGGCAACGAATTTTTCTTTCAAGGCCGCCGTGAGACTCAGCCTCTTGTAAAAATCCTCCTTGGGCAGCCGTTTATGTACCCGTGTAGCCTCCGGTAAATCCAGCATCATATCACAACCATAAAGCAGATTAGCTCGAAATCATCCAGCCCAGAAAATCCTTTGTCGAGGAAGGTCGTCTGTCCGCCGCCGAAAAAGCTGTCAATGTCTCCCTCGTCCTTGGCGTCGATGATCGACATAATGGCATCTTCCAGCAGTACGGAAACCATTTCCATCTTCCTGCCGTCTGCCGTCATTTTATTAAACGTATCGCATAGCGCGCTCTCCGGCGCCTCCTTACCCTTGGCTAAGAGCCGCAAAATATCCAGCGTATCTTTGGGCTGGAGATGGTTTGCGATAATTTCTCCGTCCATGCCCACATAGACCATATAAAAAGGGTGCAGGCGGTTGTGGTTTTCGATATTGATGCTGTCATTAACATTTTTCAGCACGAAGACAATGCCGGGATTTTCCCCCTTTACCACAGCATGAATCCCAAAAGGCACACGGTCGAGATTCTCATGCTCCTTCATGTAGGCAATGAGATCCATGCGAAAATCATTCAATCCCAAGTCCATGATGGAGATACCGTCCGTCATATCCTCCAAATCCACGGTTTCCTCCTGCAGGCGTTTTAACTGCGCACTGCGGTATGCAAGGTCACCTTTTTCCTCCCGATTGATTAGATCATCATCCCCGGTGGAAGTCATGACAGAAATGCGCATCCTTGTTTCTACACGCGACTTCAGGTTGATATATTCGTCCAGCGTCAAATCCGGCCAGAAATTTACCAGCTGAATCACTTTGTTTCGGCTGCCGATACGGTCGATGCGTCCAAATCGCTGAATGATGCGCACGGGATTCCAATGTATGTCATAGTTGACGCAGAAATCACAGTCCTGCAAGTTCTGTCCTTCGGAAATACAGTCGGTGGCAATCAAGATGTCAATATCTACTTCAAGATCGGGATAAAGCACATTCCTGTCCTTCGACTTGGGCGAAAAACAGGAAAGCACATGATTCATGTCTGCCTTGATTTTCGGCACTGTCGTCTTGCCATCTACAGAGCCGGTCACCAGTGCTGTATTCAGCCCCAGCTCTTTCTTCACCATTTGGCTGACGTTTTCATAAAGATACTCTGCCGTATCCGCAAAAGCGGTAAAGACGAGAATCTTCTTATTGCCAGGATTGATAGGCGAAGAAATCTTCTCGCGAATGACACGATACAGCTCGTTCAGTTTGAAGTCGTATTCCGGCGTGATATCCTGCACCATGGCAATCAAGTGCGCGAGATTTTCTAGATCCTCATCCATGTCCCTTTTCCACGAAATGTAATCCATATCGTTCAGATCGATCCGGAGCTTTTTCCCCACAGCAAAGAACTCCGTATTTTGGTCATCATCGTCAAAATCCCGCGCCATGTCGGACAGATCGCTCACCTCATCCAGTGATCCAGTGCCATTTCCTTTCGCAAAGGCATCCAGTGTCTCAACGGTATCGTGCAGAAAATCATGGATGCGCTTCACCGTCAAGAGGAAGGAATGAACGGAGCTTTCCATGCGCTTCAGGAGATTGATGCGCATGAGGCGTTGAACGCCGAGTTCGCGTCCCTTGCGGAACTTCTCACTTTCTTCTTCGTTTAGATACTTCGAGAGCTTGCTAGCGTGGATGAATTCCGTAGGCGTGTATATGGTCAGGTGCAGCTTGGAGAGCAGCTCGAATATTTCCTTGTAGTTGATGGCATTCGGGAGCGTGGTCAGCATGGGACGGAGGGTGACGGGCTTGTTTCTTCGGGGAAAATTCCCAATATCCGTCACATCGTAGTATTTCTGTATATGCTTGCGAGAGCGAGCGATGGTCACGCTGTCCAGAATCTCAAAGAAATCGAAGTCCAGCCGTTTCAGAAGATTTGCCGTTGTTCGCTCTTCTTCCGGCAGCTTGCACCAGGTGTTGTAGACCTTCTGAGCCTCGCGGAACACCGTGTCATCAATATCCGCTTGTGTCTTGAGCTTTTCATTGAACTCTGCCGGATTTCCCTCATAGGCCAAGGCCAGCTGGTTGCGAAGGTCATAAAAACGATTGTTGACGGGAGTGGCCGAGAGCATCAGCACCTTGGTCCTGACCCCGGGCTTGATGATTCTGTTCATGAGCCGAGTATAGCGGTTTTCCCTGCCGTCTTCCAGCTTATGCGTTCCCTCGCCCGTGCCGTTTCGGAAGTTATGACTTTCGTCGATCACCACCAAGTCATAGTTTCCCCAGTTGATGCGGTCAATCGGGAGTCCGATCACGGTGTTGCCTCTGTCCCGCGACAAATCGGTATGGTAGAGAACATCGTAGCGCAGACGGTCTTGGGTCAGCGGATTATTGACAAGATTGCCGCGATAGGTGAGCCAATTTTCTGCGAGCTTCTTGGGGCAGAGCACCAGTACATTTTTGTTGCGTTCCTCATAGTATTTGATGACCGCGAGCGCGGTGAAGGTCTTGCCGAGACCGACACTGTCCGCCAATATACAGCCGCTGTACATTTCCAACTTGTTGATGATGGCAAGCGCGGCATCTTTTTGGAAATTGTACAGTTTCCCCCATATAATGCTGTTTTTAAATCCCGTGGCATCATTCGGGAGTACATCCTCAGAAATATCCTCCAGAAACTCACTGAATATATGGTAGAGAATCATAAAGTAGATGAGTTCCGGGGGATTTTCACGATAAACGGCGGAAATCATGGCGGCAACATCTTCCGTGACATCGGAAAGTCTCTCTTCGTCATTCCATACCGCATCGAAGGTACGAAGAAATTCCTGGCTGTTGGGATTTTCCAAGCGCATGACCATATTCGTGAGATTGTTTCCCTTCTCACAGCCCAGATCCACCGTAGTAAAGGAGTTCATAGGCGTATATGTGTAGGCTTCATCGTTGTTTTCAACCACGAGAAAATGGTTCATGCTCTCGCGTGTAGTATTCGTGCGAAACTTGACCTTTCGCTTGATCCACTGCGCACATTCTTTTGCTACGGCTTTCTGTTTCAGCTCATTGCGAAGACGAACTTCAAACTCCGTGCCGTATATGCTTTTTTCATGTTTCAGGCGAGGGATGTAGAATTCACGTCTTTCTTTGGGTGTTTTCTCCGCCACAAAAGTAGGCGATGTGAAGATAAAGCGCAGCTCCTCACAAGACTCCAGTTGTTTTTTTAACTCCCGGTAGGCATAGATAGAAAAATACGCCGCCGCAATGGATATGCGCGACCCAGGAACGATTGTCTTTGCAAGATCATCGGCTACAACCTTTGTGGTATTATTGAAAATCTCCATACCTATGCCCCTTCTTTTCTATGATTTATTTTGCACGCCATTTTTGGGCTCAGGAAGAAAATCTACGATATCCTGCACATCACAATCCAACGCCGCACTGATTTTGGAAAGCACCTCGGTGGAAACATCCTCGTCCTTGTTTAATTTTCGCAAAGTATAATCCGAAAGCCCTGCGCTCTTGACAAGCTCGATTTTGCCAATTTTTTTATCCAACAAGAGATGCCATAATTTCCTGTAGCTAACAGCCACTCTCTCACCTCTGTTAATATTTGATAAGCAACCATAAGAATTATATCCAGAAACTAGATGAAAATCAACATATATTCGATCATTTTTAACATCCCTCCCTATCCGCAGAATGTCAAAATCGATACGTAAAGAATACTCGTAATTGCGCTTCAAACGATTAATACTTTTAACGACAAAACATCCTCAATCTGCAATTTTCAGCAATGCGATAAGCAAGACACACAGAGTCCTTGCCGCTTTGCATATCAACAAACATCCGTTTTGCAGGAATTCCCATCTCTTCCATAGCGATTCGCTGCCGCTCTTCTTTTATTCCTTGGTGGAAACAAGAATATAGCTGCAAATTATTCTTCCTTCCATATACAGAATACGTAATCATAAGATGAAACTCCTATTCTACCTATATCGCACGGTTTCATTTCCAACGCTATATTCCAGAACGACGTGTTCGTCGGATTGAAGCCGCTGTGGAGTACAATCCCAACATGAAGATTTACTGCTGTGTCTAGATTAAAGCACTGGCGATGAAAAGAGAGAATCCCCTGCCTTTGGCACACAGCCCAAACAGGGGATTCTCTTGCTTGCATCAATAGTATTCTATTGGCATCCTATGGTCGATGTACATGCTGTACTCAGTTGGGTAGAGCGTTGGGCGCTGCGAAAATGAAATGGTAGACATCAACGCCAGGAACACGCATGCTGCCCAGATCGCGCACGGCGCCCATGGATTTCCAAGTGCTGTAGATGACTTTGTTCGGCGTGTACACTTCCACGCCGTTGCTCAGTTCCGCAGCGATTTCATGAGCCGCAGGCGGACCCGAGCGAGTGCACCAATATTCGGTGTAGCTGCTGCCATTCTTCACGTAGACAGAGGAGCGCGCCTGATCGGTGCATTTCGTCTTCATGACGCTCTCACTGATCGAATAGCGCTCCACGGAGGCGAAACAGAGGCTGGACGAGAGTAACAACATAGCAAACGCCACGGAAAGTACTTTCTTCAGTTTCATAATGGTTCCCTCCTTTGAAAATTTTAAAATCAACCCGTGCGCCAACTCCTCTAGAACACCGGATGCCTGTTCTCATTATATCATATATTAGGCAATGAGCGTCCTCTCATAAATGAAAAGCAACCGCGCCAAGGAGGTGAATCATCCTCTAGGCGCGGTGCATCTTCTACAAATCCATATCCAGACCTTCATTCTGACTGCCCATGCGGTAGCCGCGAAGATCGAG
>ERZ773014.1682-NODE-1682-length-13708-cov-6.734417_pt1 | contig 13708 bp, 17 predicted proteins | sample MGYA00580841_ERZ773014 | MGnify/ENA primary metagenome ERZ773014 (study PRJEB29015, sample SAMEA2737989) | human oral metagenome | biome: human oral; feature: human-associated habitat; material: dental | place: China | collected 2067 ...
TTGTATTCCTAAACAGGAAGTGGATAAGCTCTTTGACCTACCCAAGGAGCGTTACCATGAACTATTAGAGTTTGCCCGCAAGATAGCTATCGCCCTAGAGAAGGCCCTCCCCTGCGAGCGTGTAGGTATGGCTGTGGTAGGACTTGAGGTACATCATGCTCATATACACCTGATTCCAATCAGCCAGATGAGCGAGATGACCTTCCAAGAAAAAGTAGCGCTTACCCCTGAAGAATTTCAAGAGGTAGCCGATAAGGTGAAAGCCTATTTGTAAGAACTGTCATCATAGTTTATTGACAAACTTTGCCAGAGTCTCTTTGGCAAAGTTTTTTTCTTATCAGGAGAAAGATAAAGAATAAGCATGTTTTTTCCAAAAAAATTCTTATATTTGCATTTTGAAAAAATAGATAAAATCATCAGGCCTCAGAGATGAGGTTTGAGTAATTAATATAATGATTTACAATAACTTATGGGACTGATTACGGCAAAGGAATTAGCAAAAGCAGCTAAGTTAGACCGATTTGGATTTGTGGGCACCTTTGCAGGCTGGGGGCTATTGCATCTGTTGCGTTTGGCACCTCTCAATAGGATATATGATAGGAACAAGCACTTAGAGGGTCTAGCATTCTTAGATGCTTTGCTCAAGGAGTTTAAGGTGCATTATGAGGTAGGGGAAGAGGACTTGCGAAAGATCCCCAAGGAAGGCCCTTTTATCACTATTTCCAACCACCCCTTAGGCGGCTTGGATGGGATATTATTGCTTAAAATCCTTTAAAAATCATTGAAAAAATAATAATAAAATCATTTATTTTTCTAACACAAAGCATTCTATAAGATGTATAGATATGCTAATAATCATTAATATGTTTTAATGGCTTTATTTTTATAATAAAATAACATATTTATCATTGTTTTTATCATAATTCTATAGTATAATATGTATAATTAAAAAAATAAGAGGTATAATATGAGTGAAAAAAATAAAGAATATAATGTAGAAATAGGGGCTATAATACGAAATCATAGGAAAAATAAGAAAATTACACAAATAGAGCTTGCTGAAAGAGTGGGATTGGGAAAAGTTAGTATTCAGAAGTATGAGTCTGGAGAGAGAGTTGTGCCATTTAATGTTTTAGTGAATATTTTTAAAGAGCTGGATATTGATATAGATGTGTTGAAAAAATTCTTTAAAAATGAGGAAATTAGTGATTTTAAAAATATTCTTTCATCTTTACTATTAGGCGAAAAATCAAAAAAAAGATTAAAGCAAATATTACTTTTTATTGATTATTTTGAATCTTTAGGATTTTCATTTTTTATAACGGATACTTTGGATAATGAAAATAACTTAAGGTATGGAACTCTTGAGGATTTTATTAGAAATCCAAAAGTTGCGATAGTTAAAGCTCCAGATAATAATTATTTTAATATTGGTATTAAGGATTTTTTGCGGTTTTTAACTCTATATTCTACCAATAATATAAAAAATTTGTATAGTTTTTTAGAAATTTATCATTTGGATAGAAGTGATACTATTAATGACCCTTCTGAAATAGATAGAATGCAAGACCTTTTTAGTGAATATCCTTTAACCCAAGAAAGCAATTTTGAAGAAGTTTTAGAAAAGTTGGACAAAAAAAATAAGGGAGTTTAATTTTGCTCCCTTTTGTAAAGATTTTATTAGCACTTATTCTCCCATAACACTTTCAATGTTTCTAGTTAATTTATCTTCTTCTTTTTTAGAATTTTGGCTAGAATTACTGTTATTGTTTTGACGGTCTATTTGATTTATTGTGTCGTCAATTGTTCTTTCAATTTCTCTTTCATTAATATTTGCTTGATTTTTTTTAATTGATGTAGCATTTTTCTTACTTTTATGTGAATTTATCTTATTACTTGATGACTGCTGCTCCGGTTTCTTTATTTCTACTTCTTCATTAGTTTGAGGCTGTGAAGTTTCAGTCGCAGGTATATTTGGAGTTTGTAATTGTTGTTTTAATTGTTCTTCTTGTTTTTGTTCCAAGTCTGCTATTTTACTTTGCATATTTAAAATATAGAATATCCCACTAAAAACAATAACCATTGATAAACTAATAATTATTGCTATTAAAATTTTTATTGTATTATTATTATTGTTATTTTCTGACATTTTAATTTTCTCCTAAATTTTATTTATTTTAATATCCTGCTAATACTAATCTGTTATAAATCTCTAGTGCTTCTTCATTTCCTAAATCTGCCGCCATTTTATAATATTTTTTAGCACTGCTGAAATCTTTTGCAGCTAAAGAGAATGTTCCTAAAGCAATCATTGAAGCCACATCCTTATTTTTTGCTCCTTCTAAAAACGCTTTTGTAGCTTCCCGATATTTTCTCTGATTGATATAAGCTATTCCTAAATTAAAGTATGAACTGTTATTTTGTCTATTAGATTTATAATATCTATCTATTTCATCGTTATAAAATTGTTTTGCCTTGTACTGTGAATTTGCATTATTCCAATAAGTCCCTTTATAATAACAACCTGCCAATGGTTCTATTTTATTTGGATCATTATTAAAAATATGTAGCCCAACTTGTCTCATTTGTGCAATTTTTTGCAAATACTCTTTATATGCGTCATCTACTTCAATATATGTTGCTTGTATAAACGGTTTATTTGTTCCTGGCACTATTCCTTTATCAACTTTTACAATTTCATTCACAGCATTACAATATTCAGATTTTAACCTTTGATATGAAGCCTGAGTATTTACTCCAATCATACCTTTTTCATAACCAAGACTTCTTCTAAAGAATGTAGACTTTTGATTATTATTTTTTAAATATTTATACCCAGCTATAATTTCATATTGTGGTTTTGATACAACAGTTAAATCAACAGGTTTATTACTATAATGATTTCTGATTGTGCTTTCTAAATCTGAAAATCCTAAATTAAAAACTATAAAAACAGTTAAAAATAATATCTTTTTCATAAATTTCCTCCTAAAATTTTCATTTTTTTAAATAACTTTATCTTATATCAACATTCCCAAAATATTGAAAAGCCACATAATAACCATCACTTGTATCATAAACATTCGACTTCCAGGCTCAAAATAAATTCTTTTGGAATCGCTAACTGGCTTAGAAAGTCTTAACCTGTCAAATCCATGATATGTTGTTATTACTCCATAAAAATCTTCTCCTTTAATTTATTAACATTCCTAAATTATTCATCAAATTATAAAAATTAATTCTAACTTTATTTGAGTAATAATCATTGTTAGTATTTTTAATATCTCCCATTTTTATTTTGTTACATTTGGCTATATAATACGAATTTATATTTTCCATCTCTACAGAAGACTTATTCCACCCAATATTTCTCAACGCTGTATCGGTTACTACTAATCCTTCTGCCACATCATTAAATAATTCTTCACTATTTTGTCCATACATTTCCATTTCCGTAAATCCTAGAGTATTTAAATAATAATAACCTCCTATAGCTTGACAAATCTCTGTTTCGCCAAAAATTCTATCATCTAGAATTATTCCATTAAGATTTCGTATCTCAGAATATCCAACACTTGATATAATAAAAATACTCAATACTGAAAATATAATTTTTTTCATAAAATTCTCCTTATAAATATTATTTCTACAATCCATCATACCGTCTCGCCAGTTCAATAGCTCTACTTTTTATCGTATCAATTTCACTATTTACAATTGTTACAGCTGCACCCATACATCCATTCATCTCACTTGCTATAGAATCCATTGATTTCTCACGCTTTTTTATCCAAGCTCTTTCTTCATTACGAAGTGCTGTTTTTTGAGATTCTGGGTATTTTGACATTAATAATTTGTAAATTTGATTAAGTTCATTATCCCATTTTTTATGTAAAATTTCTCGATAGCCGACATATTCTGTGCAAGAACTTGTATTATCAAGAGTATATCCATCTAATTCATTTTCAACAGGTCTCATTCTATTTATCATCGCTTTTTCATAAGATGATTTTGGAGCATTTGTTTTTGCTTTAACTACTTTTGGCTCTGTTTTTACTTCTGCTTCTTTTTTTGTATTAGGTTGAGATTGTACTGTTTGAATAGAAGCCATATTTTGAGTTTCCAATTGTCTTTTTGTTTGTTCCTTTTGCTCTGTTTCTAATTTTTCTAGTTTACTTTGTATGTTAAAAATATAAAATATTCCACCAAATAAAATAAATACAGATAATCCAATAATTATTCCTATCAAGATTTTGACTATAGTTTGATTATTTTTTTCTTGCATTTAAATTTTCTCCTTTTTTTAATTTCTCTCTTCAAACGTCTGACAATCAGAAAGTTCTCTCCCTTTCAATCTTCTCAAGTTATTATAGCTTTTCTCAAGTTTATTAGATTCACTTCCTCGATACTCTTTTATCGAAACATTCCCATTTGGATGATATTTAAATCTATATTGGTCTCTGAATGCAGCTCCTTCATTTACTGTTATGCCATCTAGCAAAAGATTTCCATCTCCTTCTTCTTTCACTCCCACTACATAGTTTTCTCCAAAATCAATATTTGTAGTAAAACCTTTTTTATACACATAAATACAGTTGTCCCATTTTCCAAAATATTTTTCAGGAATAGAGCTATCTTTTTCAGAATAAGCATAATTCCCAATAAATATATCATCATCTCTATAACAATCCTCTGTATCAACTGAAATTTTCCCATTTTCCTCAAACTTTACTATCAATTTACAACGATAATCCTGTGTACTTTCATTTAATTCATGCTCTGATATTGAAAATTCAACTGTTTCTCCAACTTGTATATTTTTTTTATCAACGTTAAAAATCTGTGAATGCCCATACCCAATAACTCCCAAAAGCGTGTACCCTTCTTTCTGCACTTCTTTATCTAAAAATTCATCATAAGTACTATATGAATAATGTCCAATATAAATTTTCTTATCATTTGCACCATTATAAGTTCCTTCCTTTACATATTCAGAAAATGATAAATTCCCGAATATCAACAATAATAAAAACAATATTTTTTTCATAACCATTTATCCTCCTCTAAATTTAATCATTTTTCAAAAATTATCCTGCTAATTGGCTTTTATGAATATATCCATATTCATTATATCCACGTACATTGTAAACAACATAGTACCAATTTCCACTATTGCTTAAATATCTTAAAGCTATATCATCTGGTAATTGTTCTATGATTTCAGAGTTCATTGTTGGTTCTGCTCTAACATTAACTGGGCCTGATGTTGACTTTGTTGCATATACTGAACCTCGTTTTACTGATGATCGGGTATTACTATTTTGATTTTGATTTGAATTTATTTTTTTAGTTTTTGTTTTAGATTCTGATTTATTTGTTGTATTTGTTTGTGGTGTTTGTTGTTGCAGCTGCTGTTCTGTTTTCTCATTTGGTTGTAGTTGTGTTGGCTGTATGGTCTGAACGGAAGCCATATTTTGACTTTCCATTTGCCTTTTTAATTGTTCTTCCTGTTCCGTTTCTAATTTTGCTATCTTACTTTGCATATTTAAGATATAGAATATTCCACTAAAAAGTATAATTGTAGATAATCCAATTATTACTCCAATTAAAATTTTAATTGTTCTATCGCCATTTCCTTCCATTACTTACATTTCCTCCTTTACTTTAAAAATATCTAAAAACAAATCTTTTTCCAAATAGCAAATTAATTATTAAAAAAAATATCCAAAAACTCAATATCACTCAACTCATATTCCTTCCTAATAAACTTCATCTCTTTAATCGTAAAATTACTACTCCCATTTATTTTTCTTGAAAATGCCGAAGGGGTTATTTTTAGCTTGTGTGCCAATGTTTTGTTGTTGTCTTCGTGTAAACTCATTTTTGATTTTAAAAGATTCTTTTTCATTTTAAACTCCTATCTATTGCTAATTGGTAAAATAATTATATCATAAATTTGAATCTTGTCAAGTAGACTTCAAACAAATTGATAAAATATCAATTTTATGGTAAAATTTATTGATTTTAAAGGAGAATTACTATGGAAAATGTAGGAAAAAGATTAAAGAGTTTGAGGGAAAAGTACAAATTTTCTTTGGAAGAAGTAGCCAAAAAGATAAAATCATCTGCTGGAGCTATTTCACGATACGAAAACAACGAAAGGAAAATAAATAGTGAAAGTTTAATTGGACTGTCAAACTTATACAATGTTTCGCCTGAATACATATTATACGGTATAAAAAAAGATTCCAACAATTTGGAATCATCCATTATATCGTTTTTTAATAATGAAAATATAGACTTCAAGGAAAAGGAAGAATTGTTCAATAAGATTCAAAATGCCTTTTTTAAAGAAAAATTTAAATAAAATTTATTGTATTTAAATCCGTATTAAGTAAAATTAGTAATAAAGGTTATTTATAGCTTTTAAATTTAGAGGGCCTGTTTTTGTGTGAGGCCCTTTTGTTATGCATTCATATAACCGTGTATCAGCCTTGTGGCGTTCGTTAAATTTATTTTTGGATAAATACCTTGCCTTAAAATGAAAAAGTCTACCAAAATGATACTATTTTATTTTTTACTTGTTAAAAATAATTTTAAACAAAAAATAGAGCTATTTATCGCTCTAAATTTTATTTTTTATGGTAACATCTTAATATATATTGTTTTTTGTATGGGTTTATCATTTAAAATACCACCATATAAATAATTAGCCGTTATGTCTGCCAATCTTATCATAGGTATTTTTTCAGATTTACAATGCTTCACTTCTAAATTTTTTAAATTTTTAAAGATAGGTTCAAAATATATTTCATAATTGGAATTAAAAGTACCTCTTTTAAATTCTTGCAATAATCCCTCTTTAAAATCATATTTCCCATTAGTTGCTGTTGTGTGTTCATCTACAAATACATAAATATTTTTAACTTCATCTTTTTTTATTCTTCTTTCAGCTATCAACTTTTTAAAACAATCTTTAATTCCAATTTTATAAGCATAATCCAAGTATCGTTGTTTGTCTTTTTTATCTGCAAAAATTTTTTTATGTATTTCCTTTTGATTTATTATAATACCAAATTTTATAATATTGCTAGTTGCATTCATAATTTTATATTTTTGTTTTCCATTTAATATATTAGCTTTTATTTCCACATTTTTAAAATTTTCATTGTTATTTTTTAAAGTTCGTTCAATATTTTTATATTTTCGATTCATCACATCTCTATCATTTTTATTTAAAAAAATAACACCACCATAAACATAGTATTCGTTATGGTTAATATCAAAAACTCCAGATTCATCTGAATAAACGTATATATCCATAAAAAAATCCTTTCAAAAAAAATACCACCAAAATGGTGGCTCTGTGGCTGGCGTTCTTAGATAACGCTTAAACTTTCATTCAGTAACATCACAGATATACAGCGTAAGTACCCTTACCTGCAATATAATTATATAATAAAAATATACAGAAGTCAACTTTTATTTCAATTTTTTTATAATAATTTGGTAAATAAACTATAATTAACAGTTACTACTTTTCTAAAAAAAATTATTTGTATTTCAAAGCCGCACTAAGTAGAATCAAGAAAATGGTGCTACGTTTATAGGGATGGCTTATCTAATACAGCTCTTTTTCTATTCGTTTATATAACCTTGTATCAGCCTTGTGGCGTTTGTTAAAAATTCTTTTGATAAATGCCTTGCCTTGAAATGAAAAAGTCTACCAAAACAATACTATTTCATTTTTTAGTTTTCCTGTTCAATTTATCAGAAATTTTTATTCTAAATCCCATTCCTTTATTGCCTCTTCAAATGGAATCGTAACCAAAGTTTCTTCCACTTTCATTTTTAAGTATTCCTTACAAACTTCCAAATCGTACTCTTCCGCTATTCTCTCCATTAAAGTATCTTTTATCAGTTGGGAAATAGAAAATCCTTTTGTCTTTGCATAATTTTTAATAATATTTTCTTCTTTATTATTGAATTTAATTGAAATTACTGCCATAACATCACTCTCCTTTAATGTTTACATTATAAATAAAAAAATTCAAGCAATAAAAAGTCATAATAGAATTAATAATTGCAATTTCAACTCTTTTATTAAAATAAATTGCTAGGAGTTTTTGTTTCCGTTGATAGCAATATCAATTCTTTGTCTATCACTTTGTACACTAATAACCAATCAGGTGTTATACAGCATTCACGATAGCCTAAATATTTATTTTTTAAAGCAAAGTCTTTATTTTTTGCAGGTAACTTTTCTTTATTGATTAATATTTCAACTATCTTTTCAAGTAATTTCATATTATATCCACGCTTTTTTATTAATTTTAAATCTTTAGAAAATTTATTTGTATATTTCAAATTATATTTATTTTTATTCATCTTTCAAAATGTCCTCTATCATCTCTTTAGCACTGCGATAGGATTTACTTAAATTTTTACCTTGTTCTACATCTCTCATAGCTTGATAAACTTCTTCCTTATATTTTGGCTGTCCAACATAAAAAGGTATTCTCTGCTCTCTTACTGCCTGTTTTAAAAATATGTTTACTGCCGTAGTTAAACTCATTCCCATATCCTTAAATAATTCTTGAGCTTCTTTCTTTGTTTTGGCATCTATTTTTATACTTGTGCTAACCATTGGCATAAAATCACTCCTTTGAATATTTTTTACACATTTATTATACATTAAAATTTTCAAAAAACAATATATTTTTTCAACTATTTTTTAATTGATATTTTGTAGAACGCCCTTTTCCAACTTGCTTAATGATACTTTTGTTTATTAGGCTATTTATTGAACGGATAGTTTTTGATTTATTGAAATTACATAGTTCTTCAATTTCTTTTCTGCTTAATTTATCATATTTTTTAAGGATTTCAAAAACTTTTATTTCTCCATTTACTAAGCTACTAGGTGTTGTTTCAATAGTTGGTAAAGTTACCCTTATGCTGTTTTCATCTATTTCAAAAATTGGCTTTGTAAAACTTTCTCTATATTCATATTTTATTCTCATTACTCCAGTTCCAAATTTTTCAATTATTCTTAACCTATAAAAAATATTTGATATAATGGGATTCCTTAAAATTGAAATATATCCTTTCATATACTCATTTTCTGATATTCCTTGTGGTAAACTTCCTGGAGAAATAATTTCAATTTTATCATTTGACATCACTATTTTTATATTTGAATTTATATCCCATATTCTATGTACTATTGCATTAGCAAGAGCTTCTCTAAAAGCTTCTTTTGATATTTTTTCTTTTTTGATACGCTTAAATCCTATTATTTCCTCATATTCATAATATTTTTCAAATATACTGATAGTCTCAAAGTATTGTTCAAGTATAGATTTTTTTTCAATGTTTTCTTTAAATAATATTTTATTTATATTTTCTCCAAAAACAATTATATCTATTCCTGAGAATTTTCTTGTGTTATTATCTGCGAAAAGTTCAGCAGCAATATTAAATTTTTTATTCTTATACAAATTTAAAGTTTTCAATATATCCAAATTCAGCTCTTTAATCTCTATTATTTCTTTCAATTTCTTTTCTAAAAATTTAAATTTTAAATCAGTATTTTCTATTTCAACTTCTTCATAATCTAAATTACTTCCTTGTAAAACTAGTCTGTTCAGCTCAACTCTATCCACTTCAACAGTTGAAGTATCATTTCTTTTATAGGCTTTACCATTATAATAATATGGAGGGAAATTTCCTCTTCGTATACTTAAAACTATACAGTCTTTACCTTCAATTTTCTCAATTTCCAATGTATAATCAGGTTTAGGCTTAATGCTGTCATTAATAGTATTTTCAATATTAAGTTTAACATCTGTTATTTTTTCTAACCCTATGACTTTTCCATTGTCGTCTATTCCAAAAATTATCTTCCCACCACCATAATTAGAATAAGCAGAAACAGTTTTTAAATAACTTTTTGATATTTTTTCTTTAAATTCTAAATTTTTATTTTCTTCTCTCATTTCAACCCTCTTTATTTTTATATCAAATTTTTCAATACTTATTATACTTTATTCTCAATATTTTTGCAACGAAAAGCTTTTCGTTCCATTTATCGTTTCATTTTGCAACGAAAAAAATCTTTCGTTTCAAATTATTATAAAAAATATCACTTAAATATTTGTTTTAAAGTCAAGAATTTTTGCTTTGTAATTTTTTATAACAATTTACAAATAACTTATAATAAATGGTTGCTAATTTCTTTAAAAAAAATTGTCTGCATTTTAAAGCTCTGCTAAGTGAAAGCAGGAAAATGGTGCTATACTTATAGGGATGGCTTTTTAATAATCCTCTTTTACTATTCATATAACCGTGTATCAGCCTTTTAGCGTTCGTTTAAAAATTTTTTTGATAAATACCTTGCCTCAAATAAAATAAGTCTACGAAATTGATACAATCTTGAATTTTTAATTTTAGAATAAAAAAAGATTATCCCATATAAGATAATCCATTTTATGCTATAGCTAGATTTTTTATTTTAGTTTGTAAAATGATAATAAATATCCATAAAACAAAGATTATTTTAATCATTTTTCAATGTTGGTTACTCGTTGGTTACTTGTAAATATTTTATCCTCATTTTTATTGGCTTTTTGACTGAATAAGAGTTTTTTCTTCAAAACTTCATAAAAATATTTTAAAAAGAGTGTATAAAAAAATTTAATGTGATGTTTAGGTTGTTCCTAAGTATTTTACTTCGTTTATTTTTTAGTATAAAAATTAAAATATTGAAATACTGGTCTCTATTTTCAATGTAAATTTTTCTTGCGAAATACCTAGATTTATGAGATAATTTTAATATATTAAAGTATTTAAATTTTAAAATTGGAGGTATCAGAATGAACGATAGAATCGTTATCACAGTTATTGGAACAGATAAAACAGGAATTGTTGCGAATGTATCAACAAAATTAAGCGAACTTAGCTTAAATATCATTGATATAACACAAAAGGTCTTTGAAAATGATATTTTTGCGATGATTATGCTTGTGGAAGCAGAAAAAAATACAGATATAAAAGGATTGCAGGAGAAATTTAAAGATGTTGAGGAGAAAATTGGAGTGAGAGTTTTCTTGCAGCATGAAAATATTTTCAAGGCGATGCATAGAATATAATTTTTTCAGAATATTTCGAGAGCAATTATTATAAAAAATTTAGGAGGGAAAAATGAATTTATTACCTGATGAGATACTGGAAACAATAGATATGGTAGAAATGCAGCATCTTGACGTAAGAACTGTTACAATGGGAATAAGCCTGCTTGATTGCATTGATACAGATGCCGAAAAAACAGCAGAAAATATTTATAACAAAATTACAGAAAATGGAAAAGATTTAGTAAAAATCGCCGATGAAGTGGCAAGTAAATACAATATGCCAATTATTAACAAAAGAGTTTCAGTCACTCCAATTTCAATAATTGGAAATGCAACAAATGCAGAAGATTACACAATTTTCGCAAAAGCGCTAGATAAAGCGGCAAAAACAATTGGAATTGACTTTATTGGAGGATTCTCGGCACTTGTGGACAAAGGTTTTACAAAAGGTGATATTAAACTGATAAACAGTATTCCAAAGGCACTTTCTGAAACAGACAGAGTTTGTTCTTCTGTAAACGTAGGCTCTACAAAGTCAGGAATTAATTTAGACGCTGTAAAAATGATGGGAAAAACTGTAAAGGAACTGGCTGAACTTTCCAAAGATGCAGACGGACTGGCAGCAGCGAAATTTGTCGTATTTACAAATGCTGTTCCTGATAATCCGTTTATGGCAGGAGCATTTCATGGCGTAGAAAATCCAGATGTCGTGCTAAACGTAGGAATCAGTGGACCAGGAGTTGTAAGACACACGCTTGCTGGTATTTCAAAAACTGCAAAAATTGATGAAATAACAGAAGCAATTAAAAAAGTAAGTTTCAAAATTACAAGAATGGGAGAACTAATCGGAAAGGAAGTTGCCGAAAGACTTGGAGTTGAATTTGGAATAATCGATTTATCACTTGCACCGACTCCAGCTGTGGGAGACAGTGTTGGAAATGTTCTGGAAGAATTTGGATTAGAATCAGTTGGAGCTTATGGAACAACACTTGCACTTGCAATATTAAATGATGCTGTGAAAAAAGGCGGAGCAATGGCTGCAACTCGTGTTGGAGGTTTAACAGGAGCATTTATCCCAGTAAGTGAAGATCAGGGAATGATAGAAGCTACAAGCAAAGGATATTTGACACTTGAAAAACTGGAGGCAATGACTTGTGTATGTTCTGTTGGACTTGATATGATAGCTATTCCAGGTGATACCTCAGAAGCTGTAATTTCTGGAATAATAGCAGATGAAATGGCAATCGGAATGGTAAACAGCAAAACTACTGCAGTTAGAATAATACCAGTTCCTGGAAAAAAAGCTGGTGATAGAGTAGTGTTTGGAGGACTTCTCGGAGAAGCAGATATTATAAACATAAATAATTTAGATTGCTCTGTGCTAATTAATCGTGGTGGAAAAGTAGCTCCGCCAATTCAGGCATTGAAAAATTAATTTAAAAATATACTCGAACCCATTTAAAACCGAACTATTGAAAATTATATAAATTTAGGGTTTGAGTAAAATAGTCATAGCTTTTGAGTTCGGCTTTAAAGCAGTTTTACTATACAACAAATAAAAAATGGAAAGTTAGGATTTGCTCTTGGCTTTCTTTTTAAACTATAATTAAAATAAGGAGTGATAAAATGTATCATATAAAAGATGAAGAATTTTTAAGAGGAAAAGTTCCTATGACAAAAGAGGAAATTCGTTTTGTAAGTCTTGGAAAAATGGAGATGAAAGATGATGATATTTGTCTTGACATTGGTGGCGGAACTGGTTCTGTCAGTATGGAAATGGCAAGATTTGCACGAAACGGAAAAGTTTTTGTAATTGAGAGAAATGATGAGGCAGTTGAGCTAATTCATAAAAACAAGGAAAAGTTAGGATTGGAAAATATTACTGTAATTAAAGGAATGGCTCCAGATGGACTAAAAGACTTAAATACAAAGTTTAATAAAATTTTTATTGGAGGTTCTGCTGGAAATCTGGTGGAAATTATAAAATATTCTTATGATAACCTTGTTGAAGATGGAATTTTAGTACTAAACTTTATCGTACTGGAAAATATTTTCACGGCTGTTGAGGAATTGAAAAAATATGACTTTAAAGATGTGGATATTTGTCAGTTAATTGTGAGTAAAAATAGAAAAGTTAAAGATTTTAATATGATGATGGCAGAAAATCCAATTTATGTGATTACTGCGAAGAAATAGTGATAGATTGTATAATAAAATGCAAAAAATTTATTACAAAATTGTGTGTATTTACAAAAATATGTTATCGTGTTATTATATTATTATGAGTTATCAAAAAATTTAGAATATGATAATTTATAAAGAAAATAATATAAACACCTGCAAAAACATTGGCTCAAACTGTTCCAAATGTTATGGTGAATGGGCATCAGGATTGGTTGAGCGGATTAGTTAAATTTACAAAAGGAGGAATAAAATAATGGCTAAAATAGGTTGGATAGGATTAGGACAAATGGGGACTCCTATGGTAGAAAATTTATTAAAAGCTTCTATTGATGTGACAGTTTACAATAGAAGTTTTGATAAAACTTTACCACTTGTAGAAAAAGGAGCTAAAA
>ERZ773014.1685-NODE-1685-length-13694-cov-6.563164_pt1 | contig 13694 bp, 11 predicted proteins | sample MGYA00580841_ERZ773014 | MGnify/ENA primary metagenome ERZ773014 (study PRJEB29015, sample SAMEA2737989) | human oral metagenome | biome: human oral; feature: human-associated habitat; material: dental | place: China | collected 2067 ...
CAGCCACTGTCACCATGTTCGGTGTCACGCCGAGTCGAGCGAGAACACGAGCGAGCGGGGTAAAGACCGCCTTGGTGATCGACCGTCCGTGATTACCAAGCATCACATCTCCTTCGGCCAGGCGGCGGCAAGGCGGGCGCGCGCGTCCTCCAAGAGTTCCGGCACCGCCTTCGTGCGCGCAATGATGGGCAGAAAATTGGCATCCCCCGCCCACCGGGGCACGATGTGCTGATGCAGGTGAGCGGCGATTCCTGCCCCCGCCACCTCGCCCTGGTTCATACCCAGATTGAAGCCGTGCGGGGCGGCAACCTCGCGTGTCACTCGCATCGCGGTTGCCGTTAGCTCCCCCAGCTCGATGCGCTCCGGGGCAGACAGCTCCGTGTAATCAGAAACGTGTCGATATGGACACACGAGCAAGTGACCAGAGTTGTATGGGAAGAGGTTCATGAGCACGAAGCACGTGGCGCCTCGGTGAACGATGAGCCCCTCGTCGTCGGCCTTACCGGGCGCGGCGCAGAAGGGACACGTGCGGTCACTCGCGTCGGCGGGTTTGCCCTCCCCGTGGATGTAGGCCATCCGGTAGGGGGTCCAGAAGCGAGAGAAGCCGTCCGGGACGCCCGCAAGCTCGCGGGCGTCCTCGGTGGGCAACGGTTGGTGGGGCGTGCCCTGCTCCGTCATGTCGCTCACGCCTCGTCGAGGCCGTCGATCTGGTCCGCGTTGTTGCGCTGCTCAATGTGCGCGGCGATCAGCTCGACGGCGCGGTCGACGGCAATGCCGTTGTGCTGCGAGCCGTCGCGCAGGCGGAAGGACACGGCCCCGGCCTCGACGTCCTCGCCACCGGCGATGAGCGTGAAGGGGATCTTGTCCTTGGACGCGTTGCGGATCTTCTTGCCGAAGCGATCGTCGGACAGGTCGGTCTCGACGCGCACGCCGCGCTCACGCAGTTTCGCGGCGACGTCCTTGACGTAGCCGTCGAAGGCCTCGGCGACGGGGATGAGGCGGACCTGGACGGGCGAGAGCCACGCCGGGAACGCGCCCGCGTAGTGCTCGGTGAGAACGCCGATGAAACGTTCGACGGAGCCGAGCTTGGCGGAGTGGATCATGACGGGGCGCTGACGAGTTCCGTCGGCCGCCGTGTACTCCAGGTCGAAGCGGTCGGGCTGGTTGAAGTCGTACTGAATCGTCGACATCTGCCAGGTACGGCCGATCGCGTCCTTGACCTGCACGGAGACCTTGGGGCCGTAGAAGGCGGCACCGCCCGGATCGGGAACGAGGTCAAGGCCGGTCGCGGCGCAGGCGTCTTCGAGGGCCTTCGTGGCGGCCGCCCAGTCCTCGTCCGAACCGATAAACTTGTCCTTCTTCTTGCCGTCCTCGTCGCGCGTGGACAGCTCCAGGTAGAAGTCCTTGAGGCCGAAAGCCGAGAGAATCGACAGGAAGAACTCGATCTGCGTGCGGATCTCTTCTGAGGCCTGCTCAGGCGTGCAGTAGGTGTGCGAGTCGTCCTGCGTGAAGCCGCGCATGCGGGTCAGGCCGTGGACGACGCCGCTCTTCTCGTAGCGGTAGTCGTGGCCCAGCTCGTAGAAGCGCAGGGGCAGCTCGCGGTAGGAGCGGCCACGCGAACGGAAGATCAGGTTGTGCATCGGGCAGTTCATGGCCTTGAGGTAGTACTCCTGGCCTGCCTTGGTAACGTTGCCATCCTCGTCGCGCTCTTCGTCGACGAGCATGGGCGGGAACATCGTGTCCGCGTAGTAGGGCAGGTGACCCGACGTGTGGAAGAGACCGCCCTTGGAGATCTCGGGCGTGTGCACGAAGTCGAAGCCGGCCGCCTTGTGACGGTCGGTCACGTAGGACTCGATCTCGTGGCGCAGGATTCCGCCCTTGGGATGGAATACGACCAGGCCGGGGCCGATCTCCTCGGGGAAGGAGTACAGGTCCAGCTCGGCGCCGAGGCGACGGTGGTCGCGGCGCTCGGCTTCCTTGATGCGCTCCTGGTAGGCGACGAGGTCTTCCTTGGAGGCCCAGGCGGTGCCGTAGATGCGCTGGAGCTGATCGTTGGACTGGTCGCCCTTCCAGTAGGCGGCCGAGGCCTTGGTCAGCGCGAAGCCGTTACCGATGAGCTTGGTGGAGGGCAGGTGGGGACCACGGCACAGGTCCTTCCAGGCGACGGAGCCGTCGCGGCGGACGTTGTCGTACATGGTGAGCGTGGCGCCGCCAACCTCAACGGAAGCTCCCTCTGCGCCCTTGCCCTTGGTGGTGACGAGCTCAAGCTTGTAGGGCTGAGCGGCCAGCTCGCGGGTGGCCTCCTCTTCGGAGATTTCGCGGCGCACGAAGCGCTGCCCCTCCTTGACGATGCGCTTCATGCGCTTCTCGAGCTCACGCAGCAGCTCCGGGGTGACTGCGTCAATGTTGCCGAAGTCGTAGTAGAAACCGTCGGTGATGAAGGGGCCGATGCCTAGGTTGACGTCCGGGAAAACGTCCTGGACGGCCTGGGCGAGCACGTGGGTGGCGCTGTGGCGCAGGATGTTCAGGCCGTCCTCGCTAGCCAGCGTGATGGCCTCGACGGTCGTGCCCTCCTCGAAGGGGGTTTCGAGGTCGCGCGGAGTTCCGTCAACCTTGATCGCGACGACATCGCGAGACTTCTCGAACCACGTCGTGCCCGTGGTCCCCGCCGGTACGGTTTGTTCATGTCCGTCAATGACGAGCGAGATATCGGGCACTGTGTCTCCTAGTTTCATGAGGTACGCGAGATTGTGTTGTTACTGGGATTCTATCCCCGTGGCGCGAACGCTTCAGGAGCGGGCACGCCAGTCCTTGACGGCTTTCGCCGTGCTGAGGGCGCGATAGGTCGCCTTTTTGATCGGCATGTCCCATCCCCCGGGAACGTCTGTGAAGTGCGAGGCAAAGGCGCTCTTGTACTTGCCGACGCTGTAGAGCTCGGGGCAGCGCGGCGAGTGGGCACCCATGAGATCGAATTCGCGCACGCCGTCGCGGGCGAGGAATTCGGCGGCCAGGAAGTCCAGAACCGGGGGCTGACGCAGGCGTCGGCCGGCCTCAGTGGAGGCGCCGTACTCTGCCTGCGCGCGGATTCCCTCGACGAGGCAGAAGTCCCAGCAGACGATGTTGCTCTCGGCGTCACGCATCGAGAAGATACGCGCGTGCTTGGGACCGAGCATCGTCAGGAGCGTGAGGTAGTAATCCTTGGGATGCGGGCGGAAGCCGTCACGTTGGGCGGTCTCCTCCATGACGGCGTAGTACTCGTCGATGACCTCGGCCGCGTTCGCGGTGTCCTCGTGGAAGGTCACGCCCTCCGCCTTGCCCTTCTTCAGGCCCGAGCGGATGGAGCGCTTGCCTGCCTTGGGCATGGCGGCGAGGATTGCCTCTTCGCTCTTTCCGCTGGTGTCGATGACGACGGTGCGGTCGTAGGAGATTGTCTGCAGCGGCATGCACAGGTCGGGGTGCTGGTAGATGGCGTGAAGGCGCACAAAGGCAACCGACTTGTCCTTCGCCTTGATCTCACGCAGGAGGTCGGCACGCAGAGCCGCTTCGCGTTCGGGGGTTGCTTCCTTCACCCACGCCGGTCCCCACTTGGCCCACAGGTAGTGGATGCCGCGCACGGAGTACTTGTAGAGCGTGATGAACGCGATCTTCGCGTCATCCTCGCACCACGCGTAGCGGCCCCACACGCCATGTCCCTGGGACTCCTCGAACGCCTCCCACACGCACGCCTGCTCGATGGGAAGTGAACGGTCCTGGAAGCCAGAGACCGCAGCGATCTTATCGTCCTTGGAAATGGGCACGAGTGCGGTTGTCGTCATGGTGTCCTCGTTGGTCGGAAATATCGGTCGCGTAGGGGGTCAGTCTATCAGGGCCGCCTCCCCCACCGACGAGGCCTGGGCCAGGCAGGGAAGGGACGTGACGTCAGTAGGACGTCTCGGTAGGCTCCGGATAGTAGCGGGCAAACTTACGACGATGGTTCTGCTTCTGCAGCCAAACAGTGAGATTACGGCGCAGATCCTTCTCCGTCGGGTTCAGGAGCAGGTCGAAGCGGCGCCCCTCCCGGATGATGCGCTTGACACGCTTGCGCAGCTCGGGGTCCGTGATGTAGTGCAGGAGCAGGGAATCCGGGACGAGGGTGTACAGGATCTCGTCCTTCGCCTGGACCTGCTCGTATTCCTTCCCATCGATAAGGTCTGCGACCATGGGAATCATCGGATTCGCGCCGGCAGCGGCCATGTACCAGTTGTTACGGCCGATTCGAGGGTTGACCTCGAAGAAGAGGGCGCGCCCGTCGCGAGGGTCGATCTTCACGTCGAAGTTCGCGAATCCGCGATACCCGTTCTCGGTGAGCAGCGCGCATGCGTCGGCCCACAGCTGGGGGAAGTCTTCGGTGATCATGGCAACCGGGTTGCCGATCATTGTGGGGGCGTGATCCTCCAGTAGGACGCGGGCCGAACCGATGAGGGTGACCTTCCCACGCGAGTCGACATAAGCGGTGATCGATCGCATCGCCGTGTTGTCCCCGGGGATCAGCTCCTGGACCAGGAAAGTATCGCGAAAGCCTGCATCCTTCAGGGTCTTCCAGAGTTGCGCCAGCTCCTCGGGCGTATCGATGAACCAGATCTTGCGCTTGCCGTCGAACTCGAGAACGTCGTAGGGCTCGCCCTTTGCGGACTTGGCGACGACCGGGAAACTGAACGGAATGTCCGGGGCGGCCCAGGCCTCGTCCTCAACGCTCGAAAAATCGACGGCAACCGTGCCCGGGGAGTCAATACCCGCGCGCTCACACGCACGCGCAAACTCCTCCTTATCCGTGAGCCGATCCATAACCTCTTCGGTCGGGAAAGGCACGGCGTAGTGCCTGGACAGCGCTTCCATGTTGCGGGCAACAAACGCGGAGAAGATGTCGTGGTTCGCCATCAGGATGAGTTTCTTGTCCGCGTGCTCACCGGCGATACTCATCAGGACGTCGAGGAGCTGTGCATCGCTCGCGTGGGCGCTCACGTGTCGGACATCGAAAAAGTGTGACCGCGTGATCGACTCCGTGGGTTGGGACCCGACGCAGATGCATCGGCACCCGAATGCTTCGTTGAAACAGCGCCCGATTCCATACACGCCGAAGTCTCCGCCAATGATGACAGGCAGAATGTCGTCGCGGGGCGACAGGGGGCGAGGCCGGGTCAGGTAGTCGATTGTCATGCCATAAGCCTAGCGCCTGGTAGGATACAGAACTATCCCTGAGACCTCTCTCACCTCTACGAAAGTTCGCTATGAGTTCGCCATTTTCGCAGCATAATCAACAGCCCTTCCAGCCTCAGCAGGGCGCGGGCGGATACCCCCAGCAGGGAGGCTACCCTCAGGGAGGAAACCAGCAGGGAGGCTACCAGCAAGGTGCATATCAGCAGAGCGCATACTCCCAGCAGTCCCCTCGGGGCGGGTACGGCGCTTCCCCGTACGGCCAACCCGCCTACTCGAGCGGCCCGATGGGCCCGCAGCCCTCGGGTTCCAACAACGGAAAGCTTATTGCAATCATTGCTGGTTCTTTTGTCGCTGCCCTCGTCGTAGTGACAGTCATCTATCTTGTATTCGGATACAGCTCGTCGTCCTCTCAAGACGACCGTTCAGCAAGCCCCTCACCCACATCGTCAAGCTCTCCGTCGTACGGATCGAAGCCCACGAGCCAGCCATCCTCGTCGCCCGCATACGGCTCCAAGCCGTCACCGAAGTCGGGATCTGGCACCGGTACGGGCTCCTCAAAGGGCTCGAAGGGGTCGAATGGCGGATCTGACCCCGATGTCGAAACGAGGATCATGTCCACCTGCGACAGCCAGATCAATGCGGCGATCAAGGGCGCGTCTATCACGGATCAGCAGATCACCTTGGTTTCCTCGACCTCCAGTAAGCAAACCTACGAGTACACGGGTCGCGTGACCGGCAGGAAAGCCTCAACCAACGAGGCCGTCAATGGCGACTTCACCTGCAAGGCAGACTATGACCCGGCGACGGGTTTGATCGAGACAACATTCCAGTAATCAACGAGCCAGTGCTGCAGCCTGTCCCGCCACTTCTTCGGTCTCCGGCCACGGGCGAGATCGGCCGTACTCACCAGACTTCTACCACTATCAATTTCAGGGAGTCCTCATGTCCAACCCGTACGGCCCCAATCAGCAACCTGTTAACGGCGATAACAACGGCCAGTACTCTACTGAACAACAACCGACAGAACAGTTGCCAGCCGTTGGCTACGGCCAACAAGCAACCCAACAAATGCCGGCCGTCGACTACGGCCAACAAGCAACCCAACAAATGCCGGCCGCAGGCGGATATGGGCAGGCTCAGCCCGGCTACGCACAGCAGCAGGGTTATTATCCTCCGGGTCAGTTCCCGGCAAGCCCCTATGGCGGACAGCCGAAAAAGAAAGGGCCAAATACCGGTCTCATCATCGGCGTGATCGCCGCTGTCATCGTTGTGATACTCATTGCCGTCGTTGCAATCATCGCGCTGAACAGGGGGGATTCCTCTGACGACTCCTCGGCCTCGCCCAGCGCCTCACCGACGACCTCGACCAGCACTCCCCCGTCAGCTTCACCGTCCTCGACCTCTCACCCGTCGACGTCCTCCTCTTCAAAGCCGACACCGAGCCAGTCCTCGCCTTCCTCCAGCGCCTCCCCCAAGCCCACGCCGTCTCAGAGCGCTAGCGCGTCAAGCACCGTGTCCGCTGACGAGGAATACGGCGTGAAATCTGAGTGCAAGAATGCAATGACACAGTTCGTTCAGCAGGGCAAGCTGGAAAACTGGACCGTCGAACGCGACGGCGTGAATTCCAACGGAGAGAAGCAATACATCTCCAAGGGCCAAATTAACGGCACACTGATCACCGGCGAGACGGGGGTCTACAACTTCACATGCACCGCCGTCTACCACCAGGACTCCGGGCTGTACGAGGCCTGGTCGACCATCGAATACAAGTAAGCCTGGCTGCGAGCACAAGCGATGCTGTACCGTCCCGAACTGCTTCCTTCCAGACGCTACGAAGTACAGACGTGGTGGACAAACGCGGTTCTCTACCAGATCTATCCCCGTTCGTATCAGGACACGAACGGGGATGGAGTTGGTGACCTAGAGGGCGTCTATCAGCGGTTGGACTACCTGGCAGATCTGGGCATCGACATCGTGTGGATCTCCCCTATCTATCGATCTCCGCAGGCAGATAACGGCTACGACATCTCGGACTACCGCGATATTGATCCACTCTTCGGGGACCTCGCGGCCTTCGATCGTCTGGTCGCACGTGCCCATGAGCTCGGTATGCGCATTGTGATGGATCTCGTCGTCAACCACACATCGATCGAGCACCCGTGGTTTCTTGAGTCTGCCTCGTCCGTTCATTCACCGCGCCGCGACTGGTATTACTGGCGTGACGCACGCGCGGGAATGGAGGCGGGAACGCCCGGCGCGGAGCCGAACAACTGGGAGTCGTTTTTCGGAGGATCGGCCTGGGAGTTCGACCCTCGATCAGGCCAGTATTACCTGCACCTTTTTGCCCGCGAACAGCCTGATCTGAACTGGGAGAACCCCCGGGTGCGCGAAGCCGTCTACGAGATGATGAACTGGTGGCTGGACCGTGGCGTTGATGGCTTCCGAGTGGATGCCATCGACGTGATCTCTAAGGCACCAGGGCTCCCCGATGGTGGCCCGGCTCGCGCCCCATTCGGAGTCGGGCATGAGCTCTACGCAGATGGCCCTCGCCTGCACGAGTTCTTACAGGAGATGAACGCGCGAACGCTCGCCCACCATCCGGGTACCTTCACGGTCGGCGAGGCCTCGAACGCGTCTCCTGAGTCGGCGCTGCTGTTCTGCGCGCCGGAGCGCGGTGAGTTCAACATGCTCATCCAGTTTGAACACATGAATGTGGGGCTCGAAGACGGGAAGTTCTCACCTCGTTCCCTTCAGGAGGGCGAGCTCGCCGATGTCTTCACTCGTTGGCAGGAGACGCTCGGGGAACGCGGCTGGAACGCTCTGTATCTGGAGAACCACGATCAGCCTCGTTCGGTCGCCCGATTCGGCGATGCTGAGGCATATTGGCGAGAGTCGGCTACGGCCCTCGCGACGGCTTACTTCCTGCAGCGCGGAACGCCTTTCATCTATCAGGGTCAGGAAATCGGGATGCTCGGAGGTTCTTTCTCAGCACCCTCCGATTTCCGTGACGTTGAATCCCTCAACTATTTGGCCGGTTTCAGCGACAATTACGTGCCAGCGGGGGTGGCCGCGATGTCGCGCGATAACGGGCGCACCCCCATGCAGTGGGACGACTCCCCCACCGCCGGTTTCACTTCCGCCGATCCCTGGATTGACATCCCGCCGTCAGCTTCTTCCATTAACGTCGCAGCGCAGGTTCCAGATCCCACATCGGTACTGTCGTATTACAAGGCGCTGATCGATGCTCGCCATCGTATTCCGGCGCTGACCGACGGCACATTCGACCACATTGACGTCGGTGATCCGGCGCTCTTCACGTACTGTCGCCGCACGTCGCGCAGCGAGGTTCTCGTGATGGTGAACCTTTCGGGTACCGCTCGTGCGCCGCACTTCCCCTCCCCCGACGAGGCCTGGGCACCGTCACGCTGGGCACTGTATCTGGGCAATACGGGACAGTGTCATTCAGGTAGCTCCCTCGACGTGCAGAACGAACAGAATGAGGAGGATCACGAGCTCCCTCCACGCGCATCAATGCGGCCGTGGGAGGCGCGCGTCTACGTACGTGCCCTGTAGGTTCCTCGCAATCGCCAACGCTTCACGGGACGTTTACCCGTATCCCGACAGCCGCGCACTGACCCCCGAACGTCGGCGCCACTAAGAAAAGCGCGGATGAGAAGAGGGTGTCTTCTCATCCGCGCTTCATTCTAGAAATGCGTCAGCCACGACGTCGCTGAGCAATCACCAGAGATACTCCAGCAATCGTCACTAGTCCGGCCAGGAAGCCGAGGCTCGTCGTATCTGCTCCTGTTTTGGCCAGGCGCGGTGCGGGAGGTGTCGACGGGGTCGGGGTCGGTGTGGGTGTCGGACTCTCAGACGGCGTAGGAGACGGCGCGGGTGTCGGACTCTCAGACGGCGTAAGAGACGGCGCGGGTGTCGGACTCTCAGACGGCGTAGGCGTAGGAGTAGGAGCGAGCTTGTTGTTGAGCGTCAGCGCAAAGACGTTATCCTCGCTCAGCGTGAACGTCGCCTCTCGATTGTTGGCTTTCAGGGATACTCCCCTGCGCAGTCTCGAAGATGTGGCTCTCAGCCTCGTTCCAGGTGATGCCATCGGCAGTAGGTAAGTCACCCTCGGAGACAGTGACCTGAGTGCCGAGCGGAAGAGTTCCAGGATAGGTGTACTTCTTGCCCGCCTTCACGGTCGCCTGATAGGTCTTATTCACCGACGGATCCGTGTCGTTCTTCAGCGTGATGCTGAGGGTGTAGTCGAGATTCTTGGCGGTTTCAGGCAGCTCGCCATCAACCTTCTTGATCACCGAGAACGTCTGATGGGCGAAGGCATCCGCCACCGCGCCAAAACGCGCAACCGTCGTGACCGGGGCAACGTTCTTGCCCCGGAACATTGAAGTTGACAGTATTCGTGAACTTGCCGGTCACATCCGCAGCGCGCTTGGCGCCCTCAACACGGCTCGGGATCTCGACGATCGCCGACTGGTGAGCAGGGATCGTCGGGAAGTTGACCGTCACCTTCTGCGAGGTGCACGCAACGGTAGAGCCTGCACCGAAAGCACCATTCGATGTGTCCTTGCTCTGACGCTTACCCTCAGGCGTGGTCGGATCAACGACGACGAAGGTGTGCGCCTTGACGTAGTCAATCACTGTCGCACAGTCACAAGACCAATCTTCACCGGCAGGAACCTCGTCAACAATCGATGCTCCAGTCACGGACTGATCACCGGCGGGAAGGATGACGCGCCACATGACAGCCTTGTTCTCGTCTCCATCCTCGCTGTCACGCAGTCCCAGCCAGCCTTCCTTAGCGTAGCGAGCCTCACCAGTCGGTTTTACAACCATATTGAGCTTGCTTGCCACTACCTTGTTGCCTACCTGAACCTGGAAGCTCTCCTTCGCAGGCCCGATATAGTGAACCATCGCGCTCGTCGTGACGGAACCCGACCATTCGGCAGCAGAGTCGGCATTCTCGTTAAAGACAACGGTGACGATACCGTCGGTCCCCCACGTGCCACAGCCGACGACAACACCGTTGGCAGATCGAACATCGAAGGTACGTTCAGCGGCAGGACGCAGGATCGGTTGGCCGGTTCCGGCCTCGGCGACGGTCGCGTCGTAGGTGAAGAAGTCTCCAGCCTTGACGGTTCCCTTCGTCTTCCACGGAAGCTTCACACCGAGGTCCCACAGATCTGCGACCGTCTTGGCCTGGGTCCCCTTGGGATTGACCAGCTGCAAATTGCCCCCGTCGAGAGCAACCTTGTCGTTGACGTTCGTCGCGGGGGCGGGGCACGCAAGCGCGGTCGCCAACGCGGTACTGGTCGTCAACAGCTGCAGAGCTCCAAAGAAACTCAGTACCAATGCAAAAACCACAAGAAGTGCGCCAAGCCGATTGCTCTTCAACGCAACCATAAATTACTCCTGTCGATGGGCATGAGACTCTGTCGCCTCAAGCACATAATTATAGAGTAACGCCACAAAATAACCGAGAATTGCGCGATACTGCGGAATCTATTTCAATATAATTTTCCGTCAAACAGCTTTCACCTGCATATATGCTGACACTAGCAACCCCTAGTAAATCACCCATTTTAATTTCCTGCACAGCGGGTCAATTGGGCTTGACCAGCACAAATGCAAATGCGATGTTTAAATGTTTTTATCACATTATTGAGAAATTTGTGCCGATGCATGAAACGAGCCGCGACAGCATACTGTCGACCGCTCAATAGCTCACAGGTGCGGACAATCGGCGTCAATCTGCCCAAATATGACAATCGATTCCCTATCGATACGCACCCACATCCTTGCATCTACCCACCTCGTCCAGTCAGCAGGCATGCAACATGACGAGGAGCCTGCCATCTTGACAGGACTTTCGTCTGTCACTGCCCCATTGGCTGCACCTCTGGGAGTGCGCAAGAACGACGAGACAAAGAGCCACAATAATTCGCTCATTCTCAATTCAAACGGGAGAAATAAAGACCTATGTTCCCCCACCTTTTCACGAATCGATGCTTGCGCACAACCACAGACACGAGACAACGGAACAAAAAGGTGGGCGGGACGAGCATTGCTCATCCCGCCCACGATAGGCGCTCACGCGCCCCGAGCTCTCTTTGACATCAGCGACCGCGACGCTTGGCGGCCACGAGGGACAGACCCGCGATGGCGACAATGCCAGCCAGGACACCCAGGCCAGCCGCATCAGTACCGGTCTTTGCCAGGTGCGGGGCAGGCGACGGTGTGGCCGACGGCGTCGGAGCGGGGGTCGAGGGCGTGGCCGACGGTGTCGGAGTCGGAGCCAGAACATTGGTGAGAGTCAGCGAGTAGACCTGGTCATCGCTCAAGGTGAAGGTAGCCTCACGATTGTCCGCCGCGAGGGTGACACCATCGGCGGTCTCGAAGACACGGCTCTCGCCATCGATCCAAGTGATGTCAGCACCGGCGGGCAGGTCACCCTCGGAGATCGTGACGACGGTCCCCAGCGGCAAAGACGTCGGGTAGGTGTAGGTTTCGCCGGCCTTAAGGGTCGCCTCGAACGTCTTGTTCACTGAAGGATCGGCATCATTCTTCAGGGTAATTGAGAGAGTGTACTCGAGGTCCTTCGCGGACTCAGGAAGGTCACCCTCCACCTTCTTGGTCACCGAGAAGGTCTGGTGTGCGTACGCATCGGCGGATGCCCCGTAGCGCAGAGCCTTCGTGATGGGTTCAGTGATCTTCACGCCCGCAACATTGAAGTTGACGGTATTCGAGAAGAGACCATTGATGTCACCAGCGCGCTTCGCGCCCTGGACGTGACCGGGCAGGAGGATGATGGCGGACTGGTTCGCCGGGATCTCGGCGAGCGTCACAGTCACCTTGGTCGAGGTGCAGTCGACCTGTGCAGCGGCACCGAAAGCGCCGTGCGACGTGTCGTTACCCTGGCTCAGACCGGCGGACGTCGTCGGATCGGTGACGAGGTAGGTGTGGTTCTTCGTGTACTCGTTCACGACATCGCAGTTGAAGTTCCAGTTGGAGCCCGCGGGGACCTCATCGACGATCGACGCGCCAGTCACAGCCGTATCACCAGCGGGGAACACGACGCGCCACATGATGGCCTGGTTTTCGTCACCGTCCTGATTCTCAGAAAGGGTCAGCCAACCGTCCTTCTGGTAGCGAGCGACGCCGGGAGTACGGCGCAGCATGGTCAGCTCCCGCTCTACCTTCTTGCCCAGCTTCACCGTGTAGGTCTCACCTCCGGGACCCGTGTAGCTGGTGAGGCCATTCGTTGAGACATGGCCGTACCACTGCGCGGCGGACTCAACCTTCTCATTGAAGACGACGGTTACCTTGCCGTCGGTGGCCCAGGTGCCACAGCCGACGACAACACCGTTGTTGGAGATGACCTCGAACTGGCGCGTGATGTTCGGGCGCAGGACGCTCTGACCCGTCGCAGTGTTCACGATCGACGCATCATAGGTGAAATAGTCGCCGGCCTTCACCCGTCCCTGGGTCTGCCACGGAAGCTTGATACCCAGGTCCCACCAGTCACCAACAGCATGCGTTTCGCGACCACTGTGGTCAACAAGCTGAGCGTTGTCCCAATCCAGCGTGACCTTGGCACTCACATCCGTAGTCGGCGCCGGGCAGCTCAAGGGAGCCGCGGAAGCAGGGGTCTGGGGGCCAACAAACTGCGCAAGACCAAAGAAACTCAGAACCAATGCGAAAAACGCAAGAAGGACACCGAAGTGACGGCGCTTCAGGGCAACCATAGAAAACTCCTGTCAACGGGATGTGCGACGGCGTCGCTGCATACCGAACCAGTTTATGCCAATCACCTGCAATACGGTCACGAATGGGAGAAATACATTCTAAAAACACCGCAAAAGACAGGATCAACAAAAGCGAATTTCGCCGAGTTTTCGACCTGCTTAATAAACTGACAAATTTGCTGTCCGGGCGTGTCGTCAACCTGAAAGCCTTAGCAACAACACTCCGACAAACTAACCCTCCGTTCAGAAAAAGAACCGAACGGATAACGGGGTGCTCAGCTGACACGAATTCGCGGATAAGCTCCTCGACCACGCGGACGGCAGACGCTCATCGAACGGGCAAACCAAGCATTCAGAGACAGTCCACACACAACGGGGCAGACCATAGAGGACGATATGCGCCGCTGTATCGCCTGGCCGGACATCAGACCACTGCATGCCCCTCCAGTCTTCTCGACTTCTGCTCTGTGCCCAGGACGTTGACTGTCGTCCAACCGTGAACCCTATGGCACTCAGTCCTGACCACTGTGTGCCTGCGTCAGGCCCGGCGCTTGACCTTCCAGTGACACGTAGCACCTATCACCCATAAGCTCGGCAGCTCATCCCAGCACACGTATGACAAAGGCTCCCACCACAACGGCAGGAGCCAGATAAACGAAAAACCGGATCGTCAGATCCGGCTAACTGGTGGGCGATACTGGGATCGAACCAGTGACCTCTTCCGTGTGAAGGAAGCGC
>ERZ773014.1686-NODE-1686-length-13685-cov-3.971827_pt1 | contig 13685 bp, 16 predicted proteins | sample MGYA00580841_ERZ773014 | MGnify/ENA primary metagenome ERZ773014 (study PRJEB29015, sample SAMEA2737989) | human oral metagenome | biome: human oral; feature: human-associated habitat; material: dental | place: China | collected 2067 ...
TTCATTTTAAATACCTCTTTCTTATTTATTTTTATAACTAATTATAGCATATTTTATACATAATGTCAACATTTTTATTTGTTTTATATAAAAAAAGACTGCTGTTTTATCGGCAGTCTTTATTTTTATGTGCTATTTTATGATTTCTCCATTTATGATAACTGTTGTTTTAAAAGTTCGTTCTGCAAAAACTTCAACTTTTAAATCATGTCCTTTACTCAAAGTCTTGAATTTTTCGATGTCAGACTTAGATATTTTTTCTTTATTTATTAATATCTTATTGGCTTTTTTTATTATGCTGACATCAATGCTATTGTAGTCATTTGGCATAATATCCATTGTAATTGCTTTTTTTTCCTTGAATGTGTCCCAGTATCTCTTTATCATTTGTACTGCTTCATCCATTGTTATTTTATAGTTGCACATAATATTTATGCTTTCCTTTGTAATTATTACAGGCTGTATGTATTCGTCGTCCAGCATTTCCATATTTAACTGGTAATAGTTGTCATCTTTTATATTGCTTAAATCTTCTGATATTTTAGAGATTTCATCAAATGGCAACTGTGGTTTTTCTAGCAGTCCTAGATTTTTGCACATCAAATAGTCTAATGTGCCTTTATTGTCAAAGTTAATGTGTTCTGTTACAACTGCTGATATTTCGTCATATATTTTTTGCAGCAGTTCCTTTTCATAATATTTGTCATAGTTCCAATGTGATGACTTGTCTTTTATTTCATATACTATATTTGAAGCTCCAAGCAGGTCGTTTACTTCGACATTAAATATTTCGCTTATTGTATTATGTCTTGCGTATGTTTTTCTATTCTTATCTTTTATTTCTTTTTTGTCTGTATTTTTTTCTTTAATGTATTTTATGTTTAGGTCTTTACCGTAATATGTGAACTCTATAGGCTTCATTCCATTGCTGCTTGATACTATTACTATTTTTGAGTTATCTCTTACAATTTCAACCTTATTAAATTTTTGGTATCTGTTAAACTCTTTTTCTTGTGAAAAAATGCTTAATAAGTCGCTGTATATGCTGTTCGGGTATAATTTTAATTCGTTTTGCTTGCTGTCATATTCTATTATGGTATTTTCACTTATTTCGTTAAATGTTTTTTCACATATTTTAATGCTTTTATCAAGATAAAATAATGGAGCTAATGTTTTCATAGCGTTATATTCAGGTTCGCTTTTAATTTCGTCAACCAATTTTTCATCAATTAGGACTATTTTAACAGTTCTGTCAAATGTTACTGATACTTCAGCAAGTTTACTGTCATCGCTTCCTATTAATGTAAAGCATTTGTCTTTCATTAATAATGTTATGTCTAATGTTCCAATAGGTTGTTCTTGCTTTATGATTTCCCCCATTTCCTTTAAAATATTGAATGTTTCGTTACTTTTGATTTTTATAACTTTCATTTTAAATACCTCTTTCTTTTGTTTTTTTTTACATTATCATTGTATCATATTTTATATTATTTATCAACACTTTTTTGAAAATTTTTATTTAGATGTGTCTGTGACTGCTACATCATATTTATTTTTAAGTTTTTCACATTGGGCGAGTTCCGCTTTTGTAAATTTATGCTTAAAGATGTTAATTCTATTACCTTTTAAAATTACCCCTATGTTTTTTTGCTTTGAGACAGGCATTATGAGTTTTATTTGCTCATCTTTTTTTAAGCTGCTCAATATGTTTGTGTTTTTAACAAAATCTTTTACAGTATCTGCTATTTTTGACACTGGCACTATCTCCTGTATTGTAATTTCAGTCTTTCCATAAATATGGGTTACTTCTGTATTAAATCCATTTACTAAGGTATAAAATTTAATGTCAGGCACATTGCCATTTGATGCTATATCACATATTATTTTATAACTTGTATCTGATGTTATATTAATTTTATCCTTGCTTAAATTTAAGCCGTGTATTATGGCTATTTTATTAAGATTTTTTGGAGATGTTACATCTTTTACCATATCTCTTAGTTTATTTGATATTAATTTAATTGCTGATGTTAAAAACAAATATTTTTCATTTAATACATATATGTTAGATGTTATATCTTTTAACATATTTTTTGATATGTTATATATTTCTAATGCCTTGAAAGTATCTTCGATTTCAATTACATTTCTGACAGTAAATATTTCAGAATTTACATCGGACATTGTTTTTGTTTCTATTTTGTAATATTCTATATGTATTCCTTCATCATTAAATTTTAGTTCCCGTATCTCATAGCCTTGTGTATCAATATTATATGATATTTCTGAATTTAAACGCTTTACGGTTATTTTATTTACATTTAAGTCATATATGCTTATATCTGACTTTAAGAATTTCTTAAAATCTATTTCTTCATCTGTCGTAATGTCTATACGCTTTGCTTCAGTAAAGTATTTTGCTATCCTTGTATTCTTTAATTTTAATTCTATATTGTGATTAGCAAAGGTGTCATCTTTGGCGTTTAAAAGGCTTCTAAAAAACAATAATATTTTTCCCTGAATGTTGTTTTTTATTTCATTTGCAATGTCCGAACTTTTTATGGATATTACAATGTCTTCTTTATCTTTTTTATAATTTGCTATAAGTGTATTGCTTTCATATTTTTTTATTTCAAAGGCTGCGATATGGTCTTCAAATACTGCTTTCTTCAATGTAACTGCTACATCTAGCGAAGTTTCAGTTCCTATTTCATATATTTTCATTTTATTGTCCTCCTGATTTAATTATATATAAATTGTAACATATTTTATATAATAAGTCAAACAATTTTTATATTTTTTATTAAAAAAAAGATAGGTTTTTATACGCCTATCTTTAATTTTATTATAATAATATTTTTCCAGCCTTAATGGATGTGTTTAGGTTGCTAAACTTGTTAAAAATATCTATTCTAAAGTCTTTTAATGTTCTGCTTAGCCTTATAAATTCTTTTATCTCTACTGGATTTACTGTATCTTTTCCCGCTTTTATATTCTTTATGCTGTTAAGTATTGTAACTTTGATTTTTTCTTTCGCCTTGTTTTGCATTTCTACAAAAATCAGGTCTGTCTTTTTAAATATTTTATGTAAATATTTAATGGTATTAACTTGCTTTGTGTGTTCCATTGTGTCTTTATACTTTAATGTAATGCTGTCTTTAGTTATTTTTATATTTGCATATTTTTTAAATATTTCGGTACTGGCTGTTATAGCTGCTGTGGCTATAGGGATATTGATTATTTCCTCTGCAATCTGTATAGCCTTTGGTTCATCAATAAACAGCATATCTTCACTGAATTTTACTTCATTTATGTTTTTGGCTGCAATAAAGTCTTTTGCTGTGGCATTTTCTATATTAAGTTCAATGTTGCTATGTATTATGTACTTAAGTCTTTTTTGTATGGTTTCTAGTATCTGATGTTCTATTGTATTTGTTATACCTATACCTTGCATTTCCTTATAGACTTCGGACGCCGTGCAGTAGTCTTCAACTTGAATATCTAAAGTTGTTTTGTTTTCATTTTTTATGCTGCTGTTATTTACAGTAGGTGTCAGTTCGTGTTTGTATGAAACTTTAATGCCATAATCATTATATGTGAAACTTTCTATGATAAACTCATCCAGTTCATCTTTGACAAATTTTAGATATGAAGTATTTCTTATAATTTCAATATTATCTGCTGTGGGTTCTAGCTGCTTTACGAAATTAAGTTTTTTAAATATTTCACTTATAGAATTTATTTTGTCATTTGGACGCATTGTCAATTTTTTCATATTGCTGTCAAAATATATTATGATTTGCTTATCTTCCATATATTCTTCATTAAATTTTGTAATAAGTTCTACACTTATTCCCAGCTTTGTAATTCTGTTAATGTCTTCCTGTATAGATTTTTCAATATTGCTTCTTAGTTCTCTGCATATTTCCTTCTCCTTTATTTCTAGGCAAATATAGGTTGGGTTTTTGTATATAATGGCTATTTCTTTGCTGTAGCTGTTATATACTGTAGTTTTCTGTTCCAATGTATCTCTTTCATCTGCGATATATTTTAATATTTTGGTTAGTTCTGAATGTCTGCTCTTTATTGTAAATGTATTCATTTATAGCACCTTGCCTTTCATTTAATTAATATACTGCTATTATAATATATATTATATGTGATGTCAACGTGTTATAAAAAATGCAGGTTAATTTTTAACCTGCACTTGCATATTATGATATTTTCTTAATTAGTTTTCTGATATTTTTTTCAGTCGCTTTTTTATAGTTCCTATCTGAGTTTATTTTTTCAAAATCGTTCTGCTTATCGTATTCCGTAATTAGTATGCTAGACCTTCTTGTTTCTTCAGAAAAATAGTCATTTGAATATTTTACAGCCTTTTTCCAAAATCCGCCTTTGCTTGCCCCTTGCGTAATTGGCGTAAATTTTTTAATTTCAAAAAGAGTATAATAACTGCATATAAAAGTATTTGTCTTAACTGCTCTTATATACACCTCGCTGTCTACATCGTCGTTCATATAGCACATTTCAAGGGCTTTTATGATAATTTTTGCTGATTTTTCAATGTCTGTTATTTTTTGCTTAAATCCTGCAAATTCTTCGGCATTATTTTTGCAAATTCGTATAATTGGATATTTTACTCCATTGCTTCCGTGCTTTATTTCAATGTTTAAGATTTTATCTGTCTTTATATCTGTACCTGTTATCCAGTTTATAAGATTTTTTAAAGTAAATGTTTTCATTTTATGTTTATCTCCTTTTTTTTTTAAGTTTGTTTTTCTTTCAGTGCTGTTTTTTTCCATTTTTGATTTCTCCTTTTATGTTTTATTTTTTTGTTTTGATGACTTATTTTCTATCATCAAGTACATTATAATAAATTTAATTAATAATGTCAAATTCAGTCTATTTTCTTTATTTTAAAAGTGTTTTAGGTATTATTTTATATTAATAATCTATCTTTTTTATAATTATAATATATAAAAATTATTTTGTCAAAATTAGATTTTATAAATAAAAAAAGCTGAATATGTCAGCCTTTTTTAATTTTATCTAGTTCGTTTTCAATTTTTTTGATGTGGTCTTCGCTTACCTTTGTTCCTTTTGCATTTATCTCAAGAAAGTATGCCAGCTTGAAATCTAGCGGCACTTCCATTTCAACGTCATAAGCCAGTATTCTCTTGTATTTGACAGGTGCATTTAAAAAATATGTTGTATCTTTTCTTGACAGGTCTTTGAAATATTCTCCGCTTTTTAATGCAAACTTATTTTCTATGTATTCTATTATTGATGTTAGCCTTTGCTTTCCGTCCAGCACTTCGTGTATATCGCTTGTTCCTTTTAGAATTAGTACAGGGGTTATTTCAGCACGTTCCTTTAATATTGCTTCGATATATTCCTGTTTTTGAGATTGCGTCCACACTAGCTCCCTTTGGTAAGAGGGATTTAATTCCAATTGCTTCATTGCGTACCATTCGTACAGTCTTTCCAGCTTTGTATTAAGTTCTACTATTTCAATTTGTATTCCGTTCCAATCTACATTTGTTCCGAACCTATTTTTTTCGTGTACTGCTGAATTTTTATATTGCTCGTCTTCTTTTCTTAATGATGTTACAGGGTAAGTCCCTGTAACTGTTATTGGCTGCTTTTTACCGTATTTTTTTATTGTTTCGGTATGTTCAGTTTTTGCTAACTTATTGTTTATAATTTCGGTAACTTTGGCTAAATTCCCTGAGTAGTCAGGGATTTTAACCATATCGTTTACTTTTATCATTTTTAATCACGTCCTTTATTTTATATGTCTGTATGCGTCGTATGCAAATGTATTGATGTATAACCCTTGGCATTGGTAGTACATTATGTTTATTATTCCGCCTAGGTAGTATACTTCTTTTAATATTTTATTATAGTTTTCTGTTTTTGATTTTAATATATTTTCTATGAATGTATCAATATCTATATATTTGTTGTTATTCTGTTTTACATCAAATGCTTTATTTTCTGTATTAAATCGCACTTTTAGGTTTTCTTTTTGCAGTATTATATTATTACCTTTTAATGTAGCCTTGTCTACAGTAGCGAATGATGTAACTTCTTTAAGTGAAAACTTGTTGCCTTTCATATCTTTTGCTATTTTATTCCATAATGGTTCGTAAAAGTTGTCGTTTTCCCAGTATTGTGGATTTTGTGTTATCTTTTCACATTGGTTTTTTAGAGTTGTTTTTTCTTCTTTTGTTAGCATAATTAATCACGTCCTTTTAGTCTGTTATTATCTTTTTACATTATTAGTATATCATATTTTATACTGTTTGTCAACACTTTTTTAAAAACTTTTTAGATTTTTAATAAAAAAAGACATCTTTTAAGACGTCTTTTAAAATTGTATTAATGGTTAATTTTTTGTTCCTGCTCCATACATTTATGCTCGAACCAGTTTTTTAGATATACATATCTTGCTTCATCTTGGTATGCTTTAGGTAGCGTTGATACGCTTTTTTCAACGTTTTCCATTAGCTGCTTGAAACATTTTTCCCCTTTCTCAGCTTTTGATAATTTTGGAAGAATATCATTCAGCTGATTAAACCCCTCAAAATATTTATTTGATACATCCCCTGATATTTCCTTGATTTTTAACTGAACGCTTTCGATTTTGCTTATTATTGTTGAGTTTGTTATAGTTAGTATGATACAGGTTATAATGGATATTGTAATTATAATAATTGTATAGCATATAAGATATATATTGTTAGCATTGTATACAGACGTTTTTAAATCTTTTGTAAAGCCAAGATATACAATTGACATAATTATTATGGTTGCATATAGGTACATTTTTGAAACTGCTATTTTTATTGCTTCATCCATTTTATCATTTAATTTTAAAAATTCTGCGTGCAGCGTCTTGTCATATTTCATTTTTTATTCCCTCCTTAATTTTTATATCTTATTATAGTATATTTTTTACTAAAAGTCAACTTGATTTTAACATTCAATTAGTTTACTGTGCATATATTTTATTTTTTAACTTGTTTCATTAATTCTTTTTTCTGATAATTCTTTTAAAGCCTATACTTAGGATATTCTTACTTATTTTTATATTGGACACTTTTTAGACTTTGTTGCAAAAAGTTATAAAAATTTTTTAAAAAGTTGTTGACAAATTGTATAAAATATGATATTATTATGTTGTAAATAAGAGTAATCATATAAAGGGAGTGTTAAACATGAAAAATAATAATTTAAAAACTGAAATGGCAAACTTTAAACAGCCAGCAACTTTAAAAAAACAATATGACGCAAGCGAGCTTGCCGAATTTTTAGATAATTTTATGGAACATCGTAAAATTTCTTTTGCTGATTTATATGTGAAACTTAAATATTCTAAACAGTTTCTGCTAAATATTTTAAACGGATATAAACTACCGTCAATTAATTTTTACGACAGGATGACAAATGCGTTTTCTCTTAATAAAAATGAGAAGATTGAACTTTCTAACATTCTTGCAACTTTTGATAAATTATATAAAAAGCCATTGCAAGTGTTTATGCAAAAGTATAGATACAGACATAATCTTACTATGCAGGGCATGGCTAAGAAGATTGGGTGGGTTGTGTCTTACTTGTCGTTTATGGAAAGCGAAGTTAAGCAAGTTCCTGACAATATGCTTGAGCAGCTTACGTCAAACTTTTATTTCAACGAGGAGGAATACGCTGAACTTGTCAGAATATTAGCCAAAAGAAAAGGTAAAATCCAGGTCAATATTGACGTCTTGACGCCTGACAAGCAGGAAATGATTTTTGCGCTTAATGAACAGGTTGCAAACTTAAGTTCAGAAGATGTCGCAAAGATTAGAAATATCGTAAGGAAAGCTGAAATATCAGCGTTGAATAACCCTAAGCCTAGCAATGATTATGTTGTTGCTGACTTTTAGAGGTTATAATTAAAATATTTACAGAAAGGAAAAAACAGGAGCATGATAAACGTTAATTTTAGCGGAAGTTTTATGAGCTATATGAGAGCCTGCTTCCAGGAAATCAATCTAACTAAACTGTTATTGAATATCTATTATAAAATATCCAATATTACAGCATTTAATAATTATGATATAGATATTTCTGACCGATACTTGGATTATGAGCATGTAATCAAGGTAACTCTCTACAAGGGGGATATAAAGAAGTCTACATACATTCATATTTCAAAATTGTTAATGAACTATGACAAGACATTGTCAGATATGGCGGATGACTTGATGTGAACGACAACCTCTAAAACGACTAAGTCCGTTTTCAGGTTCATTACTGTATAAAAAATAGTATACTTGTGTATAATTAATTGGAGGTGAAATCAAATTGAAAAAAATAAATATAAACTTTTGTTTATTTTCTGTGATATAATTGGTGTATGATATTTGATATGAAAGGTTGCGTGTCAGTATGAAAAAGATTAATCTGCTGGAAGCCATTGAAAAAAATAAAAATTATATATTCCTTGCTTCATTTGCTAATTCCGAACAAAATATTATTTATCTGCGTTTCACAAAGGAGTATTTTGAAAATAAAAACATAGGGAATAATGATATTCCTTCTATTATCACAAACAAAGAAAAAATGTTAAATGAATTAAATGAGGTATTGGTTAAAAACGGAATACACAATGGCGAGAAAACAATGTATTTTTATAAAACTTTTCAGAATAGACTACATTCTTTCAAGTTCTATGGGGACTGCTCCTATGCAACGTTTATGAAAGTTGAAAATCTGTATGACGGATATTATAATGTGGCATATTTCAAGGACAGCTGGGAAACAGCATACAGATATGATGACTACGGAATACCGATGGGAAACAGCGGAGTAAAAAAATTAAAAGAGCTTGATTTTGTGGAAAAGCGTATTACTCAGAATGAACTGATTGAATTAGTGAAAAACGAGAATTTTAAAAAGCTGGACACTGACAGCTTGAATGATATTGCAGACTTTGGATTTTCTTCAATTCTGGACGAGGAATACGTACTTGAGAGGATTGAATATAAAGAGCTAAAAGATATATTTTGAAATACTTAACACAAGCAAGGAGATGATTTATTATGATGATTAGGGTGACTGAAGGGGCTTATATAAATCCAAGACACGTTGTATATATTGGACTTTTAAAAACTTCTGATAAACAAGTAAATGTATCTTTTGTTAATGGCAAGGTGGATTTCTATTCATTTGGAACTAAAGACGAAGCTGTTAATTTTATTGACAGGGTTGTACGTGCAAATAACAGCCTTGATATTGATAAGTCAACTTTTGAAAAACTTATCAATACTGTTAAATTTTTAAAACTTTAATGTTTTTTAAGTAACTGTTTAATTTATTTGAATTAAGAAAGTGAGCGTGATGTTAATATGAGTAACAAAAAACTTCCTGACGGATTCCGTCTTCCTGATTATCTGTCAGCTGAGCAGAAAGAACGTATTGAAAGGGCTGTTGTTAATAATAACCCTATAATTATAACAGGTTGTCAAGGACGTACTGGGAAAACATTTCTTAAGGACTACCTTGCAAAGTTTGGAATAGCAGCCTATGAGCTGTGGGAATGTGAAGTTGTTGAACTTAATGAACCTATTGAGGATAAATAGATATTTTAGAAAGAAGTTTTCTTATGGATGATGAAAATAAACTTGAATTAATGCTATTTTTTATTGACAGAGCTTATGATAGCTATTCTTAATGGGAGTGTGAAGCTGATATGAAAATTGATATAGATAATATGGATGGACGTACACAGGAAAGAGCGGCGTTGTGCATAATTGTTTCACTGCTTGCTGTTCTTGCCTTTGTAATTTTTATAGGTTATCTTGTTCAGGATAAGAATAAAGTCAAGGATAAAATGCCCAGCTGCTATGGGATGGGAGTTCGCAATGTAAGCGTTGATACCGATTATAAATATGCAAGGCGTGGAAGAACGTGGTATTTAAAGAAGACTGATGTTAAGCGTATACAGCTCTATGACGGGCGTATATTTGAAATAAGTTCGGATGATAGCCACTATGACAGGTACACCTACATAAGCTCTGGCGACATCCTTCAGGAAGACTGTGCCAACGACTTGTCTTTAGATAGGTGATTTGATGTGATAATAAATTATATATGTAAAATGAATATGTTATTAATGAGAAAGGTATGTGTAAAATGTTAAAAATTATGTTTTTTTTTTTCAAAATATTTATTTGCATGAAATAGCTCCCTTTTTTATGTTTTTTGAATAATCACATGTGTTAAAATAAGTGTTGACAAATTTGTCAATACGTGGTGTAATTCGGTTATTAAAGAAAGTAAATTTTTTGAAAGGATGTTTTTATCAATGTATGATGAAATTAAAGAAATTGTCAAAAATCTTCGCCGTAAAGCTAAAATAGCATATTTTTTTGAAAATAAGAATATTTTTTTAGCAGAAGATAATGTAAACAAAATTCTGATTGTAAATATCGTTAATAAGAAAACTAAAAAGAATGAAGCGGCAGCTAACAGCTGTAAAATAACAATAGATTGCAAAAATGTGACTATTGATTCCCGTATTACAATTATTGAGTCAAATATATATCATATTGAAAGATATATTGACTATATAAGAGATATTATAAGTTTTTTAGAAAAAGAAATTTTTGTGTTACAAAGAAAAGGTTATTAATTATGTTAAAAGAGAAAATTTCTGATGAACTTAACATGATACTTAATGGATTGAATTAGAAATAAAATGAGTTTATCAAAAAAAGCATGTATTTGTGATACATGCTCTTTTTATGTTCGTATGGTTTGATATTTTTTTATTTAGCAGTATGTAATTCTTTTGACTGGCATGTCAAATTCAGAGAAGTTATCATTTACAATATCCTTAGCCTTGCTTGCCATGGTGTACGCAATTCCCGCTATTGTTGTTATTCTTAATAACAGTCCTTCCCCTGTGTGGGCTGCTATAGTGTTTCCTTTTTCTTTCAGCGTTTTTATTCGCCTTATTATACTTTCTATAAATTGTCTTAATTCAATAATGCGTCCAGAGGATAAATTTTCAATATAAACATTAAAAGTATCAAGGCTTAATCTTATTATGAAGCCGTTAAGGTCTGTAAGTTCCAAATTATTGTTTATGACTTTTGCATTAGTAATTCCTGTCAGGAATATTATATTTTCAGGAGTTAAATTTTCATTTCTGAACATCTCAAGCATTTGATGATAATATTTTTTGTCAAATATGCCTTTTTCAACATTTTTACATTCTTCCTTCAGTTTTTTAATTTCTTTTTTTGTCAGTTTTTCCATTTTTATATACCTCTTTCTTATTATATATTTTTGTTTTTAGAAGTATAGCCCGTTTTCAGGTTCGCAGTCTAAAAATCCTAAAAAATCTTGATTTACGCTTCCTTTTGATTTTTCAATCATTGTATAGGCTATGCCAGCCATTGTAACAGCTTCCATTAATGCTTCTTCAAACGGTATTCTTTTCTTTGAATTGCTGTATTTGTCTACTTGTTCTGACATATTATTTAGATATTCCAGCAGTCCGCAAGACTTGCCTGCTGCTTCAATATTTCCTTGAAGTGTTTCAAGGTCTATGCTTAACTTAATATTACTTTTGTTTTTAAGCGCAAGGCTGTTATTTTCAATCTTGACATCCCTGAACTTTGTTAAGATTAACATAGCAAGGTCGCTAATCTTGTTTTCACCGAAAAATTTAAACATTTGTGCGTAGTGCTGTTCATCAAATTTGTAATTTTTCACATTTTTACATTCATTGCTTAAGTTTTTTAGCTCTTGTTCTGTCATTTTTTATCTCCTTTACAATTTTTATTATAATTAATTATAGCATATTTTATATTATAAGTCAACATTTTTATAATGTTTTTTAAAATTTTTTATTTAAAAGATTTGTTGACAAAACATAAAAATTATGGTATTATGGCTATGTTTGAAAATTTCATTTATTTATTTTTAGCTTATGTGAAGGCTAAGAAAACTTCTTTGCTATTTTGAATTAATACATCTTCCTGCTCAGGGGGAGGGTGTATTTTTTTATTTTATACTAAAAAACTTTTAACATTTGTTAGTTTTTATAATCTAATGAATACGTTCTTTATATCTTATGTTTTCAGGTTTTCTTGTCTTTTTGTTGTTGACTTTTTACATAATATGTGATATAATTCGATTAAGAGAAACGTATTATAATTAAAAGATTGGAGATGTTTTTATGTGGAATATAAATAGTGTCTTAGACAGCGATGATGTTGACGAATTATCTAAATTTTTGTCAGCTAAAGTGGCAGCAGATTTTATTTCTTTGCAAAAGTGCGGCTTTGAACCTACTGACTTTAATAATATTAGGGTTTCCAGCAACAGGACTGATGACAATAAAGTTTCGGTTGAGGTTACTAATATGTATGATGTTGAATTTTCACCTAAAAATTTTAATGAACAGTTTAAAATGTTTAAATATATTTATTGTATGGTGCAGCCTAGCTTAAACGGATATTTTTCTTACCGTTCAAGTATGATTGATGTGTTAATCAATGTCAATTCCCAAGCGATTGAAATATTACATTTTACAGACTGCGTGGATGTATTTAATAGCATGTCATCAAGCACATCTGGGAGGGAAATAAATTTTGCAATGGCTACTAATATCACACAAAATGTATTTACTATATTGAAAATGTTTAGCGATATTGCGGATATACGTGATATGCTATCTTCAAAACTTTACATCTTCTAAGGCTAGGCTTCTTGCACTTTACTATGTTGTCGACCATATCAGAAATCACGGCACAATTGATATATTTGACTACAAGCCTTTAGATAAGGAGCTTGAGCAGCTTATATTTTTAAATGAACTTGCGGCAGTCATGCCTTACAGTATGGAGTTCAAGTTTGGAATTTTTAGGGCTGGTCGCAATTATATTGATATTGACAATTCATTCGAGGTTACTGAGATTTGTAATTATTTAAACGCAATGACTGAAAGACTTAAAAATCTAACAAGCCTTTATCCGCCTAAATATAAGAACTGCTACGGCGTAGGCAACTATATTGACAAATGCTTCATGAAGATGTCAGATAATTCATTATATCTATATCACAGTTATTCTAAATCTTATTTCAATATACTTTTGCATAATTTTGGTGAAATTGCTTCAAAGACATTTACTCAGGTTGTAATTACCTTTAAAAGCAGTAATAGCAGTAATTCCAGCACAATATCGGTATTTCAAAATGGTAAACTGCAATATCTTGATGACAGTGTAAATATATTTTTAGGTTAGATAATAATATCACAGGTAGCCATTTTAAGGCGTCTGTGATTTTTTGATTTTTGATATAATAAAAAAGGGCGGACTAACCAGGAACCGCCTTATTTTGCATTTAAAGGTTTTCTTACCATTAAGCCCGTCCGTAGTGGACAGGGTGGGAATTGAACCCACATGAACCTTACTGCTATTCATTATTTTAAGCATTGTATAGATTTTGGCATTATCTCCAAATGCTTAAATGGTATTATATGACAGTTAGTAAAATACAAGAATAACAAGTATTTTACATTTTAGCTAAGCCATAATAAATTAAGCTAGTCTTAAATTTATCTTTTGGACACTAGGTATACTGCACACCTTAACTAAGGTTTGAGATATTTTCTCATTCCAAGT
>ERZ773014.1690-NODE-1690-length-13676-cov-28.600103_pt1 | contig 13676 bp, 14 predicted proteins | sample MGYA00580841_ERZ773014 | MGnify/ENA primary metagenome ERZ773014 (study PRJEB29015, sample SAMEA2737989) | human oral metagenome | biome: human oral; feature: human-associated habitat; material: dental | place: China | collected 2067 ...
ATTATTATACCAGCAACAACTTTAATTTCAATTTTAAAAAACTTAAAATATCATTAATTTGTTGAATCAAATTAATAAATAATCGTATTTAGATCTGAATTTTTATTTAAAAATCAAATACTGACAAAATATACGATATTAAATCAGCCCGATAGACATGTAAATTTGAAAATATTAACGAAATTAAATATTGTTTTCAAGAAGGCAAGATTTTTTTTAAGGTAAAGAGCGAGTAGTCTGACAGCCTTTGCTAAATAATCTTAGAGAAGAACATTCGAAATGGAAAGAATAAATATTTTTTAAGCTTAATAACAAAGAAGTATGAGAGAAATATTGAAAAGAGGATATTTTTATACAGATGATAGGAAAATAAATAAAAAATATTATTTTACAGATTTACTAAAAATATTGAAAAACTAATCACAGTCATTAATCTGATCGGATTTTTCGTATAAAATAGAAGCAATTAAAATCGGAAGTAATAAAATCTGAATGATAAATACGGCAACTGAAAGAGTAAAAAGAAATATTTACAAAGTTGACAGAATAAATCTATTTCAAAGCTATTGTATTTTTTTTTAATATATGTTAGAATATTTTAAAATCTAAGAGAAAGGATTGGTAAATAGAATGAGGAAATTAAAATATACTTTATTGTTTGTAATGTTAATATTTGGATTAAATTCTTGTTTAACTACAATGGTAGGTTGGGGAATATGTGAAGAAATTGGATGTACTCCATCACCAAAAAAAAATGGCATTGATGGTGTGAAAGTCTTTGCAGGAGAAAATTTTTCAGAATTTAAAAATTATTTTGAATCTTTAAAGAAAAGAGAAATTGTAATGGTAAAAGCTGGAATCAATGAAACTTTTAATGTTAATCTCCCTAAAAATTTTATATTAAAAAAAATAAAAAATGATTATTATCTATATGATGAAGAAAAGAAAATAGGTTTTTTTGTAATAGAAGATTTAAGAGCATCTCGAAGTTATGATAAAAGATACATAGAAAAACTATTTAATGGAACTGATAGAAAAGATTACAACATTATAAATGTCGATAAGGGAGTGCAGACATTGAAAAGTAAAGAAGGTTTTATTTTAAAAATAAAAAAAATTTCAGAAAATTATTATGCCTCAGCGAGTTTTTATGAAAGTGATGAACATTCAAAAGAAATACAAGAAATTTATGATTATTTATTAGAAAAAATGTAAGAACTAGATTGAGTGTACACAAAATCCAAAAAATGAATTTACTCATCGTTGTATTGATGGTAAATTTGAATAATTTGTTAAATTTTTTCAAGGATTATTGAATAATTCTTAAAAGAAAAGGAGGAAGTATAATGAAACTTCTGAAGATATTTTAGTTCCTTTAAAATAAACTAAAACTTCAAAATGACCGTTGTTGTAAAAGACAGTGGTTATTTTTTTTAGAATAAAATTTTTTTTTACCCTTCTCGCAAATACTTATAATTAACGACCTTAAGCATACTAAAAAAGTAGTTTTTCAGTAAACAAAAAAACTTAGGTTGTCGAATCTGTCTATTGAAATATGATATAATTTTTAAAAATTTTTCTAGTTTTAAAATCATTATATGCAAAATTTCAAGTTGAAAATTATTTTTATTGCACAGCTTTAAAAATGATTTTTAACTACGGCAACTGAACGAAGTGAAGGCGACAGCAGAAAGTAATCTTGAAAGTCAGAAGATACTTTTTATTATGTTATGTTATGGTCTTAAATTTTTTTTACAGTTTAAATTTTAGAAGTATTCCTAGATTTATATATAAGATAAGAGTGACAGAAAAACGAAAATACCAATAAACCCTTATAAAATAATTAATTGAAGTGATTTTTCTTGTACTGATTTTCAAGTACATTTGTACTGGTTTTCAACAACAAATGTATTGATTTAAACTATATTTTATGATATAATAAATCTATATAAATGTATAGGAGAATTGGTTTATGGCAAAAACTACAAGAAGAAAAATGAAAATTGTTGGAAAACAGACTTATATTAATCAAGAAACTGGGGAAATGAATGAAGTTCAGGTCATAGATATTGAGGAAAGGGATGCAAATTTTCATAAAATATGGCTTTCTCATATTTTAAATTCAATAGACTTAATTGGAAATCAAAAAACGAAACTTGCATTCTGGATTTTAGACAACATCGATTCTGAAAATCAACTAATCATGACTCAAAGAAAAATTGCTAAGAATAGCGGGATTTCACTATATACAGTAAGTGAAACTTTAAAAGTTTTAATGGATTCTAATTTTTTACAGAAAATAAACAGCGGAGCTTACAGAGTTAATCCCAATGTCCTTTGGAAAGGCGGAAAGTCTGCAAGAATGAATGTGCTATTTAAGTATCATCAAAATGAAAAAGAATGAAATGGTAATTGTTAAAATTCAGAATGTTGATGATTTTTATGAGCAGAATTTTAACTTTAACAGTATGGAACATTTCAAGAATTGGTTTAGAAAATATGTGATATAAGAAGTTCAAAAATGGTATATGCCTGCATTTATTCTTAGATTACAATTTTTTATTACTTTGGTACTTTTTAATACGAAAAGTTAATAACAAAAAAGGCTATTTCATAAAATTAACTTTATAAAACAGCCTCAGTATTTAACTATTATAAATATTTTTTCTATGTCCTACTTCTAACGCTAATACTACTAAATTTTCATCTTGGATATTTACAATAACTCTGTAATCTCCTATTCTGTATCTCCATTGTCCTTTTCTATTTGCTTTCAACATTTTTCCTTTACTGCGTGGGTCTTCAGCAATATTCTCTAAATAAATTTTTATTCTTTTTTTTACAAATTCATCTAGTTTGCTAAAGTCTTTTACGAAATGTGGAGTTGGGATTATTTTATATTTTACAGTTCTTCCCATTTTAAAACTTCTCCTCCATTTTTCAAATAGCTTTCATATTCTGATAATCTTAAATCTGCTATTTTGGCATCATATTCATCTTCCAGTGAATCAAACACTTTTGATTTTATTAACTCTGACAATGTAACTCCTTCAAATTGTGCCATGCTTTGCAAAAATTTTTTTTCCATATCAGACACTTTTAAACTTATGGAAGCCATGATACTCACTCCTTATATTTTATTTTTTTGGTAATACCATTATACTACTTTTTAAATTTTTGTCAATAATTTTTTGCTTCAAATTCATCTGTCATCATCAATAACATAAAACTATTTTTGAATTAAAAATCTAATTTACAATATAGAACTAAAATAAGCCCATATTAGCCCCATAACGAAAAATTTTTGCATCAGACAAAATTTATACCAAAAAACAATTTAACGAACGCTACAGGCTTAATATGACGTAATATGAACTTTAATTTTTATCATCATCAATTTTATTTTATAATTTTAAGAAATTTTATCCCGATTTTTCTAATATATCTTTTTAATTAAAAAAAGAGCCTGTACAAACTTTTTAGAAGAAAACTCCCAATAATCTGTACATAAGCTCAAATATTTTATTTTTTATTCAATTAAATTTTCTTTTGATATTTTAAAATGAGTTGAAGTAAAATTTCTCAAACTGCCCATCCACCTCCAAAAACTGGGCTCTCATTTTCTACGCTTAAACTAATATTACCTTATTTTTTTCAAAAAATCAAGACTTTTTTCATAAAAATTTTTCCCAATAAACTTTCCGAAAATTCAAATTTTGGAAAGCACGCTTACAAGTTTCTCAAAAATTAAAAAATTTTAGAAACTTATCGTGTTTTTTTTTGCACATAAAATTTTGAAAAAATGACTTTCGTTTGCACTCAAAAACTCATTTCATTCGTGAAAGTAAAGTTACAATTCTCAAATTTAAAGATTATATTTTGCATAAATTTCTACAAATTTTGTGCAAAAAAATCTTCATAAAGAGAATTTTTAAAGATAAATTTTTATGTATTATTGAACTTTAAATATAACATTTTTTAAATCAATTTTTGTACAAAACAGCAAAAAATAATTTCAATTTTACTAAAAATATATCCCAAATTTTTAGTAAATTATAGTTAAAAATCTTAATCATAATTACACCTATAGACAAAAATTTCTTTTAAAAATAACAAAAAAAGAGAACTAAAAATTCTCCTTTTTTTATGTAATTATGCTTTTTATTTTACAATATTTTAGAAAAAAAGTATGATATTTTTCCTAAAAAAATTTACAATTTGTGCAAATAATTTTAACTATAAAAATACAAAAATTGTTATTCAGTTTTAATAATTATTCCTCACTTTCAATCAACTTTTCAAACTCTCTAGTTGTTTCAGTTCTTTCAATTCTCTTAACAACTTCATCATCAAATTCAATTTCAATGTCAAAAATATGTCTATCATATTCAAGATTATTTTCCCCATCATCTACATTTTCATCTTCAAAAAATTTATCAGTCATAATTGAAATTTCCACCTATCTTTAGTTTTTAATCAAGATAACTGTTCCTGTAATATTTATAATACGAGGATCTGCTTATCTGCATAAACCTGCAAAAACTTTTTACACTTATTTCCTTATTTCGTACTCGTTTTAACATATCCTGTTCTTCTTTTGAAAGATTTAAAACTTTGACTGGCCGTCCAATTACATTTCCAGTTTTCCTGCTGTATCTTTTCCCAGATTTTCCAAGCGGCATATTTTTAATTCCGTCATTTATTCTTTCAATTAAAATACTTCGCTCTCTTTCAGCCAGATATATGAGAAGTGGAATTACAACAACATTTACAATTTCATCCTTTCTGTCATTCACATTATGATTTAAAAGTTCCTGATTAATTACAGCAATATTAACTTTCATATCCTTAAGCTTTGTATAAAGCTCAGTAACTTCTGTAAAATTACGCCCAAGCCTGTCAATGTCTGTAACAACAAACGTATCATTTTCCCGAATTTTTGACAAAATTTTCTGCAGTTCAGCCCTCTTCATATTTTTTCCGCTCTGTATATCACAATAAACTTTATCACAGCCAGCATTTTCAAGCGATGCTATCTGCCTTGTCAAATCCTGCTTTGCCGTGCTTACTCTTGCATATCCAAATTTCATTTAGACAACTCCTTTACAAAAATGTCTACTAAAATATATTTTAATTTAGTATACATCATTTTGCTTATTATACCCTTAAATTCAGTATAGTTTTAAGCGTGTATTAAAACATCTGTTTTAGTAGATATATAAGGGTTGTTATTTTCAAGTATTCACTTATAGAAAAATTTAGTTTGTTATTTAAAAATTCAATTATAATTTTTTAATTCTTACTTATCTAAATATAGATAAATATAAATCTAGTCTCCGATTTAAATATCTAGCAAACATATCTGACATTGCCGATATATTGCGCTTTATATAATATTCATCAAAAGCTATATCTCATTCGATCAGTAAACTTGATATCTATAGGTGGATATTCTTCCTTTATAAGTTCTAAATTTATTAGGGCGTGTCTGAAAACTCGAAATCTATGTCATTTTTAATGTTTTTTAATTTTATAAATTATACAAATCGTGATAAAATCAGTGTTTATTATTTTTGATTTTGGAAAAATTTGTTAAAAATTCATCATTCTGATAGTTTTCAGACACGCCCTAATAAAATTATTTTTGACTTATGAGACCCTCTCTTTTTTTTATTTATAAAAAATAGGAGATTTCGCTCCTATTTCATTTTTTATTCAATATTTTTATTATCTCGCCTTTAAAATTATTTTCTTCTTCAAATTTATCAACTTCTTTTTCTTCATATAAAATTTCTATATAATCTTTATCTTCTTCTGTTATTTTTTTATTTTCAATGGTAACCTTTTTCATGTTCAACTTAAATACATAACCTATTAATTTCATACCATACGCTATTTTTAAAGTCAAATCCTTTTCCTGTTTTAAATAAATTTCTTCTATTTTTGATATAGTTGCTAAGCTGTCAATTTCATCTCCATGTTTGATATAAATAAATTTTTCTATTTTCTCATTTTCTTCCTTTGAATCAATTTCTTCCCATTCCAATAAATCTCCTATAATTCTCTTCCATTTTATTGGAATTCCCGTTTGGTTTAATATATCGCCAAATACTTTTGTAGAATAATTTAATCCTAATTTTTTTATCTCATTACTTATTTCCTTCGCTAATATTTGAAACTCTTTTCTTGTAATAAATAACTTCAAAATTATTAAAACATCAAATAATTTTGAACGAAAAGTAAAATCTATATGAGGATGTGTTATCCTATGTATTCTATCTCTGTTTATTCTTACTGTAATATTGTACAGTCTTTCATTATGGGCACATATATTTCTAATACTATTTATAAATCTCAGTATTTTTTCCATATTCTTTTCATCTACAATAATAGTTTTATCATATTCCTTTTTATATTCAATTGCTATTTCTTCACATATTTCTTTTTGCAAACTTTCTTCTATGGAAGAGTAAAAATATGATATATTACCAAAAGTCAATTGTTTTGCGAGCACCCATAATGGCAAATTTCTATGTATATCCAAATAATGAGATATTTGCCTTCCACCAGTATAATTTTGAGACATACAATTTCTTATAACATTTGATATTTCAGCAATTACTCTTGTCGCATTTTCTTTTTTAGTTTCATCGTAATTATTGATATTTAAATAATTAAATTCCTGTGTTTTTTCCTTTGAAAAAACATAAGAAATTTTTGTTTTGATAATATTTTCAAGTTTTAAAATATTCTTTAAAATAATAGAACGAATTTCTGCATCAAATTCATACAAAAGATCAATATCCTTAAAATTTGTCCCTTCTTTATACACATCATCACCAGATGCTGTTGTAGCTGGTATATCTATAAAATAATCTTTATACCCATTTATAATATCATAATAGTTTTTCCTCTTCAAAATTTTTATAACTTCTTCATCATTATCAATTATTAACCTACGGCTTTTAAGCTTTTCCAATTGCTCTTCATATGTATGAAATGGTCTGCTCATCAATAACACTCCTTTTCTAAAAAAAAAGTCTTACTTCTTTATTAGACAAGTAAGACTTTGTGAGCTCCCCTCTAAGTTGCTCACGTTCACTTATTGTAATAATACATTATTTCAATAAAAATGTCAAGGACTTTTTAAATTAGTTGCAATTCATCTTTTGTAAAAATTTAACTATTATCCTATGGATTTTAAGTTATTTATCATATTTTATACTTAAAAACTATAAATTAATCAATATATACATAAGAAAATTTAATAGAAAATTTACAATAAAAAATAAAATTATGTCTAAATTACAATGTAATTTCAAATATTTTTGTAAAAGATGAATTGCAGTAAATTAGTTCTTTTTTTCTTTTTTTATTTGAGATATTCTTCCTGGAGTTAGATTATATTTTTCAGCTACTGCTTTACCTGGCAAATGTCTTAATTCCAAAACAATAGCATTATCTCTCATTTCTATTACTTTATCTTGTAATTCTGCTATTTCTTTTGAATGGCTATCTATTATTTTTCCTTGTTTTTCAACTTCTTTTCTTAATTCTTCTTGTGCTGCCATTATTGATCTATTAGCTTCCAAAATATGATCTGTTACTGTTTTCTTTTTTCTCATTTTAAAACCTTCTTTCGTTCAATATTTAATTTATTAAATTAAATATATCATACATTTTTTAAAATTGCAAGCTTTTTTATATTTCTATTTTTTTTTAATTTTTCAATGGAATTTTCTGTTTCAAGATATAACTTGTATTTTCTTATGGCAATGTTCGCACTATTTCTGTCAATCCCTATTTTTTCTATCCGCATGTTAAAAGTTTCAATACCTTTTTTAGCAAAAATTTGATTTGCTCCATAGATTACTCAGGAAAATTTGAATATATACTGCATTGATTTTTCCCATGAAACAGCAACTTACTTGCAAGGGTTATCTACTAGAATGCCACTCATTTATGTAATGACTGTTCCAGTCGGAGATAATGTGAGCAGAGTTAAATCAACAAGGGACAATATTATTTTTAAATACAACAAAAAAGATTATTATAACATTGGTAGGACAAGTATAACAAATCCTTTTGGTAGAAAAATTTTTAGCTATGATAAGAAAAGAACGATATTAGATATTATCAAAAACAAGAACAGAGTCGACGCTGATGTATTCAGCGAAGCTATGAAGTTGTATTTTAGAGATAATGACAGAGATTTATTAAAGATGTCTAAATACGTTATTTATATGAATATGGAAGAATAGTTAAAACAATTACAGAGGTATTATTATAAAAAATGAAATATTGAAATATGTGTGGAACAGGAGTTTTAAAAATTACAAAAAGAGATTTTTACAAATAAAAAAGGACTTCAAGTCCTTTTTTTGTTAAATATTATAAACTTCTATCATATTGAGAACCGCTTTTTCTTTGATTACGTACAACATTCTTATCCTTAACTGTATTTTCCAGTTCAATATCCAGATTAATTTTAAAATCATTCCACCAGCCATAGGTATTGTCTGGCACTTTTTCAATTGCCGCTATTACTGTTTTTTCAATTTCTAAAAGTGAAAACTTTCCATTAAAATCTTCGTGAAGAATTTTTGTCATTTGCTTAATGAATTTATTACCTGCATCGTGTTTTCGTCTTATATAAGCTCCCTTAATTGTCTCATAAGCCCTAGCTTCAGCTTCTCCAAATAACTCATCATATTCAAATTTATTATTTGCTTTAAAATTTAAAATATCCTTGTCTGTAACTTCGTAGTATCTCAAATGTTCACGAACCAAATCATCAACTTCTTTTTGTATAATTGGCTGGGCCAGCTTTTCAAGTTCGGCTTTTCTACGTCTTTTCTTTTCCTCCAAGTCCGCATAGCTGTCATTAAGCTGTCTAAGACGATTATTAAGCTCCTGCTGTTCACGTTCCATTTGAAGTCTTTTGTCTAAAATATCCTGCTTTATGGCATTATTCTTGGCTTCCTCCTTTTCTACGTCCTTCTTAATGTTTCTCATCAAAGTATCTCCACGTTTTCTTGCTTCATTAAGAGCTTCATTAATAAGTTCCTGTTTTCGCCTTTCTGAAACGAGATAAGGTTTTTCTGCTTCCTTTTTCTTTTCCAAGATTTGTTCATCAAGATTACGTATTTCATTATTTTTGCTGATTTGTTCCTTTTCTAAAAAATTAATTGAACTTTTTAAATTACTCGTTTTAGTTTCAAGTGTTTTAATCTCAAAATAAAGATTTTCCCTGTTCTTGATCAGTTCTTCAACTTTTTCTCCTTTTGAATAATCTTCTATTTTTTTATTGATTGCTTCAAAATCTACATTCTTAAAGACTTCATCAAATAATTTTATTTCTTTTTTAAGATTTTTCTTGAAATTTTTGTTATTCTGTCTTTGATTTAATTTGTCCTTGATTATCTTTTTTATATTGAAAATACGCTTAAAATCCGTAATTTCCTTATTACTTTTTCTTGTCTTGAAATCTGTTTCATAGTTTTTAAATTCATTCAAGAAATCTTCCTTTGAAATTTTTTTCTTTTTGTCAATAATTTCCCTTTTTGAAAGAATTTCCATATATTTCATAAATTCATTTTTTGAATAATCATTGCTTTCAATCTTGTTTTCAAGATCCTTTTTCTCCTTTTCCATAACAAACTTCGTCCTGTCAAGATCTTCAGAAGAATTTACTTTTTCAGTCCTTCTGACTACAACTTCCGCACCTTCATTTGAAAACACCTTAACCTTATTTTTTAACTCATTAATGGAAGGATTTTTAACCATAAAATCATTTACAAATTCTTCATTGAAAGTCCTGTAAAAATCTTTAGTGAACGGAGAAGTACCATTCTCAAATTTAAACTTTTTATCTGACTTATTTTTGTTCAGCTTGGCTAACTGTCTTTCAATAATTTTCGGTTTTTGCTGAACCTTAAATTCTTCAAATGCCTTTTTATATTCATCAGTTCCAGCAGTTAATCCAAGCTTCTTATTTCTTCTTAAAAATGCACTGCTCAAAGCTGATTTAACTTTTGCTGGATTAACGTCACTTACCGTATACTCATCTTTCTGATTATTCTCTTCTGAAAAAGTCCACATTGACTGCATGTGCGGCGTACTTTCATCAAAGTGAATTACTGCATATACACATCGTGCATTTTTATCAAATTTTTTACTTAAAAACTCAAGATTTTCCTTGTAATACTGCTCCCACTTTTCAAGAGAAAGCATATATGTCAAATCCACTCCATTCTTTGCCTCAAAATTTCCTGTCTGCACCTGTGATACGACACTTACCACATCCCTGCTCCTGCTGTCAACTTCTGTATCAGAATATTGCCGTTCAAGAACAGATAAATCTTTGACAAGAATTTTATTAAACTGTGTCAGTTTCTGATTGACATTATTCTTAAACTTCTCCAGTTCACGAAACGCTTCCCTTACTACATTGTTGATGTTGCTCCTACCTGATTTAAAATTGTATTTTTTAAAGTTGTTTAGTGCTGAAATCTCAGCCATTTTTACCATCCCCTTTTATCAAAAAATGTTTCTACATTTTCCAATTTATTTTAATTATACTTATTTAGAATTTTTTTTGCAAATTGGAGATTTTGGGACTGCTCAATTTCTGCATCGGCCAGTCGCAATGCAAGAGGACAAAGCCCTTTGCAAAGCTCCTCCATTCATTAAAAATGAATGGCTCGCCTGTCATTTTTTACAAAAATTACTGCCGAGCTCTCAAACGCCGAGGGCTTTTCAGGCAAAAAAATGAGTTCGTAATGCGAGCGTCTTACTTCGCAAAGCCGAATCATTTTTCTGCCATTTTCATTTGAAAAAATTTAGTAAAAATTTGTTATTTTGATTGAAGACAAAATTCAAAGTAAAAATAATTTATTTTTATATTAAAAGAGCAGTCTTTTAGAACTGCTCTTATCACTACTGCTATGAGTTTTTAATCTGTAAGTCATTGCCGCTAGGACTTTTAATTTAAAGATTTGATTTGTTCCTCAATATCTCTAATTTCTTCTCTTAACTTTTTTATCAAATGCTGTCTTTTTACTTTTTCTCTTGTTAAAAAAATTCTTTTTTCTTCTACATCGGATAATTTTATCGCTTCTTTCTGTTCCACTATCTCTTTTAATTTTGAACTTGGGTCATCTGATGTAATAACTTCTATAATTTCAGTTTCTTTAAAATCATCTTTTTTTTGCCCTGTTAAAGTTTTTACAGTCCTGTTAGATAATGTCAAAACTTTTTCAGGCTCTTCAAGTCCCTTAGTTTGATATTTTAAGTATAAGGAATATTTTCTTATTGCTACATTTGCACTATCTCTATCTACGCCTAATTTTTCTATCCATTTTCCAAAAGATCCATTTCCTTTGTTTGCAAAAATTTGATTGGCTTCAAATATTGCTTTTGAATATTTAAAAATATGTTCCATTGACTTTTCTTTATGGAAAGTTATATCATTTTCATATTTTATAAGTTTTTCTTTTTCTATCCCTGATATATCAAGCTTCTCATAATCTATATTATAAATACTTTCAACCTTTGCAACTGCTGGAACTTTTTTACTATTAATTTTACTAATATCTAAATTAAATTTTTTGCTCATCTTATACCCTCTTTTTTCATTATTTCTTCTGCTAAGTTACTGTAGTCTTTTGCTCCATTTGCATTTTTTGAATAATCAAATATTGATTGATGTGTAACAATGCACTCAGATAGAGCTACATTTTTTCTTATTATATTTTTTAACAAATAATCCTTATATTCTTCTTGCAGCTGTTCCTGTATCTGATCTGACAATACCGTTTTTTCTTTTCTAATCAATATAATTCCTGAAATATCCTTTCCCAATCCTTGTGTAAAATTAATCGTAGCATTAAGTCCTAAAAGTTCATTTATTCCAGGAAATATTACAGGATAAACACTTGAGGTATAAATTGCTGAAGTTGTGTAAACGTTAAATGCTGGAGCGGTATCAAATATTATAACGTCATAGTTTTCTGATAAATTTTCTAAAAAATTATTCAACAGTTGATAATAATACGGCCCTTGATTTTTTAATTCTTCCATATCTTTTTCTGCTTCAGGACCTGCACTTATTAAATGCAAATTTTCATTTAGCATTTCAGGTTCAAATTCATTCGATCTTTCAAGCAGATAATCTCCCAATGAAAAATTTAATTCATTTACATTTACTCCAAAATTTGTAGAGAGATTAAGTTGTGGATCCGTATCTACTGTCAAAGTTTTTAATCCCTGTTTTGCAAAATAGTGTGCCAAATTGAAAACAGTTGTTGTTTTACCGCAACCACCCTTGTTATTTACAATTGCTATTTTTTTCATAATATCCTCCCTAAAATATATTTATCCTTTATTTTCAGTATAACACTATTTATAAAAAAAGCAAATTTTTTGTTTGTCTGTCACGACTGACAAATTGTTTTTTTTAATCCTAAATAAATAAAAAATAGTTTAAAAGTAGATTTATATATTTCAAATTAATTCTCAGCTCCTGATTTTAATAAATTTTCTATTTTCTCTTTCATATTTTCGTCAATCTTATCATCATCAAGACTGTAAAATTTTTCTAGTTTTGTTAATTTTGAATTTTTTTCAACCAGTTTTTTTCTAACAGTCACTATGACAGGATTATCAAGGCTTCTTTTAGGATCTTCCATTAACCCTATTAATAATGAAGTATTACTTTGAATACCATTCTTTAGAATCCCTATCTCTTTTTCAATTCGTTCTTTTAAAGTTAAATTTTTTTCTTTTTTTACTTCAGGAAAAGCTTCTACTACTCTTAATACCTTTTTTGGAGTAGTCTCTATTTTTTTAGTTTCATCTGGAAACGATAGTTCTCTATCACTACTCTCAACCTTTTCATTATATTTTTTTTCTGGAACAAATTTAAATTCAAGAAATTCTATTTTTCTACCCTTTTTTATTTTAATAATTTTAAAATTATTAAAATATTTATTTAATTCTTCCATAGAAATTTTTAAAACTTTCTTATCAATTTCTGACATTCTATATTTTTCAGGGATATTCAACAATTCTCTAAAATTATTCATCTTAATTTTCCATATTCCTGTATGCTTAAATTGCTTTAATCTACGATAAATTTCCTTGCTATAATTAGACTTCAAAGAAATAAATTCATTTAATTCAAAACGAGTAAAATTATTAATCAATTTATTCAATAAAAATTTAAATTCTTCATTAATTTTTATAATAATTATTTTTTGTTTTTTCAAAATTTCATATTTAGTAAATAATATAAAATTAGTAATTTTATCTTCTGTTTCAATTCTGATACTTAAGTTCAATAACTTTTTATACATTTGTTCAAGATTTTGAATAAATCTTAATTCACCTCTATGTTTAGAATTTACCATCCTTCGTAAATCAGAAAATTCTAATTTGATTTCATTAATGTCTTCATTTTTTAATTTGCTACAAATTGCCATTAATAAATCAATCTCAACTCCATTAAAATTTTTTAATGCAATAGAATTAAAATTATTATGATATTTTACAATCTCATTCATAAAAATTCTCCCTCTACTTTATAAATTAATTATAACACATAAATAGGGTATTTGTCAAAAAAAAGTACCCTTATATGTTACAAAAAGTACCCTTATATGTTACAAAAAGTACCC
>ERZ773014.1695-NODE-1695-length-13658-cov-3.589943_pt1 | contig 13658 bp, 11 predicted proteins | sample MGYA00580841_ERZ773014 | MGnify/ENA primary metagenome ERZ773014 (study PRJEB29015, sample SAMEA2737989) | human oral metagenome | biome: human oral; feature: human-associated habitat; material: dental | place: China | collected 2067 ...
TAGAAACAATTTACGGACACCTCTCCAAACAAATTGTTACCGAGAATGAAGATGTAAAAGCTGGAGACCCAATTGGCTTAGGAGGCAACACTGGACGTAGTACGGGATCTCACTTGCACTTTGAAACGCGTCTTTGTGGCGTAGCGCTTAACCCCGCATTGTTTTTCGATTTTCGTGCACAAGATATCATTGCAGACAGTTATATGTTCCGTCGCTCTACCTATGAAATGGCTTCTGCAGAAGCAACTCGCCTGAGAGGCGTTGTGGGTAACGGTAGTTACTCCCATGCAGAAGTATATGGTGAGGTTGTTAAAGATAAGAAGAATAAGGAAGAAACCTCTGCCTTGGCCCAAACGAATATGGCTGAAAAACTGTATCACAAGGTGGCATCGGGCGAAACACTTACATCTATCGCTGCAAAAAGAGGAGTATCTGTGGCTACTATTTGCCGTCTGAATCACATGAAAAAGAACGAAAAAATCAGACCAGGACAAATCTTAAGATACTCATAATCATAGTTTAAAGATAACTGTAAACAAATTTTCAGATATTTATTCAACAAAATCTCCCGATAAGTAGATGCTTATCGGGAGATTTCTTTTTGATGTATTTAGTTATATAGGCTATGTCGTTACCACTCGTTTTCGCTGCAACACAAACTTATTTACGAAACCGACGGAGCAGATTGCGTATGAAAAACCATACATGCATCATTGTTGTTGATACGCAACCATAATGGTGACACATCACCCGAAAACGTTCTTTGAGTGATGCACGATGATTTTTTACGGTCATTCCGCCTTCCAAATAGTTCACCACCACAGCATGCACATGGCGCAAAGGCAGATTCCTGCGCTCACCTTCTTTCATAATACGAATACACCAATCAACATCTGAAGAGAACTTATACGATAAATCGTAAGGCGTTTGGCGGGCAATATCGGTGCGGGCATAGAACGCTTGATGGCAGACCAACATTCCCTGACGGAACGAACGCCACGAAAGTTGCTCGGGAGGAGCCAACTCTCGATGACGAAGAAAATGTCCTTCGGCATTCACAATATCGGTATCGCCATACAAAACGGCAGGAAAATCTTCACCCTCTCCTACCGAACCAGCAATCTGTTCAAGTGTATTCGCGGTAGGAAAAACATCGCCGGCGTTGAGAAAAACAAGATAATTGCCTGTTGCTTGTTGAATACCTTTGTTCATTGCATCGTACAATCCCTTATCTGATTCAGACTTAACGATAACTGTATGACCATTTTCTGACGCGTCAGAACGTTCTTTATAAGCCTTGATTAGAGCTAAAGTATCATCTTTTGATACGCCATCGAGCAACAAATGTTCTACCTTTGGGTAGGTCTGGGCATATACGCTGGACAGTGTTTTTGGCAGTTCGGCAGCGGCATTGTAGGTACAAGTGATAACAGAAAAATGTATCATAGCTTTCGCTTTTTGAAGGCAAGCGCCTGATTATAAACTTCGATATAGCGCAAAGAAACGGCTTTCTGCGAATAACAGGAGATAACCTTTTCGATGGCTTGTATGCTCAAAACATCATATTCGGCCTCGTTGAGCACCCAATAGATGCCTCGCGCCAAATCGTTTACATCCTTATAAGCAGCCACATAGCCGTTTTTTAGATGGTCTATCTCTTCCGGAATGCCTCCGACACGATAGCCTACGCAGGGAATACCACACGCCATAGCCTCCATAATGGTGTTGGGCAGGTTGTCTTCTAACGACGGAAGGACGAAAAGATCTGCCGAATTGTAGACCGAAGCTATTTTTTGGGCATCGCTGACATAACCTAAGGCGTACGCGGGAATGGGCAAACGAGCAGCTACTTCAGCTGAATGACCACCCAAAATAACGACACCGGTGTTCTGCTTCATTGCAGGATGCTCTGTGACAAGTTGTTGCAAGGCTTCAATAAAGTAATTTACACCCTTTCGTTCATCGGTTACACGCTGCGAAACAAATAATATCAGTTGTTTGTTTTCAGGCAGTCCGAACGCCCGGCGAGCTTGTTTTTTATCTTGTTTGCAAAAAATACGGGTATCAATAGGGTTGGGAATGCTGGTTACAATTTGGTTTTTCAATAGCGCACTCTGCTTTGCCTGACCCTCAAGCCATTTACTACAAGCCACAAACAGAATGCTTTTATCCTGTAAAACAGCGGTTTTCTTACGCCAAACACGTGCCGAGAGGTCGTTGTTTCCGCCTCCACGGGGCAGTAAAGGACAGTGATGACAAGCCGTATAAAACTGTTTGCAACCGCGGGCATAATGACATATCGCCGTGGCAGGCCATATATCGTGCATTGTCCACACCACCGGTTTACCACTGTTGACAATCTTTTTAATGTCGGCGAGCGATAACATGGCTTGGTTAATCCACGAAAGATGAATGATGTCTGCAGCTTTAAACTCGGGCAAAGTTGTAATATCAGTACCCGTATTGGCTATATCGAGCTCAAAAAGACGTTGACGAGAGAGATGCAAATGCAGAAAAATACACCAACGTTCCCACAAAAACTGCCACCAATGAAGCCGCGAACGGCGAAGCGCCACAACCCTTTTATCATCCGTTTGCTTGTCGCGCACCAGCATTTTGGCATCCTCTCCGTTGCTATTCAAGGCCTCCATCAAGCGGTTAGCAGCAACTGCGGCACCTCCGTTTTTCTCACTTGTGTTCACTATTAAAATTCGCATACAGCCCGTTTAAATGCCTGTTATAAGTCACAAACTTAAGAAAAAAACTACAATCGGCAAAACAACATCAAGTGATTACAGTAAAATCACTTTCTGTATAATAAGATGTGAAACGACAAGTATTTCTTTTTCAATACCAAAAGGAGAGAAAAGACCTCCTATATAATAAGGTGTAAAACTGTAAAGAAACTTCTTTGTAATACCCAAAGTAGCGAAAAGATTTGGCGTTTTATAGGGTATAAAACAGCAAAATATAGCCTGTGTCCGAGCACAAACTATTGATTTAGGTCAAGAAAAGGGTGGTTTTAGCATCAAAACAAGTAAAAAGTATTGCGCAAACTTTCGTTTCGTCGTATCTTTGCAACGTCAAAAGGTTAATAGATTGTTTAGGTTAGTAATATTAGATTTAGGTTTTTAGTTATTAGATTTAAGGTAGATTGTTAGATTGTTTAACAGGAGAACAATGGAAACCGTGAGGCTTTCATTTGTTTAGAAAAGTTTTAAAGTTAAACATAAGAAATGCACTAAGACTCGTTGAGAGCTTTAGTGTATTTTTTATTTGTGGGTATTCGGAAGTCGATAGATGAGCCTACAAACGGTGGGCAAAGAGAATACAGAGGTTGCCAATAGGCATCAAACCCCACGATTATTCAATTCACGATGGAATATAAGTTACCAAATTTCAGTTATTAACAAGCGTCAAGCATCATGGTTATTCAACAAACGGTTCGCAATAGAGTTAGCAGTCTAAGCTATTAATGCGTGGTAAACATCATACTTATTCAACCTTCTCCACCTGCTCCTGCTTCGTTTTCTCGCTGTTAATGCGTGGTAAACAGCATACTTATTCAACTGACGAGCGATTCGTTACGTTACTTCAACAGCTGTTAATGCATAGCAAACATCATACTTATTCAACATAAACGGGACATTGGATTTGAACCAATGTCCCGTTTATCAATCGCCCCGATACTCAACAGAATGTCTACAGATAGCAAAGACTACTCGTACAACTTATTGTTCCAATAAACCGACAGCCTTTTGAACAATATGATTCTCCTCATTCATTATCTGGAAATACTCCGATAAGTCCCAAATATCGCGCGCAACAAGGGCCTTTAACTGCCTCTTAAGATAGGGTAGCGTTTGTTTTAATTCTGCTTCGTCTTTGGGTTTTATCTTTTGTTTCTCGGCCTCTTTCAGTATTTCATCAATCACACTCTGTGGAACCTCGTACCGTTTATTGAAATCAGCGAACGTAGCATACGTCTTTTTCAACACCTTGCGATTATTGTCTACATAGCGCAAGTTGGCGTTAATGATAATACTTTTTGCTGCAAGCTGACGGTGAAAACGTGAAAACTGAGTGGTATCAAGCGGTACAAAGACATCGGGCATAATGCCTCCACCGCCATAAACAACGCGATGACGACGTAAAGTGTGGAACTTCAGGGAGTCGGCAAAATGAATACTGTCGACACTATACAATTCTCCGTGTTTAAATCGATTGTCAAGTTCTTTCTCATACGCATCCGCATCGCCCTTTGTATACGGTTTTTGGATACATCTACCCGAAGGTGTGTAGTAATGTGCAATGGTTAATCGCATCATACTTCCATCCTGAAACTCAACCGGGCGCTGTACAAGTCCCTTACCAAAGGAACGTCTTCCCACCACCATACCTCTGTCTTGGTCTTGTATCGCACCTGTAACAATCTCAGCTGCAGAGGCAGAAAACTCGTTGATTAACACAATAACTTGACCCGATAACAGTTTTCCGTTACCCCGTGCTTTAAACTCTTGGCGCTTGGAAGCACGTCCTTGCGTATAAACAATTAAATCATTACGCTGCAAAAACTCGTTAGCTATCTCCACAGCAGCCTGCAAATAGCCCCCACCATTATCTTGCAAGTCGAGAATAAGATGTTGCATACCAGCCGTTTTCAGCCTAGTCACAGCGTCCATAAACTCTTTATAGGTAGTTGCACCAAAACTTCCGATGCGAATATAACCCGTTTTCGGTTTGATTATATACGCTGCATCAAGCGTTTTAACAGGTATTTTGTCACGTGTTACGATAAAAGTAAGTATCTCCGGAATACCTCGACGAAAGATGCCCAGCTTCACTTTAGTGCCTTTCGGACCACGAAGTCGACGTACAATATCTTCTCTTGACATCTTCACCCCTGCGATAGCGGTATCGTTTACCATAACAATACGGTCGCCGGCAAGTATCCCCACCTTCTCAGAAGGTCCGTTGGTAACCGGTTGAATAATCAATAACGTGTCTTGTACAACATTAAATTGTACCCCGATACCTTCAAACGAGCCTTGCAACGGTTCGTTCATGGCCTTCGTTTCTTTAGCCGATGTGTACGAAGAATGTGGGTCCAGCTTCTCCAACATTCCTTTAATGGCATCTTCAGCCAACTTGTTTTCATCAACCGGATCTACGTAAAGATTGGTTATAGCCATTTCTGCTATCTGCATTTTACGCAGCGGACTGTCTCCACCGAAATTGAAATTGAACTGTGCGTTGGCAGAAAATACACCCAATAAGAACAGACATTGTATTAAAAAAAACTTTTTCATCATTGCATTTTAAATTGAAAAGAGCAGGTGCTTATTCCTGAAACATAAGCACTTGTATTGATAAATATGAAAAGAAAAATTGTTGATTGCCTTACCGATAACCATCAGCCATTCATCCATCAGGCTGTTGCAGCAGGCTCTTCTTCCTCTTTTTCGTCGGCCAAATCTTCTTCTACCACAAGGTTTTCAATAATAAAGTTCTGGCGTTCCATCGTGTTTTTGCCCATATAATACTCAAGAAGCTTCTGCACTTGATCGTTTTTGTGCAGCGTAACTTGCTCTAAACGCATATCCGGACCAATGAAATGAGCAAACTCATCAGGTGATATCTCACCCAAACCTTTAAACCGAGTAATCTCAGGTTCTGGTCCCAGCTCGTTGATAGCAGCAACTCTTTCTTCCTCATTATAACAATAACGGGTAATGAAATCACTCTTTCGTTCGCCCTTCTTCAACTTCGCGTCGGCTTCGGCAATCACCTTTTTGCTTTTAATCTTTGTGCGACGGTTGCGTACACGAAACAAAGGCGTTTGCAAAACATACACGTGTCCCTTCTTAATCAATTCGGGAAAGAACTGTAAAAAGAACGTGATAATGAGCAAACGAATGTGCATACCGTCGACATCGGCATCAGTTGCAACAATCACTTTATTGTAACGCAGCGTGTCAAGACCCTCTTCTATATCGAGTGCAGCTTGTAAAAGGTTAAACTCTTCATTTTCATAGACCACCTTTTTAGTAAGTCCGAACGAGTTTAGCGGCTTTCCTCTGAGCGAAAAAACAGCCTGTGTATTAACGTCTCTGCTCTTTGTTATGCTTCCACTTGCCGAATCTCCCTCTGTAATAAAGATGCTGCTCTCCTCTTTTCGATCGTCTTTCACATCACTATAATGAATACGACAGTCACGCAATTTACGGTTATGCAGATTGGCTTTCTTAGCCCGTTCGCGTGCAATCTTGGTCACACCGGCCATTGCCTTACGTTCGCGTTCGCTCTCTTCTATCTTCTTACGTATCTCGTCTGCTACATCTGTATGAATGTGCAGATAGTTATCGACCTCTTTTTTGATAAAGTCGCCCACATATTTATTAACGCTTTCACCGCCGGGACTCATTGTCAACGAACCGAGTTTGATTTTTGTCTGACTTTCAAACATCGGTTCTTCCACGTTAATGGCAATAGCTGCCACAATACCATTGCGGATATCCGAGTATTCGTAATTTTTGCCGAAAAACTCTTTTATCGTTTTGGCGATATGCTCTTTAAAGGCACTTTGATGCGTTCCTCCTTGTGTTGTATGCTGTCCGTTCACAAACGAGTGATACTCTTCGCCATACTGATTGGCATGAGTAAACGCAATTTCGATGTCTTCTCCCTTCATGTGAATGATGGGATAAAGGCCATCGTTGGTCATATTATCATTTAAAAGATCTTCCAACCCATTGCGACTGATGATGCGCCGGCCATTATACAATATCGCCAAACCCGAGTTAAGATAAGTGTAGTTACGCAACATAGTCTCTACAAAGTCGGGCTTAAATTTGTAGTTTAAAAACAAAGTGTTATCCGGTTCAAAAAAAACGAACGTTCCATTTTCGTCTTGTGTATCTTCGGTTGTATCGCTGATAAGCACACCACGTTCAAAAACCACGCTGCGAACTTTCCCCTCACGATACGATTTTGCCTCAAAACGAGCACTCAAAGCATTAACCGCCTTAACGCCAACACCATTCAGTCCGACGCTCTTTTTAAAGGCCTTAGAGTCGTATTTACCACCGGTATTCAGCATACTGACAGCTTCTACGAGCTTACCTTGCGGTATTCCGCGTCCGTAGTCACGCACGCTCACTCGTAAATCATCATCAATATCCACTTCGATACGTTTACCGGCATTCATCTTAAACTCGTCGATAGAGTTATCCAGCACCTCTTTTAACAGCACATAAATACCATCTTCGGCCTGCGTTCCATCGCCCAACCTACCGATATACATACCCGGACGGATACGTACATGTTCCATATCAGAGAGGTGGCGAATATTTTCTTCTGTATACATCGAGTGTGATTTATAATTTAAAAAGTAAGAAACAGCATTTGACCTTAGTCAATTAAATATGCATTACTAAATAAAGCCATTACTAAGAATCAAGCATCAAGAGTAAAGTTGTTCTGCGTTTACGCCTTAAGAAACATTTTAGATGCACTTGATGAAGCGTTTAACAAGCGGTACTGCACAGTTTCTGCTTTCTCACTAAGAAAGTTTCTTTTATCAAGAACCATCAAAATACTTGATTTTTAATCTTAATTCTTAGCTTATTTTCCTTTTATAGCAAGTTCTTTTTTTATGTTGTTCTGTATGCTCAAGCAGCTCCCATTGGTTTTGCACCTTTGTATTGGTTTCCATCGTAACCTGTGTTTCGCCCCATTCAAAGCCGTAAGCCTTGTAACGGGGAATAAGATCGGTAAACAAAAGTGCGTTAACGCCCTTAGCCCGATACTCAGGAAGCACACCGATCAACAACAAATCGACCACTTTGGTTTTGTGGTATTTAATGGCGCGAAATACATGCCACCAACCAAAAGGCAACAGCCTGCCACGTCGACACTTTTGCAACGCCCGTGTAAGCGAAGGTATCGATATGCCCAAACCTACCAGTTTGTTATCTGCCGACGCGTCTTCAATGAGCGTTATCAGGTTGAGATCGGCCCACTGAAAATACATCTTTACATACTGGTCCATCTGTCTTTGCGACAGCTGCGAATAACCATAAAGGTCCTTATATGTTTCGTTTATCAGCTGAAAAACCCGCTCACCATAGTTATCTTCAAAGATATCTTTCTTCGTTAGCTTCTTTATTCGGAGATTATACCTTTTTTGTATCATCTCGGCAACCTTTGTAAACTTCTCCGGAATTTTATCGGGCACATACAATTTATGCTCAACATACCGATTATCTACCTCAAAACCGCCCATCTCTTCGATGTGGCGAGGGTAGTATTCGTAGTTGTAGATCGTAGGCATGGTACCCAATTGGTCGAACCCCCATGTAAGCATACCCTCCGGGTCCATATCTGTAAAGCCCAGTGGGCCTACAATTTCAGTCATACCCTTTGCTTTTCCATAATCTTCAACAGCTTTTAAAAGGGCCGAAGAAACCGCTTTATCATCAATAAAATCTATCCAACCGAAACGCACGCTTTTGCGTTGCCACTTCTCATTGGCCTTATGATTGATGATGGCAGCTACCCTTCCAACCACCTTTCCGTCTTTGTAAGCCAGATAATATTCGGCCTCACAAAAATCAAAAGCTGCATTTTTGTCTTTACTCAGGGTATTTACTTCGTCTTGATAAAGGTTAGGCGCATCATACGGGTTACCTTCATAAAGGTCATGATGCAAGTCGATAAATTTCTTTAAGTCGCGTTTTGACTCGACTTTTCTAATTTCCACAGATGACATTTTCTATCAATAATTAAAGCTTTAAACGTACAAATGTACAACAAATCGGGCATATGGCAAAATAAAAGCAAAGCGGCAAGGCAACCATTAAAATGAAATTAATCGAAAAATTCTCCATTTTTCCGACATTTTCAGAATGCAGTTTGCCTTAACACTATTAACCTTTATATCTTAAAAACAACGCTTTGATTTAACACGCAAAAAAGTTTCAATCAGCCGGAAATCAATGTTTATTTTGTCAAAAAACAGCTTTCGTTTTCCAAAACCATAGCTTTGAATTTGCAAAAGCATAGCTTTTACCCGATGAAAACATAGCTTTTGACGTGCAAAACGATAGCTTTTACATACCAAAAGTTATCGTTTTAGGGTGTAAAACAAGGTTTTTAAAAGTGCAAAATCTCTCCATTAATTCGTAACTTATTGATTTTCAGGTATTGAAATTTTTCGCAATTTTCCGACTAAAAATGTGATTGGTTTGTTTTATTTCAATTATACGCCATCAACTTTTCTATCCACTCGCATTTTAATTACCTATTTGCAACTATCTCCTCTGAATAGTTCTATTATCTCGGCTTATCATTCATTAAAAGCGGCAAACGCACAAACCCTATACCTCTACATCTTTAACAATAAGCAGATATTGTGAAGTCCGGATGAATATACGTGGCACGTGCGTACACAACAACAAAAAGAGCATGTAAAACATACCTGCAAACGTTTTTTAACGAATGGGTTTTGCAGTTTAACCAGAAATTCTTTTCCTTTGCAAAACAGCTTATTAACATTGTATATAAGACCAATAAGTCATCGTTTAAACCACCTGATTTACTAAACCCATCAACCCTCTTATAAGTATCTAACTAAACAATAGAATAATGAAAAATAAAAAATTTTGGCAAACATGGTTATCCGTTTTCGGGTTATCGGTAACACTCTACTTGTCTATCTGTTGGGTAAGAATCTATGGCGACATTCTTTTTGCAAGTGCTATTTTCTGTACTTGCTATTTCAGTTTTACTTGGGTTTGCGTGGCAAGACTGAAAAATAAATTGAATATTTCGGTCAACGCGCTTGTGGTCGCAGTGATGCTGAGCAGCGTTATATTGGAAATACCTGTATGTATTTTAGACTTTGACGGCACTGGGGCGTCGTTATTAAGCCCTTTCATCGTTGCCACCAGCATTATTCTGGCTGCAGTGTGCGAGCATGAAAGGCGCCTCTCTGTATATATTCTAACTGCTACTACCCTGCTGTTGCTTAATACCGTGGCACAAGATGTGTGGGTAAACTTTGTTCAGGAACAAAAGCACCTTCGTAAAAAAGTAATTGAAAAAGGCAAAAAGCAGCCCCTCGAGGTTAAATCTTTTCGCAAATAAGCAGTCGTTTTTGGTTTTGGGTGTCGGTGGTGGCAAAGATATACACTGCCCCACCCTCTCTGAGGCGAAGCCGTTTGCGCAGTTCTGCCACACTCATGGGGAAATTACGCACAGCAATATTGGCTTGATTAATACCTTGCAAAGCGGCCTTTAACTCCTTCTTATTGAGCGATGAAATGGCTTTTATTTGAAATTTCCGACCAAAAACACCGTGCCGTAACTGCTGCGAAACAAAGAGATGAGAATGAGCGGCTATGCTTGCAACCTCGAAGCGAGCAGAAAACAATGCAAAGGCACCCGCTTTCATCAGCGACGAATAAGGTTCGTAGAGAAACATTCCGGGAAGAAGCGTATCTTGAAAAACAGGCAAAAAGGTTTTATTTTCTTCGGTAAAATCGTAAGAAAACGTTTCACTATCATTGGCACAAATAACCGAAAGTCTATGTTCACACGGTGTATCTGTCTGGCAAAAACAAGAACGCGAAAGCACAAGAAGCAGTTCTTTACACTCGTTTTTTACCGCAACGATATGTACTTCGCGCACGATGCACTCTTCACGATTCAGCACACTGACGGCATACTGCCAATCAAGCATGGGCGAAAGTTTGAGTAATACGCAACGGGCTTTATCAAGGAGCGTATTGAGCAACTGGGTAACATCGGGCGTACAGTCGCTCATCAAAACAGTTTTACCACCGTTTTCGTTTCTGCGGGCAGGGTCAAGATAAATCCAATCGGTGGGTTCCATCTCTCGAAGATAGTCGGTAGCATCGCCACAAACCACTTCCGGCCGCTCTAAACCCAGCAACAGAAAGTTGTTTCGCGCCATTTCACAAAGTTGCGACTGCCGTTCTACGTACACCGAGCGCTGAAACAAAGGAGCAATAAACGAGAAATCTACGCCCATTCCACCGGTAAGATCGACCCATTGAAGGGGTAAAGGTTGAGTCGAAACGGGACTTTGAGATGATATAAACATAGATATTCGGCGCACTAAAGCTGCCTTATAAATGGCCGTTTGCTCTGAAGAACACTGTTCTATCGACAAATGAGGCGGATAAATCAGCCCCTCTGTTGCAGCCCACGACGGCAGTTTGGTGCGTGCCATACGTCTACCCGCAATCTGATTGAGCGCAAACGGCATATCAACATCAGGATAACGGGCCGCCAGGAAAGCCAGTTGGTGCACGTCATCATCGGCATGAGTTTCAATAAACAAACGGGTTGCTGCGTTCATTCCAACTTTATTATTGTTCTTATTCTATCACTTTATACTTCTGTTTCGCTTCGGCTCTACTTTTAAAATTAAAATGCCACCACTCTGTTCGCAGCGGTTTAAAACCGGCAGAACGCATCACTTCGCGCAATAATTGTCGATTCTTCCGAGCTTGTTGGCTTATTTTTCTTTCGGCAACCAGTTGCGCTTCGATGTCAATATGAGCCTCACGACCCAGATGATCCACTTTTGTTCCCATCGGAATACTATCTCCTTTCAAGTTGCAGAGCGTAATATCAACCGCCAAACCATAGTTATGCAATCCGCCACCGTGCGCCGGATTACTGACATAAATACGTTGAGCCGTCTTTTTTACTTGATTCCACATTTTTTGCTGAATGCGCATCGGGCGCGCAGCATCGTATACTTTAAGACTCAAATCTGGTCGCAACTGTTTGAGTTTGCGCTGTGCAGCCACCAAAGCAGCAGCTGCTTCAGGGTGCAAATAAGCCTCACGCAAATCGTCATAAAGTACACAACCCACAAAATTGTCTGCACGGGCATACATCAAAGACACAAAAATAGACGGTTCCAACGTATGAATATTAACATAGCCTTGTCGCTCCAACGATTGCGCAGTCTTGCTTAAGCCGGTTTGTGCAAATACAGAAGATGAGACCGACAAAAAGAAAATAATCAATACTTTTTTTACCATAAACCAGAGATTGATGGGTAGAAGCAGTGCCACCATAACACTTTAAACCTAAGTTACTCTATATAATAAGGTGTAAAAGATCTATACAAAGGTACGAAAAAGCAGCGGGCTGCAAGTCTTCATTACCTCTTTAATTGAACCATCTTCCATTTTCAGCAGCGCGAAAGACAACATTATTTAACGCAGAAGAGAAAAAGTTGAAATGTTATTACGCTTTTTGTCGGTAAGTTTGCACTTGAAAAAACACGATATGAGCAACCTGTTTTGATGACAATTAAATTATTAAAAGCCAATTATTAAAGTTATGAATCTCAACAAGTACACAAACACAATGAACAACCTACACAACACAACCCTGACAAAAGAGCGATTAAATGAGGCAAAAAAGCACCTTATCAATGCCTTCTTACCCTTATTAGACCTATCACCCAACCAGCAAACAACATGGACGGGAACAAAAACCGACCTTTTGGAAATGACCCATCTGGTGTACGAAACAGGTGAAATAAAAGACGAAATGGGACGTCCTGCCACCTTTCTATGGCTGGTACGTAGAGTGTGCAACAATCTTCACGTGTCTGTTCCTTGTAATCCCAACACCTTAGTAAGCAAAGCTATGCAGCGTAAAAACGTACAACAGGCACCGCTCTTGGAACGATACGGCTGGCAATTGTTCAACCGAAACAATCTCGAACCGTTGAATTGTTGGCTCAATTGGGCAGCCAACCCAAAGAGTAGCCTCAACACTAGCCCACAAAAGCTTGACAGCGGTATTTAAATCGCTTAACTTTGCAGATGTAAAAAGACAATCAACTCTCGATAAAACAGAGAAAAATGCACAATGTCGACTAGTGTAACAAAACAGATGTTTTCTGCAATCTGAAGAAGAGAGACGACGGTCTGATACACAATAAATAATTTATAACCATTTAAAACATTTTTATCATGTCAGTATTTTATAAACTGCGTCAAGAGAAAAGACAGACGAGTAAGAACAAAGGAAAGTGGTACGCACGTGCCGTAGTAACCGAAACGGTAGATACAACGATGTTAGCCAACATCATGCAACAGAACTGTACGGTCAAGAAGTCGGATATTCTGGCTGTATTGGCTGAATTAGCAGAGGTGATGCAACAGCAATTACAAAATTCTAAGCGCGTAAAACTCGATGGATTGGGCACTTTTAAGATTGGCATCCGAACGAAAGCCGCCGACAGTCCGAAAGATTTTAACGTGCAAAAGAATGTGGTCAACACCCACATCTTGTTCAGACCGGAAACCCGGATCAATAAAAACAAGAGTAGGATGCGTGCTTTGCTTGACGGCTGTAAGGTACAGGAGCTGCCTGAAAATAAGGTAGACAAAGCCAAAAAGTCGGAACCTGGTCATTAACCGAAACAGCGTCTGAACATCACATAACAGAAACAACGGGGTGGTAAGTGGGCATTCTATTGTATCAAAAGCAATTAACAAAGACGAGCATACAACCAATCTTTGTACCTAAGACACCATGAAAAACACCTTTTGCATAGTATTGCCAACGAACTACCCCATTGTTTGTTATCCCGATGAAACCGTTAT
>ERZ773014.1696-NODE-1696-length-13657-cov-4.515733_pt1 | contig 13657 bp, 8 predicted proteins | sample MGYA00580841_ERZ773014 | MGnify/ENA primary metagenome ERZ773014 (study PRJEB29015, sample SAMEA2737989) | human oral metagenome | biome: human oral; feature: human-associated habitat; material: dental | place: China | collected 2067 ...
TAGTAGGGGTCGGTCAGGGCGAAGGGCGGGCCGTTTTGAATCATCAGGTCGCGCAGAATACCGCCGGCGGTGGCCGTCATTAGTGCCAGCACCACGAAACCTACTATGTCGAAGTTTTTTTGGCGAGCAATTAACCCTCCCAGGATCCCGTTTAGGATCACCCCGGATAGGTCGATGAACCGGAAAACTGCAGGTAGGGCGTTGGGTTCAAGTAGTTCGTGCATCGTCTTCAGGCTACCGTTTAACTGACAGAGGTGCCGAAAGCCAGGCCCAGCAGGTAAGTTACTGCGGCGGCCCCATAGCCGATAGCTAGCTGCCGCATGGCGCTGGGTAGGGGGGCTTTGCCTGACAGTACGCCGACGGCGCCACCGGTCAGGCACAACGCGGCACCTACCAACAGGGCTGAGGCGACCACGGCAACCATTCCGCTGAGCCCAACCAGGTAGGGCAGGCAGGGAATGACAGCGCCGATTGAGAAGAGTGCGAATGAGGATAGTGCTGCCCGCTTAGCGGTGCCGATTTCCTCATAGTTGGGGGTTTCATCACCAATGTGGGAGATTTGACGGGCGCTGCGTGGGTCAATGTTCGCGGCGCTGAGTACTAGTTTGGCGTGTTCAACAGCTTCATGTTCATCCTCGCCTCGGGCGCGATACACCAGGGCCAGCTCATTGGCGTTGACGTCTAGCGCGGGCACAACCTCCCCCGCGCCAGGGTCTGGAGTGGAGGCTTCAAGTAGCTCGATTTGGGAGCGCACCGAGATAAACTCGCCTGCCCCCATACTTAAAGCCCCTGCCAGCAGGCCGGTTAGACCGGTTAGCAGGATCGCGTGGGTGCTGACGCCGGTGGCGCCCACGCCTAGCACTAGGGACAGGTTGGATACTAGGCCATCGTTAACACCAAAAATTGCTGGGCGTAAGGTGCCCGAAAGGCGTTGGCGGTGGCGGGCGGCCAGGGAACGCACAATTTCGGAGTGGATACGCTCATCTGCGGCCATGGAGCTGGAGGCGTCGGCGTCGACCTCATAGTCGTTGCGTTGTTCGGAGCGTTGAGCTAGGGCCAGCACGAACACTGAGCCAAATAGTCGCGCCAGTAGGGGCATGATGGCGCCGCGCAGGGTTTGCCTGGGGGCTGGGTGGGCGTGGGGGCCTAGCAGCTCATACCAGTAGCGTTCGTGGCGGGCTTCGGCTTCCGCTAGGCCTAGGAGAATTTCGCGTTCTTCGCCTTCGCGGCGCATGGCTAGGTCCCGGTAGACTTTCCCTTCTGCGCGTTCTTCAGCTAGGTGGCGGCGCCAGTGTTTAATTTGGGCTCGCGACGGCGCAGCGCCAGTTTCAGGGGTTTGGGGTGCGGAAGTCATTGATTCAATGTTTCATTTTTTTGGCGTCATTGCAACGTTTGGTTACCCGAAATTAGCCTGGCTTGTCAGTGTCAAGGGGCTGACAGCTTGAGGAGAAACCTGGTTTTGGATGTTGTTAGAGACGGTAGTTATTGGCGTAAAGCATCTGCTGGTGACACACCTGCGGCGCGGCGCACTGCCAGTAAACAACCCACCAAGCCAACTACCATGCCGCCAATGATTCCTACGGGTAAAAGCCGCAGGTCAAGCACTGGCTGCCAGTGGCGCACTAGCACTGTGGAGATAATGACTACCACCGCTGTAAATGTGCCAATAACTCCGCCGATTAAGCCAACTATCGCCGATTCAGCAGTGACTAATGCGGCAATTTGCCAGCGCCTGGCCCCCATTGCCCGGCGCAAACCGAACTCGCCAGAACGCCGCGATACCGCCGTCGCCGTGGAGTTAGTGAGCATTAGCACGGCAGCTAATAATGAGACGGCGGTTAATGTCACCAGCATTGTGCGCACATTAGATTCCACGCTTTGACGCATGGTTTTAGGGTCTTCAGGCGCATCCACGTGGGCGTTTTCGCCGGTGTAAGGATCTAGGGCGATGGGTGCTTGCTGCGCCACCAGCTGGGCGGCGCCGGGGCGCGTACGTATTTCGGCGGTGACGGCATTGGTTGCCCCCACAGCAACGGCGTCTGTTTCACGCATTACCACGGCGTTCATGATGCTGGCGTCTAAACCTGAGTCGCTTATAACTCCCACCACTACGTAGGCTTTATTGGCGATCCACACTACTGGGCTGGCGTCAACTGGGCCTAACTCTAGGTTATTTGCGATACCTCGGCCTACCAGCACCTGGCCTGGGCCAAGTTTTATGCCACTGGTTTTGGCGGATTCTTTGCCTTCAATTTCCAGCCCGGGCACACTAGGATCGGTTGCTCCTAATACATCAAAGTTTTGGCCTTTAGTGTCGCTAGTTAGTGAAATGTTTTGATTACCGTGGTTTGAGTAGATTTGTGCACGTTCCACTCCGGGAATACGTTTCAGGCGCATTAGTGTAGTGGGGCTGGCTTGTTTAACGCTTCCATCTTTAGTTAATTGTTTAGGTTCTGGCACTGAGACGGCTACACGCTGGTTGCGGGCCGCATCAAATAGCTGCGACACCTGGGCGCGGGCAGCTTCAGAAATACCTACCGTGGCTAACGCTAACGCTACCGCCAGTAATACGCCGGCAATTAGCGCGCCACTGGCAGCTGGTTTAGCGGTAATTGTGCGCCCTGCATCCGCAAGTATGGCTCTTAGGCTAGTTTTTTTGCTGCTGGTTTTAGGTTTTTTGCCTTGCGCCGCATGGGTGGTTTTAGCTGGTTTTAGAGGCTTTGAACTTTCACTCTCGGGAACGGTGACGACGCCGTCGTGCACTTCGATGCGGGTTTTAGCGTGGGCTGCAACTTTTGGATCATGAGTTACAACTATGACGGTAGTGCCACTTTGGTTGAGTTTATCTAGTACACGCATCACTGAACGCGAATTAGCCGAGTCGAGGTTACCGGTGGGTTCATCAGCAACTAGCACCGGGTTAGCGGCCACGATAGCCCTGGCTATTGCTACTCTTTGTCTTTCACCACCAGAAAGCTGCACTGCTTTGGCGTGTTGCTTATGCGTGAGCCCCACAAAGTTTAGGGCTTGTTCAATACGCTGCGTATCCGTGATTTGCACGGTTTCCTCACCAGAGCCAGCCGTATCTCCGCTGTACATCAACCCTAAAGCCACGTTTTCAGTTACAGTTCGCTCATCAATTAAGTGAAATGCTTGAAACACAAAAGAGAATGTGTGTGCCCGTAATGCTGCTAGCTGGGAATCACTTAACTTGGTTGCGTCTAGATCATCAATAAAGTATTTGCCTTTAGTGGGAGGGTCAAGTAACGCCAGAACATTCAGCAAGGTTGATTTACCAGCCCCAGAAGGGCCGGTTATAGACACAAAATCACCCTGCTCAATCAGCAGTGAGGCGGTTTTTAGTGCTTTAACCTCACCGGGAGCACCCGGATTATAGGTTTTAGAAACCTGCGCTAATTCTAGTATCGTCATTTGCGGTCCACTCGCACACTGTCACCAACTTTAAGCTGGTCAGATTTAATGGCGCATTGCCCAGATACGCACCCAAGCTGCTCTACTTTAACCATAACAAAACCGGAGGCCTGGCGTTTGAGCACATTTGCGTTGCCATTAGCGTCTAGCGCCATTGCGCGTTGAGGAATCAGTAAAGCGTTTTTGATTGGTGTTTGTCGATCTACGGTTAACACCATTGATTTACCGCGCGCATCGCTTGGAAGTTTTCCCTTTTTAACGCTAAAGGTTAGTGTATAAGTGGTTGCTTCAGCTTGGCTTTTTTCGTCTTTCTTAGGTGCAGCAGTTTTGAGAGTTAAGTTTAACTGCTGAGAGCCATAAACCGCGCTAGCCACGCTGCCAGTTTTCAATACCGAGCCAACACCAGCCGGCACTTCAGCGGTTACAGAAAATTCACCTGTAGATAGGCCTAGCTGGGAGGGTTTGTCTCCATTTAAACTATCGCCTACTTTAGGTAGTGAGGTAACAACGGCTGGAAGCTGCGCAATAAACAGCATCTCAGTTTTTGCTATAACTACCTTCTTTTTGGCTTGCTGCGGTTTTTCGGACGCACCTGTCTCGTTTGAGTTTCCAGCGCCTTGATTAGCACCCGCGTTGTCTGACTCGTTTTGATGAGTATCGGTAGTAGCTAATTCGTCTTTGGTTTGCCCGTATAGATGTTTTAGTGTAGCGATTGTGTCAGCGTCTAGGGTTCCAGTTATTGCTAGCTGGTAGCCGGATGCAACCAGGGCGCGTTGCAGCTGTGACACATCCGCGCCAGAATCACCTTCATACAAATCACGGTAGGCGGGAAAACTACCCTGATAGGCAATCAGGGGGCGATCGTTAATCCAGGCCACCACTTGCGTGTTTTCAAGTTGCTGACCGGCTTTTACGTTTACGGCGGTAACAACCGAATCTGAGCTAGTAGCAGGCAAGTTAACGGCTGAATCTTGTGCTCCGGCAATAACACCTGTGGCAGTGATTTGATCTGTCAGATCTCCTTGCTCAACTTCCACAGTTACAGGAGCTGAAGTTGGAGGTGCAGCGGCGGCTGCGCGCTGCGCTGGCGATTGGGTGTAGCTTGCCAGCAGCCAGCCTGCACCCACTAGCGCCACCGCCATAAACACAACTAAAACTACAAGTAACCAGCGTTTCACTTGAGATCGTTTAGCGCCCACAGCTACCCCCTTTGATCACAAATAATTACGAGTATTTCTTCACAATCTCACGGCAAGTGGCTTCGACCTGCTTGATTTGTCCCAGCCGAGCAGATAATTCTTTCTGATTCTTTTTGACATAAGCATCAGCGCTGTTCCAGTCAGCATCGTAGTATGCCTGCTGCCAGCCGGAGCTGATCCGGCACTTTGCGTCTGCAACCGCTATTTTTCGCTCATACTCTGACACGGTTCCGGGTGATGCCGCGATAGCAGATTGGGGTGCATCAGCACCTGGATTTAAGCCAATTTTCTGACTGAGCTGCGGCCCTGGCATTAACATTGGATTATCGGTTAGATCACTAAGGCCCAGTGGTTTCATGCATTGCTTCCAAGTGGCAGCAAGTTTTTTAACTTTAGGATCATCAATCCCCTGCTCGGCATTACCAATTGATGACACAACAGCATTCCCAGTCTCAGATTTTTCCTCATAAGTCTTCAATACTGGATACTGATCCATTAGTTTATTAAAACATGAATTTTTAGCGTCCTGGTAACCGGGATCAGTTTTAGATTTTTCAATAGTGTCATGGCTATATTGGTAGACATTCCAGCCAGGAACAATACCCATGTGGTAGCCAACTTCGCTTGCAATCTTCTCATCAAATAGAAGCCTACCAGCACTATTTACGTATCGCTCAGCCTGCCCCCCTGGCGGTTCTGGCTTTCCTTGATAGGTGTATCCTTTGGACTTCATGCAATACCTAAAATAGGCGGTTCGAGCACGCGAAATTAGAATCGTGTCAGCCTCTCTATATGGATCTGTGGGAAGCCGCCATTTAGACATGTCGTAACGCGTTAAACCGTCAGCAGAGACTTTGGCTACCTTATCATTAGGGGTAGTTGACGAAGCTTTTTCGCCACTCCCACACGAGGCTAAACCGCAAATTAATACTAGAGCTGCAATGATCCTTAGATACTTCATTTCATCTTCCTTGATTAAAGTCATCACATAGGGAACCCAGTTAAGGGCGTTGCTCACGTTAATGAGCGGATAGGCCTGGCAAGGCTAGGTCTGGGAACATACAGTGGATAAGCGCTGCATCACTCGTCATTGGAGTAAATACAGAATACCTCTACCGCCCCAAGCCCACAACTAGTTTTGCAATATTTAATCGACAATTTACAGTTATAGGTACAATTAATTAGTTCACCAGGCTGTGCTTATCTTGCGTAGCGAACCGGTTCCACATATGGGTCAAAGTGCGAGACAATGCAGGGGTAATGAACGAACACTCCAGTCAGCCCAGCCAACCAGACGCAACTAACTTAGCCGCAGCGCCCCGCCGTCGTCCTGCCCGCAAGCAGCGCAATCACGGACGGCGCCAACACAAAAACCAGGCGGCGCCGCGCCCCTTCACCCCCGCACAGCTAAGCCAACGCGCAGCTTCCGTGCCCACCATCACCTACCCAGCGCAGCTTCCAGTCTCAGCCCGCCAGGAGGAGATCGCAGCCGCCATTTTGGCTAACCAGGTGGTTATCGTCGCAGGTGAAACCGGCTCCGGTAAAACCACCCAGATCCCTAAAATCTGTTTAGATTTAGGTCGCGGCGTCAACGCCATGATTGGACACACCCAGCCCCGGCGTATCGCAGCGCGCTCAGTAGCTGAACGCATCGCTCAAGAGCTGGGCACTAAAGTTTCTAAAGAATCAATAGTCGGTTATCAGGTTCGTTTCACTGATGAAGTTAGTGAACATACGCTTATCAAATTAATGACCGACGGTATTTTGCTGGCCGAAATTCAAAACGACCCATTATTGCGCCGCTATGACACTCTAATCATTGATGAGGCGCACGAACGCAGCCTAAATATTGACTTTATTTTGGGTTATTTAGCGCGGCTACTGCCCCAACGCCCAGATTTGAAAGTCATCATCACCTCGGCCACCATCGACTCTGAACGTTTCGCTGCCCACTTTGGGGTTGAAGGCCGCCCCGCCCCAATTATTGAGGTCTCTGGGCGCACCTATCCGGTAGAAATCCGCTACCGCCCCCTCGACGGCGTCGACCCAGACCCAGCTACCAGCCAAACAAACTCAGCCTCTGCCAGCGCAAGCACCGACGAGCCGCGCGACCAGGTCACGGGCATCCTCGACGCCGTCGACGAATTAATGGCCCTAGGCCCCGGTGACATTTTGGTGTTCCTGGCAGGAGAACGCGACATTCGCGATACCGAAGCCGCACTTATCGACCACCTAGGCCCACGCTACGCCGCCAACGAGTCCAGCGCCCGCCTGCCCGGCAGCGTTGAAGTCATCCCCCTATATTCGCGGCTAAGCGCCGCCGCCCAGCATCGCGTATTTGAAAAACACCGTCTGCGACGCATCGTTCTAGCCACCAACGTGGCTGAAACTTCGCTAACCGTGCCCTCCATCAGGTACGTGATCGACCCCGGCGTGGCGCGTATTTCGCGTTATTCCAACAAAACCAAGGTGCAGCGCCTACCCATTGAACCCATCAGCCAAGCCAGCGCCAACCAGCGTAGCGGCCGCTGCGGGCGCGTGGCCGACGGCGTGGCAATCCGTCTGTACTCACAAACCGATTTTGAGGGGCGCGAGCCATACACGGAACCCGAAATTCTACGCACCTCTCTGGCCAGCGTAATTTTGCAGATGGCAGCGCTGCGCCTAGGTAATGTGGCAGATTTTCCCTTCATTGACCCGCCAGATCGGCGCGCTATTGCTGACGGCGTGGCGCTACTAACCGAAATCGGTGCCATCAGCGCAAACTCTAAATCCATGCACGAGCCGCGCCTGACCGCGATCGGCCACCAACTGGCGCGTCTACCCATCGACCCGCGCCTGGGGCGGATGCTGTTGGAAGCCAATAAACGCGGCTGCGCCAGCGAAGTGATGGTGATTGTCTCCGCGCTTTCAATCCAAGACGTGCGTGAACGCCCGCTTGACGCGCAGGAAGCCGCAGACGCCATGCATCGGCGTTTAGCGGATCCCACCAGCGATTTTCTCACCTACCTCAACTTCTGGCGCTACCTGCGCACCCAGTCACGTGACCTGTCCGGCTCTGCATTTAGGCGCATGTGCCGCCACGAATACCTGCACTACCTGCGTATTCGTGAATGGCGCGACGTCTACAATCAGCTGGCCCAGTTGGCGCGGCCGCTAGGCATTAACGCCCAAAACATTGAGCTACCCACTCGTGCCTCCATTCGCGCCGCTAGTGACCGCCTAGTTCCCGGCTCCCACGCGGCCGGCATGGCTAATGCGGACGTAGCCGACGCCGTCGTGGCCCTGGGGCAAAGCGCAGACACCCCCGACGCCGACGCGATCCACCAATCCCTGCTGGTGGGGCTGCTTTCCAACCTGGGTAACTATGATGAGCGCCGACGCGAATATGCCGGGGCGCGCGCCACCCACTTCACTATTTGGCCTGGTAGCGGGCTGCGCCGCAAACAGTACGACTGGGTGATGGCCGCTGAGCTAGTGGAAACCAGTCGCTTATTTGCCCGCACCGTGGCCCGCATCCAGCCTCAATGGGTGGAGCAGACCGCTAAACACCTGGTCAAGGTCACTTACGGTGAGCCTTACTGGTCCGCCAAGAAGGGTGCGGCCATGGTGAATCAGCGGGTGCTGCTTTACGGGCTGACTTTGGTGGCTGACCGCCCGGTCACGCTAGCCAGTGTGGGTACCGACGCCGCCCGGCAGGCTGCGCGGGAAATGTTCATTCGCTCCGGGCTGGTGGAAGGGGGCTGGCACGCCCGCCACGCTTTTGTTGAGCGCAACCGTGAGCTGCTTGAAGACACTGCCGAGGTGGAGCGTCGTCAACGCACTCACGGTATTTTGGCTGATGACCAGGCTCTTTTTGACTTCTACGATGAGCGCCTGCCGGAGAAAATCACCAGCGCGGCGGCTTTCGACAACTGGTGGAAGCATCAGCGTCAAGACACCCCCAAGCTGCTGGATTTCACTCGTGAGCTGCTGCTTCCCGAGGGCGACAACCTTGACGGCTACCCCGACACTTGGCATCAGGGTGACCTGACCTTGGCGCTTACGTATGTTTTTGAGCCCGGTAGGCTCGACGACGGCGTCAGCGTACAGGTGCCCATTGAGGTGCTCACTCGCCTGCGCCCAGAGGGATTTGATTGGCTTGTGCCCGGGATGCGCCCACAGCTGTGTGTGGCCACCATCCGCGCCCTACCTAAGCGGGTGCGCCGCCAGCTGGTTCCGGCCCCCGACACCGGCGCACGCATTTGGGAGCTGATCTGCCAGCTTTACCCGCAGGCTGCGGGAGAAGCTAGCGACGGCGTCGAACCGATCCCGGTAAGTTTCCAGCAGGCCTTCACCCAGGCCGCACAGCAGCTACGCCAGGTAGAAATTACCGACGAGGACTGGGACCAGGCGCAAGAAAACCTGCCGGAGCACATGCGCATGGGCTTTAGCGTGCTGGACGCGCGCGGCAACAAGCTAGGGCGCGGGCGCAACCTGATCGTTTTGCAGCGGCAACTAGCCAAACAAAGCGAGGCGGCGGTGCGCTCGGCGGTACGTGGCGCCCTGGCGGCGGCCATGGATGAGGCCCGGTCCAAGAAATCGGCGAAATCTAAGCGTGCAAACGGAGCCCACGAGAGCCGTAAGGGGATCCATGGGGCCGCCGGCGCAAACGGGAGCGTAGGTGCCCATAACGGCGCCCGCGCCGATAAATCTGCCGCAAATAGTTTTGCAACTATTACTTCACAGTCATTAACTAGCCCATTAAAGGAGCAAACTAATTTAGTTGATTGGCCTGAAGTTCCCCAGGGCGTAATTCCGCAACAAATAGAATCTGCCGGGCGGGCGGGGCTATTAGTTCGCGGTTACCCCACTTTAGTTGCACAACCAACCTCTAAAGCATTTAAAGCTGATTTAAAGATATTAGCTGATGTTAATTCTCAACTAGCTCAGCACGCTGAGGGAGTTTTAGCATTGGCCTTGGCCCGCACCCCGCTCGAAACAGCGCGGGTAACCAGCCGTTGGAACGCTAAACGCTCTCTATTCATGGCGTCTGCACCCTATAAATCCACTGACACCCTGGTGGCTGATTTATGCTTGGCTGCCGGGCGTCTGCTGGCCCAGCAGTGGGGCCGCGAAACCAGCCATAACCTGGCTGAGCTGCGTGATCGTGAAGATTTTGAGCTCTTTGTGACTTGGCTGCGCGACCGTCTGGAAGACCAGGTGGAAACTATTGCCGCCCATGTGGAGGCCGCTTTGGAGGCTAAGGGGCAGTTGGATAAGGCAGTGGGGCGTAATACTTCGCTGGCTTTGCTCGACACTTTGCAGGAAATTCGCGAGCAGGCCGCTGCCCTGATTGCGCCACGCTTTATTGCCGACGCCGATCCGGCACAGCTGGCCCACTATGGGCGCTACCTTAAGTCTTTGGCTTATCGCTTGGAGAAGGCGGCGGCCTCGCCCAGCCAGGATGCAGCTTTGGCCTACCAGGTACGTGAGATTGAGGGGCAGGTGAGCGACGCCGTCGAGCACGCTAAGGGGCTGCCGGTCAATCCCGCCCGCGCGGCGGTGCTGCGCCAGGCCCAAAATATGGTGTGGGAACTGCGCGTGAGCCTGTTTGCCCAGCAGTTGGGGACGGCGCACAAAGTTTCGGCCAAGCGCATCAGTAGGCTGCTAGCCTCTGCCCCGGCGCTCTAGACACTGTCTACCTCCAGGACAGCCCTCTAGATGGGCCCTGCCTCTACACAGGCCAGCCCTCTAGGTGGGTTGGCCCGAGCTGACTGGGCGCCGCGCTGCCTTTTTCGGCACTGTCGGTACCTTTCTGGCACTGTCGGTACCTTTCTGGCACTGTCGGTACCTTTCTGGGCGTCATCGGTACTTTTTTGGGCGCCGTCACTGCCTTTTTCGGCACTGTCGGTACCTTTCTGGGCGTCGTCACTGCCTTTTTGAGCGCCGTCGGCACCTTTACCCACACTGGCGCGCACAGATACTGACATTTCATCCCTTCCCTATAAAACCCCATGTATTTTTTATAGGGAAGGGATGAAATTGCCTGTAAATGCCTGTAAATGAAACTGGCCCCCGTATTGGCGAAACCCAAAAAAGCCAATCCGGGGGTCAGTTATTCACATATTCACAAGGAGAGAGATTATCGAGTGTTCATCCCAGCTCAGGCGTCCGGGTTATTCACCTCCACATTATTTGCATCAGTATTAGTCGTCTTCTTAGTTCTTAGCCGGCAGGCCCCACCGGGGCTTAGGCGGCTGGCGGGGCTTACCCGTGACACCTGTGCCGGCGGCTTAGTGGGCCAGTTGCTTTGCTGATCTGCATCAGCCTTGCTGGTTAAAATTCTAAAAGGGGCTTTTATGGTGGCGGTTAGCGTAGCCTATGAATCATCTATGAAAGATAAAGCGTGGCTTGGTTGTAAGAGAGCAGGTAAGGGCCGCCAATCTGGCTTGGCTCCATAGGCACCCCCTTATAGGTCCAACGCAGCAGGTTGGCCAGGGAGAAACTGTTTGCGCACACCCCACAGGCCAGCACGCGGCTGGGGCGGCGCATACGTTCAACCTGGTGACCAGCCGGACAGGTGCCCACCCAGTCGCCGGGGACTTTAGGGGCGCGCCTATCTACCAGCCGCTGCGCTGAGCAGCCCAGTTCTAGGGCTTTGCGGCGCCAAACTTCATCGTGACCGTGGCTTGGGCCAACCAGGGCATGGGCTACTTCATGCAAAATCGTGTCGCGCACGCGAGGCAAGTCATAGAGTTGCATTAAGTAACGTGAGAGAGTGATACAACGGTTTGTGTGGTTACACTGTCCCGCTCGACGCCGGGCACGATCCCACCCCAGGTTCCAGCCTTGCAAACCGTTGGCGTCCATCAGGTCACGGCCTAAAGCATAAACCTGATCAAGATGCATTCATTGTCCATTTCGTGGAAAAATAACCTTTAGTGTCAGAATCCAAACGTAATCCTAAACCTAAAACGGTAACCTCCGCCGGCAGCGCGACTAGAGACAAGGGCAAGCGTGCCATCTCTAGTGCCAGTGCCGAGCGGTTTATTGCGCGTTACCGGCTGGTCTCAATTTTTGCGTTGCTGACCCTATCTGCTCTAGCTGGGGCACTGGTCCTGCCTAAATTCACCGCCCCGGCACAGATTGATGACGGCCCCACCCCGGCCGGCCCGGTTAAGGTAACCCCTGATTACAGTGGGTTTAACGCCGCAAATATCATCTCTGACAATAAGCTTTATGGCGCTCCCAATATGAACGCCGAGGACATCGATAATTTCATCGCCAAAGTCAATGCTGGCTGCATTAATAGCGCCGATGGCACTACTTGCATCAGCAAGGCCCGCTTTGACACTAAGGGCTTTGACCCCACCACAGCCTGCCCGTTAGGCATGAATCCCGCCAAGAATCTAACTGCTGGCGAGGTTATTTACCGCGTTTCGGTGGCTTGCAACATTAACCCCCGGGTTTTGCTGGTGTTGCTGCAAAAAGAGCAGGGGCTACTGACCGCTTCAGGCGAGAAATTGACTGCGTCACGCTATGAATGGGCTGCCGGCTATGGCTGCCCCGATGGCCAAACTTGCGACAGTCGCTACCGTGGCTTTGTCAGCCAGCTCTATCAGGCCGCCGCCCAGCTGCAAAAATACCGCCTTAACCCCTCCAGCTACCGGGTGCAGGCCCGCAAACCCGTGCGTATCGCCTACAACCCCCAGGCTAGCTGCGGTTCTTCCATCATCACCCCAGCTAACACCGCCACCGCCGCGCTCTATAACTACACTCCCTACCAGCCCAATGAGGCCGCTAAGAATGATGGGGACGACTGCTCCAGCTGGGGTAACTTGAACTTCTACGGTTTTTGGAAGGTCTGGTTCGGCGCCCCCCACTAGCTGGCGCGGCTGGCGCCCAGTCTTGGACCACAGGCTGCTTTAGCAGGCTCAAGTACAATTGTTAAATGAGTTATATGCAGATGGCCGCCGAAATCTGGGTGGTGATTGAGTACATCATTAAGATCGGGGCTATGGGGGTGGTGCCCGAAAATCGCCGCCCTGCCTCGTCGTCGGCCTGGCTGCTGCTCATACTGTTCCTGCCCCTGGTGGGCCTGCCCATGTATCTGATGCTGGGAAGTGCCCATATTCAGGGCAAACGCTACCGCCGTCAAAGCGAGCTAACCAACATTGTCTCCACCCTAAGCGCCAACCTCCCAGACGTGCCTCCAGGTATAAAAGCTGATGAGCGTCTACTGGGGATTGTGCGCATGAACCGGCACCTAACCGGAATGCCCTGTATGCCGGGCACAGTCCAGGGTATCTATGACGACACCCGCAGCTTCATTGCGGCCCTGGTGCAGGCCATTGATGCAGCCCAGCACAGCGTAAATATTGAGTTCTACATCGTTCATGATGATCCCATCACCGAGCCGCTTTTTACGGCCCTAGAGCGAGCCCATAAACGCGGGGTGCGGGTAGCACTGCTGCTAGACCACCTGGGGTCACGTAGATACAAGAGCTGGAAAAAGCTACTGAAGCGGCTAAACTCCGCCGGCTACCACTGGCACCTGATGATGCCCCTAGGTTTTAAGCCTGATCAGCGCGGGCGCCCAGACCTGCGTAACCACCGCAAGCTAGCGGTAATCGACGACGGCGTCGGCTTTATTGGCTCCCACAACCTCATTGACCCCTTCTACGAAACTAACCTGCGCGGCCCTGGACGCGAGTGGAAAGACCTATCCGTGCAGCTAGGCGGGGCTATCGTGGCTGAGCTTGGGGGTGTATTCGCCATGGACTGGTACGCCGAAACCGGCAAAATTTTCGTTGGTGCCCGCTCCCAAGCCGTAAGCGATGAGGATATCTCCCAGGTAGAAACCGCTGGTCTGAGCGCACTTGCTGCAGAGCTGGTTAACACCTCGGCGGCGTGGGAAAAAGACTTAGCCGACGGCGTCGTAAACGCCATGCAGATCGTCCCTTCAGGGCCGGGCTACTCCACTGAACCAAACCTGCGCATGTTCACCTCACTGATCCACAATGCACGTCGGCGGGTAACTATCA
>ERZ773014.1699-NODE-1699-length-13625-cov-8.439204_pt1 | contig 13625 bp, 4 predicted proteins | sample MGYA00580841_ERZ773014 | MGnify/ENA primary metagenome ERZ773014 (study PRJEB29015, sample SAMEA2737989) | human oral metagenome | biome: human oral; feature: human-associated habitat; material: dental | place: China | collected 2067 ...
CGCCACAAGTGGAACCTGCACAAGTTACAATAAGCTCGTTGACAGTAACACCTCCAACGTTGCCTAGTATTACGTTGCCAACGCCACTTTCGTTTACACCGGCTTCACCAACAGTAAATGTAAGTATTCCAACTCCAAATTCTTTACCAACGCTAAATTTTACAGCGACAGGTAATGGAGATGAATCATATATGCTAGGTGGAGGTCCTGGGACATGGACTTATACAAAAGGGGCTTCATATTATGCTCCAAGTGACAGGGCGGCAGTTGCACTTATGGGTCAGGTAAGTATGAGTTCGGGAACAGTTAGCTACACGGATTCAGGTATTACTATAAATGGAAATTTGACTGGATCAGGTTCAATGGGTGGAAGCTGGAGTTTTAGTGGAACTCATAGCGTAACAGGATTTACTGGACATGCGCTTATAAAAAATACTGGAGATTATACTTCAAATATAGACAATACAACTATAACCTTTAACAGATCGGGAGGTGCTAATTATGATGCATGGCTATTTCACACGGATGCCCATAATAGCAGCGTAGTATCTGCATTTGTCCTAGGAAGTGGAACAACAATTAATACAACGGGTAATAAATCTGTTGTATATACTTCTCAATTTCATAATGGAAATTTAAATGCTGAATTTACAAATAATGGAACTATTGATATGGGAGGTACTGAGAATATTGTATGGGTAGCATTGAATGAAAATGCAAGAAGCAGACATAAAGACAATATTTTCAGAAATGGCGGAACAATAAAGCTGAACAGTTCTAAAAATACGTTTGCATATATAGATATGCCGACTACTATAGGAGCTATTGGTGGAAGCTGGAAAGGAAAAGGAGTTCCAGCAGGTGGATCAGCAGGGGGAACTAATTCAGGCAATAGCAATGGCTGGGAAATAATAAGTACAGGAACATTAGATATAGGCGGGACTCAGAATACAGGAATATTTATAAATGACAGCTGGAAATACTGGAAGGCTAAAATTGAGCTTGCTGCTGGAGATAAAACTAAAATTTCAGGAACTCAAAATATAGGAACATATTTTAAAGGCTGGGCAGATGTCTCTACTTCAAAACTTAATATGCAAATGCCTGGAGATGAAAATGTGGGAATATATCTTGAATATGCAGGTACAGCAACAGATGATAAGTTTAAGTTCACAAGTGCTTCAACATTAGATTCAGAAGGTAAGAAAAATATTTTGATATATAATAAGTCTAGTAAAGCTGATTTTGGAACAAATGTTAATTTAAAAATTAACGGAAAAGAAAATGTTGGGATTGTTAATGAATCTACACAAGATTTGGTAACTGATGCAAAAATTGAAACAACAAAAAATTCTGGGGAAGAATCAATTGGAATTTACTCAAAAGGTACAGGTGCTACTACTAATACTGGGAATATAACTATGAAGGCTAAAAAAGTAAAAGGTATTGTAGCTGATAACTCAGGAACTATTAACAATAATGGTGGAACTATTGCTGTGGAAGGAGATGAAGTTGCAGGTGCAATTGCGATGGGGAATGGAACTGTAAATATTTCGACAGCTTCACCAAGCAATGCAACAATGATTACAGTAAAAGGAAAATCAGGACTTGGACTTTATGCAACAGGTGGTGGTACAATCAACGCAGGTAATGCCACAATTACAAGTGCTGGAGGAGCTGTAAATGTTTATTCTGATGGTGGAGATATCCATTTGAGTAATAATGGAAAAAAAACTACAGTAAATGTAGGAGCTGATTCACTTGGATTTATGAGAACGGGAAGCAAACAAATAATATTTGATGGTGCTACAGATCTTAATGTTGCTACAGGTGGATCAGGATTTTATATAACAACATCTCCAGTTCCAACGACAGTTTCATATCCTGTAAACATTGCTTCAGAACTGTCTACCGGTTATTCGGGATTAAATAATTTGACTGCAAATATGAGTGCTGATTCCAATCTGGTAGTTGCTTCGTATGCACAGGCTAATTTATCTGATTTGGATCTTTCATCACAAGGTATGACTATAAATGGTACAGGATATAAAGAATTTTTACTGTACAGAAGTAAATTGACTCTTGATTCTCCAAAAACTTATAATGATTACAAAAAAATAGCATTATCCAGTTCATCAATTATTAATGATACAGCTATACAGACAGATGATGATGGTGTAAAACTTATGGCACAAGAAAATGATGGTGGTACTAATAAGTGGGTAACTCTGGAAAATAAGAAAACTATTGAACTAGGTGGAAAAAATTCAGTTGCGATGTATGCGAGTGATGGTACTATAAAAAATCATTCGGGTGCAACTATCACAATGAAAAAAGAAGGATCTGCCGCAATCTTTGGAAAGAATACAGGAAAAGGTGATACAGAGATTATAAATGATGGAGACATCCAGATTGGAGAAAAATCTGTAGGACTTTTTGCTGAAGATTATACTGAAAAGAATCTTGAAAATGCAGGTAAAATTGCTATTGTTGGAGACAGCGGAATCGGAATGTACTACAAGGCAGGAACTTTGACGCAAGATGTAACAATGGAAAATAAATCTGGAGCGGAGATTAGTGGAACTGAATTAGGTGGAGCAACTCCAGCGACATCTGTAAAAAGAGTTGGAATGTATTCAGAAGCTAATAGTAACAGTAACAAACTAACAGCTAAAAACTCAGGAGATATAAAAATTCTTGGAGATGGAGCAAATTCCATAAGTGATGCTAATATAGGAATGTATACGAATGCAACTGCAGCAGGAACGAATCCATTGGAAAATGCAGGAACGATTGAACTTGGAAAATATGGAATCGGAATGTATGGATGGGAGCTGGATACCAGTGGAGATATTACAGTCGGAGATGGTGGAGTTGCCATTTATTCACAAGGCGGAGATGTCAATATGGTTGCGTCTGGAACTAAAAAGATAAAAGTTGGGAAAGATGCAAGAGGAGTTCTTATTGTAGGAGATGGTCAGACTGTTACAGCCACTAACTATGAATATGAAATTGGAGATGGGTCTTACGGATTTGTTAATAGAAATTCGGGATCAACAGGAAATACATTTACAATAAGTGGTGGAAAGGCTACATTAGGAAACAAAGGTAAATTTATTTACTCAAGTGATAAAAACGGAAATATCATAAACTCAACAGATATGGAAATGCTAAGTACTGCAACTGATGGAGAAAACTACGGTATTTATGCTACAGGAACTGTAACTAACAGCGGGAAAATAGAATTTACTAAAGGTAAAGGGAATGTAGGTATTTATTCTACAGAAGATGGAAACATAATAAACAGTGGAAATATTGAACTGGGAGAATCTGACGCTGCAAACAAGAAGTACAGTATAGGAATTATAGCAAAACCTGGAAAAGTTACAAACAGCGGAACTATCAAGATTGGAGATTCAGCTAATTCAATTGACGGAAAAGACGGAATTGGGCTGTTTGCAGACAGTGAAAACGGGAAAAATGGAGAAATCATAAATACAGGAGCGATAACTACTGAAGGAGATTCAACAATTGGTGCTTATGCAAATGCAAGTTCAAAAATTAGTCTTGGTGCAGGTGGAGATATTACTGTAAAGGGAGATAAGACTACTGGATACTATATCGATCAAGGTACAGGAAGCAGCATTGATTCAGGTGTAAGCATAGATGTAACAGGAGATAATGCTAATGGTGTATTTGTAAATAAAGGTGGACTGACATACGAAGGGGATACGACTGTAACAGGTGATGGAGCTTACGGATTTGTTGCAGGTAAAAATTCTACTGTAACTGCTAATGGCGGAAGCGTTACCGTGTCAGGCGCTTCGGGATCTTCAAAAGCTACAACTGGAACTGATGGAAGAGGAACTGCAGGAGTTGTTGCATTGGCAGGGGCAAATCTGACTGGTGGAAAAATGAATGTAGATGCCGATGTTACAGATGAAGGTTCTGTAGGAATATATTCAGCTGGAAATCTTCAAATTGACAAGGCTGATATAAAAGCATACAATGGAGCAGTAAACTTCTTTGCTGATAATGGAGGAACTATCTCTGTTGGAAATAATGGTGGCTCAAGCACAGTTGTAACAGGAACTGGTACTGACAAGGGATCACTTCTGTTCTATACTCCTGGAGGAAAAGTACTTATAAACGGGCCTATGACCGCTACTATTGAAGGTGGAACTAAAGCTACTACCCGTGGTACTGCATTCTACTATACTGGTGGAGGGACATTAGGAAATATCGCTTCTTATACGGCATTGACACCTGGGAACGTTGCAACTTGGGCAAGAACTAACTATGGAGACGGTACAACAAGTACGCTTGGCAACTTGACATTAAATATGCAGGCTGATTCAAGACTGTTCCTGACTCAAAAAGTTAATATGAATTTGTCAAATACGTCAGTTTCAAATTTGTTTAGCGGTCTTGCCTCAACAGAAAAGCCGACAGTAGGAGGAAGCAACGATTATAGAAGATTTATGCTTTATCAAAGTCATTTGAATGTAGATCAGGCAGTAAATCTGGATAATCCAAGCGATGACTACAATCTGCTTGAAATCTCAAACTCAAGCATAACTAACAATAGCACGATAACAGGAACTCAAGATGGGCAAATTGGTATTGCGCAGGAAAACTCAGATCTGGCTACACCAAAATCTACAGTAACACTTATAAATAAAGGAACTATAGACTTGTCTGGTAAAAACTCAGCTGCAATTTATGGGAAAAATGCCATTGTTGTAAATGATACTGCAGGTATCATAAAGATAGCAAAAAGCTCGACAGGGCTATATGGATTGAGAAATACAGAGATTTATAACAAAGGAAATATCTCGGTAGGAAATAAATCGACAGGAATGTTCTATTCAGACGTATTTACAGATCCAGTAACAAGTGCCGTAACAATATACGATACAGAAACAGGGCTTCAAAATGTAGGTACAATAACTCTTGATGACGAAGAAGGAGTTGGAATGACATACGAACCTGGAAATATAACTGTTGCGCCAGTATTTGAAAATGCGGGGACAATTACAAGTACAAAAGATAAGAATGTCGGAATGTATGCAAAAGTCGCAAAAAATAATATTTCATACGACACAGTAAACAGCAAAGTAATCACATTTGGAGATTCTGCTTCGCTTGCTGACCCTAATGTGGCAATGTATACAAATGCAACTGGAACTGGTACAAATCCGCTTATAAATAATGGAGATATAACAATTGGAAAAAATGCCGTTGGAATATATGGATTTGAAGAAGTGAACAATAAAAACATAACTGTAGGCGATGGATCTGTCGCAATGTACTCTAAAGGAGGAACTGTTGACTTAAATTCAGGGACGATTAAGGTTGGAAAAAATGAAGCTGTTGGAGTGTATACAGTTGGAAGCGGACAGCAGATTACAAATACAGGAACAGCATTTGACATAGAGGATACTTCGTTCGGATTTGTAAATGTTGGAACAGGGAATACAATTGAAAGCAATATTTCAGATGTGACACTGAAGAATGATTCAGTTTATGCATATTCAAATGATAATACTGGAGTAATTAGAAATAATACAAATCTGACAGCAGTAGGTACGAGTGGAAATAATTATGGTATTTATGCTGCTGGGACAATTGAAAATAGTGCGAACATTGATTTTAATACAGGAATTGGAAACGTTGGAGTTTATTCTGTAAATAATGGACTTGCTAGAAATAGTGGTACAATATCTGTTGGAGCCTCTGATCCAATTAACAAGGTATTCAGTGTTGCAATGGCCGCTGGATATATAGGAGATTCAAGTACGCCTGCAACTACTGGAAATATTGAGAACAACGGAACGATCAATGTAAATGGAAAATACAGTATTGGAATGTATGGTGTTGGAGAAGGAACAACTGTTACAAATAATCATGATATTATTTTGAATGCCAATAGTACAATAGGTATTTACGTTGAAGAAGGTGCAAAGGCTATAAATAATGGAATAATAAAAACTGGAACAAGTGGTTTGTCAGGAGTTACTGGAGTTGTACTAAGTAAGAATTCAACGCTTGAAAACAACAATACAATAGATATTGATTCAAGGTCAGGAGTTGGAGTATATCTAAAAGGTGGAACGATAATAAACAGAGGTACTATAAATGTTGCTGGAAAAGGTGCAGTGGAAGAATATGATATGACTAAAAATGCCACATCAAAACCTATGGGTGATGTAATAATTGACGCACCTGCAGGATCACCAACAGCTAAAATTATAGTAGCTGGAAAAGGTGAAGTTCAACCTACATTAGTTACAACTACAGCAGAAAACCCAATAACAGTATCAGCTTCAAGTATAGGACTTTATGTTGACACTTCAAGCAAAAATTACACACGGTCAATTGACAACTTGGGAGCATTGACAAGTGAAGCTGATTTAATAATAGGAGTAGAAGCGGCAGAAAATACATCAAGCAAATATATTCAAATAAATGACAGAAATATTTTGGATACATACAATAGAACAATTGTTTATGGTGGAGTTTCAAAATGGAATGTCTATTCAGGAGCATTAACTTGGATGGCTACACCGACTCTTGATCCTGATACAGGAGAAATCACAAATCTCTATATGGCTAAGGCTTCGTATACAAACTGGGCTACAAATAGTAAGGTAACTCCAACAAAAGTTACAGATACGTATAATTTTGCTGATGGATTGGAACAAAGATACGGTATAAAAGCTCTGGGAACAAGAGAAAACCAAATCTATCAAAAATTAAATTCAATCGGAAACAATGAGGAAATACTATTATATCAAGCATTTGATGAAATGATGGGACATCAGTATGGAAATCTGCAACAAAGAATTAATGCAACAGGAAACCTTCTGGACAAGGAATTCAATCATCTTAGAAAAGACTGGAGAAAGCCATCTAAACAGAACAGCAAAATAAAAGTATTTGGCATGAGAGATGAGTATAATTCAGATACTGCAGGAGTTATCAATTATACAAGTAATGCTTATGGAGTGGCATATGTTCACGAAAACGATACCGTTAAACTTGGAAATTCTAGTGGATGGTATGCAGGAGCTGTAACAAACAGATTTAGGTTCAAAGATATTGGAAATTCAAGAGAAAATCAGACAATATTAAAAGCCGGAATATTTAAGACAATGTCGCCTTCCGGAGATTATAACGGTTCATTGAGATGGACAGTTTCAGGAGATATGTTTGCTGGGATTAATGATATGAAACGTAGATATCTAGTTGTCGATGAGATATTTCAGGCCAAATCGGATTATTATTCTTATGGTGCTGCGATAAAGAATGAACTTGGATATGATATAAGATTGAGCCAGAGAACACATTTACGTCCTTATGGAGCATTAAAGATGGAATACGGAAGATTTAACAACATAAAAGAAGACAGAGGGGAAATGCGTCTAGAAGTAAAAGGAAACGACTACTTTTCAGTTAAACCTGAAGTTGGAATGGAATTCAGATATGTTCAGCCATTGGCAGTAAGAACAAATTTATCGGTAGGATTGACAGCAGCTTATGAAAATGAATTAGGAAAAGTTGGAGAAAATAACAACAAGGCAAGAGTGAGATATACAAGTGCCGACTGGTTTGGAATAAGAGGTGAAAAGGATGACAGAAAAGGAAGCGGTAAGTTTGACTTGAATATTGGAGTTGATAATACAAGATTTGGAGTAACTGCTAATATTGGATATGATACGAAAGGGAAAAATACTCGAGGTGGAATAGGTTTCAGAGCTGTTTATTAATTTGATAGTTCAGAAAATATTTAAAAATAGGAAACAGTAAGATTCTATATGAGTCTCACTGTTTTTTAGTTTAGAAGAAATTTAGGAATGAAAAAAATTTTGTCCCCAAATTGTTCCCAAATAGAAAAATAGGCTATCATTAGCCTATTTTCAAACATCTAATTTCCTCTGTTTTCAATCATTTTTTCAACAAGATTTCTAGCATGATCTCCAATTCTTGTAAAATGTGACACAACATCTATATAATAAAGTCCAGCTTTTACATCACATTGCTGCTTACTGACCCTTTTTATATGAGCTTTTCTTACTTCCTTTTCTTTGGCATAAAGTTTATTGTGCAAGTCAACTACTGCAAAAGCTTTTTCTGTATCATCATTTTTTAGTGCTTCTTCGGCTGTTTCAATAATTCTTTTCGAAATTCTGAACAGTTTTTCAATTTCTTGGTGAGCTACGTCAGTAAATACTACTTTTTTCTTAATTTCATATCGCACATCTCTTACAATTCCGATTGCATGATCCCCTATACGTTCTACATCACGGCACATATCAAGATACATGCTGATTTCTTCCCCATCTTTTTCAGTTATATGTTCCTGAGATAATGTTGTTAAGTATTTTGTGATTTCCTGATCAATGTTATTTATTGCATCTTCTGATTTTTCTACTCTTTCTGCATCTTTTTCGTCGTGATCATGGAAAAATTTAACTGATCTTTCTAAACTTTTGAGTGTGATTGAAATCATAGAAAGCATCTCCTGTTTAACTTGTCCCAAGGCAATTGACGGTGCGGAAATTAATGCTGAATCCAAATATTTTGGCTTATGTTCAACTTTATCTTCATCTTTTTCTTTAATTACTTTTACAACTATGTATTCTAATAGTCCAATGAATGGAAATAATAAAATTGTTGTCATGACATTGAATGAACCATGTGCAAATGCTATTGTAACTTTTGGATTCAAATGAAGAATTTGAGCCATTTTTTCTACAAATATAGAAAATGGTGACAATAAGACTAGAAAAATTGCTGTTCCAATTACATTGAACATTGTATGTGATAAGGCTAATCTTTTTGCAGAAGTATTTGCACCAATTACTGCAATTATAGCTGTAATAGTTGTTCCAATGTTATCTCCAAAAAGTACTGGTAAAGCAGCTTTTAGTGTTATAAGGTTTTCTTGATATACATTTTGTAAAATACTTATTGTCGCACTTGAAGCTTGTACAAGCATGGTAATTATAGTTCCAATGAATACTCCTAAAATAGGTTGATGACTAAGTTTTACAGTTAAATCTGTAAATGCTGGTAGATACTTAAGTGGCTCCATTGCACCTGACATTAAAGTTAATGCAAAAAATATTCCTCCAAAACCAAACAAAATTCGACCCAAATTGTTTATGAAATTATGTCTTACAAAAAATAGGCACGCTGCTCCTAAAAATAATATTGGCAAAGCATAATGCGTGATATTAAAACCGATAATGAAAGTTGTAATTGTCGTACCAATGTTAGCTCCCATAATAATCCCTATTGCTTGTCTTAAAGTCAAAAGACCTGCTCCAACTAATCCTATCGTAATAACTGACGTACCTGAACTTGACTGTATTAAAGCTGTTACAAAAATCCCGACTAACACACCTAGAAATGGTGAAGTTGTATATTTATCCAAAATAAATCGAAGTCTATCTCCAGCCGCCATTTGCAGCCCATCCCCCATATATTTTATACAGAATAGGAACAATCCTAATCCTCCTAGAAATCCGAACGCCATCTGCTGATAGTTAATCGTGTTGAGTGCTACTCCATTCATCAAATCAATCCTCTCTTAATTTTTTATTTTTTGATTATGATTTTTTGTTCAAAGTTAGAATTTTTAGTCAAATTCTTTCTTCGTTATATTTATATCATATTTTTTCTAAATTTGCTATTATTTTTTACTGTGTATCAAAGTAAAAATTTTGTCTAGTTTGGTTTATAATTTTTAGTAATTTTTATTCAATAAAATTTATATTGATGCGATAATAACGATAATAAAAAGATAATCATTAATTTTAAAGAATAGTGATATTATTAAAATATTTTCAGTATAATTATTTTGTACTAAAAAAGTAAATTAATTGTTTTAAAAATAAAACGCTTTTATAATATTTGATTTATTGAATTTTAACAATAAATCTTTATGAAAAAAGAAGATGGAATTATGAAAATCCTTGAGGGAGAATTTAAATAATAGATAAATAATAAAAAACTTACAAAATTATTTGACTTAAACTGATTTTTTCTGATATAATGAATTTAAGAAGATAATAAATTTTAGGAGGAATATAAAGATGAAAATTGTAGTTTTCGATGCAAAACCTTATGATATTGAGTTTTTTGACAAATGGAATGAAACATTTGGAGCTAATATTACGTATTTTGAGGAAAAATTGAGTCTGAAAAACGTGATGCTTACTAAGTATCAAGATGTTGTCTGCACATTCGTAAATGATGATTTGAATGCAAAAGTATTAAATATTCTTGCAAAAAATGGAGTAAGATTAATTGCCGCAAGATGTGCTGGTTATAACAATATTGACTTGAAAGCTGCCCGTGAAAATAGAATTACTGTTTTAAGAGTTCCTGCGTATTCACCATATGCTGTTGCTGAACATTCATTGGCTCTTCTTATGTCAGTAAACAGAAAAACTCACAAAGCTTACAACAGAACTAGAGAAGGTAACTTTAGTTTAGCAGGGTTAACTGGAATGGATTTAAATGGAAAAACTGCTGGAATTATAGGAACTGGTAGAATCGCGAGAATTTTCATAAGAATTTTAAACGGATTAGGAATGAAAGTTATTGGTTACGATAAATTCCCTAATGAACAAGCTGCAAAAGAAGAAAATTTCACTTATGTAACATTAGATGAAATATTTGCAAATTCTGATGTGATTTCATTACATTGCCCATTATTCCCTGAAACAAGACATACAATTAACAAAGAAACTATTGCTAAAATGAAAGATGGTGTTATTATCATCAATGCTGCCAGAGGTGGATTAATTGATACTGAAGCGCTAGTTGAAGGATTAAAAGATAAAAAAATCGGTGGAGCAGGACTTGATGTTTATGAAAATGAAAGCAGTTATTTCTTTGAAGATGAGTCAGCAAGCGTGTTAGAAGATGATTTGCTAGCTAGATTGCTATCGTTTAATAACGTCGTTTTAACTTCTCACCAAGCATTCTTAACAAAAGAAGCGTTAGACAATATTGCTGAGGCAACATTTAACAATATTTTATCTTATGTAAAAGAAGAACCATTGGCAAACGAAGTTTGGTACAATGAAGAAACTGGTAAAGTTGTTGAAGGTTTAAGAAAATAATGATCATCTAACAAAATATTTAAAAAAGTTTTTATTTTCTAAGAATTTAAAGAGAGGCTGTTTTAAAGGGCAGCTTCTTTTAATATTTTCCTAAAATTAAATTATAAAACATAGAGTTTTAGTAAATTTTTACTTAAAAAGAGAGGTATAAAAAATATGGATTTATTTGAAATAAAAAAACAAAATGAAATAAATGAAATTAATATTGAAGAAATTAGGAGGCATCTTTGACCTTGAAAATTTGAAAATTGAAATAGAAAATTTGGAAAAACAGACATTTGAGCCTGATTTTTGGAATGCTGAAAACAGTCAAGAAATTTTGAAAAATATCAGTGCAAAGAAAAAAATGCTTGAAGAATATGATAATTTAAACGGACTTTTTGAAGATGTTTCTACGATTATCGAGTTTATTGAGATGGGAGACAATTCTTTTGAAAATGAGCTTGAGCAGAAAGCAAAGAACTTAGAGAATGAAATTGACAATTTTAAGACTAAACTGCTTTTAGATGAAGAATACGATACGAATAATGCGATTCTTACTATAAATTCAGGTGCTGGTGGAACAGAAGCCTGCGATTGGGCAGAAATGCTTTACAGAATGTATGACAGATGGGCTAATCGTCATAGTTTTAAAGTAGAAGTTTTGGACAGTCTGGCTGGGGAAGAAGCTGGAATAAAAAGTATTACATTGAATATAAAGGGAAGTTATGCTTACGGCTATTTAAAGGGAGAAAAAGGTGTTCACAGACTTGTTAGAATTTCTCCGTTTGATTCAAATGCTAGACGACATACTTCATTTGCCGCAGTAAATGTAACTCCTGAAATAGAAGATGACGTGGAAATAAATATTCGTACAGAAGACTTGAAAATTGATACTTATCGTGCAAGTGGAGCTGGAGGACAGCACGTAAATACAACAGATTCAGCTGTAAGAATTACACATATTCCAACAAATACAGTAGTTACTTGTCAAAATGAACGTTCACAGCTAAAAAATCGTGAAACTGCAATGAAAATATTAAAATCAAAATTATTTGAACTGGAATTGGAAAAACGGGAAAAGGAAATGGCAGAATTAAAAGGAACCGAATCAAAAATCGAATGGGGAAGCCAAATCCGTTCATATGTTTTCCAGCCTTATAAAATGGTAAAGGATCATAGGACAAAGGCTGAAGAGGGAAATGTGGAAAAAGTTATGGATGGAGACATTGATTTATTTATAAATGAATATTTAAAATACGCTAAATCCTAATAACATGTTTAAAATTTAAAATAATTTTACTTATAATAACTAAAAAACTGAAAGGATTAGAATATGAAAAAAACTAGATGTCCATGGGCAAAATCTGAAAATGACATTGTGTATCATGATACTGAATGGGGCGTACCTTCCCACGATGATAATTATCTTTTTGAAATGCTAATTTTAGAAGGCTTTCAAGCAGGACTTAGCTGGAATCTTATTTTGAATAAAAGAGAAAATTTTACTAATTTTCTCTATATTATTTCTATTAATACTATTTAATTTATTATACTTTAAGAAAACTAACGCTAATATTTCATCGAATGAATCATGCATTTATCTCGTCTTTGCATTGTTTTGATTCATTTTTCTCCCAAATTGCGCAAAGGAGTGGTTGCCTTTGCGCTTTAATCTTTAAATTTTTTCCCAAAAACCTGCACAAATTTGACGCTAACGAGTTAAATTTTAGAAAATAAATACATTTTGGCTTTAGTTTGCAAATTTGACGTTTGGATTTAAGGTGCAAAATAAGTAAAATTTGATGAAAATTTGAATCAAAAGAAGGGAAATGGTGGCCCCGAATGGACTCGAACCATCGACCACTACCATGTCAAGGTAGTGCTCTACCAACTGAGCTACGGGACCGAAAAATGGAAATTTACCCAAAATAATATTGAAATTAGCTTAAATTTTGCGATTTTTCGCAAAAAGCAAAATTTGGGAGCGGTCGTATTTCGTCAAATTTGACCCCGCCAGACAATTTGAAAGTAAAATTACATAAAGATCATATTTTAGTAGAAAAGTCTTGATAAATCTTAAAAATAAAATCTCATAAATTCATATCTATTTAGTCAAATTTACATTAAATCCCCTAAATTTAGGGATATTTATGATAGAGCAAATTTTTAATAAAACTCACAGTAAACTCACGATATTATAATTATAATGCCGTTTATGATATTTCATCCAAAGGAGAATGTATGCAAGAGCAAATGTCAAGACGCGATTTGTTAAAGCTAGGTATGGCGGGTGCAGGCGCGCTCGCGCTAGGTGCTGTAAATGTGCAAGCAAGCGCGTTAAACGCAAAAGACGTCAAATTTGACGAAGAGTGGGACGTGATCATCATCGGCTCGGGCTTTGCGGGACTTGCGGCGGGCTTAAAAGCGGCGCAAAAAGGCAGCAAGGTACTAATCCTGGAAAAAATGGGTCGCATCGGCGGCAACTCCGTAATCAACGGCGGCGGCATG
>ERZ773014.1702-NODE-1702-length-13608-cov-25.292924_pt1 | contig 13608 bp, 9 predicted proteins | sample MGYA00580841_ERZ773014 | MGnify/ENA primary metagenome ERZ773014 (study PRJEB29015, sample SAMEA2737989) | human oral metagenome | biome: human oral; feature: human-associated habitat; material: dental | place: China | collected 2067 ...
GCGCGTCGAACATCTACGGCACGATCGAGGGCGGCAGGAACGTCTACCTCGTGAATCCGCACGGCATCCTCTTCGCTAAGGATTCGCAGGTCAATACGGGCGCGCTCTACCTCTCGACGGCGAAGCCCGATGATATTGCCGCAGCAACGAATACATTCAAGACAAACGGCACAAGCCCCCTCTCCGCCACCGCGCAGACGGGCGATGTGCTGAACCTCGGCACGGTAAAGGCGAGCAAACTCTACATCGAGGGCAAGAACGTCAAAGTCCTCAACACGGATGACATACAGAACACAGACGGCACGGCACTCACGGGGGCGAACGTCAAGATCCGCAGCGCCGAGACCCCGCATATCGGCTACGATGTCGGCAATCGAGCGACGGCGAACTTCGACGAGAGCGGCGGCTCTGTGCAGCATAGCTTCTATGACTATGCACATCCGAACACCGCAAAATCTGCAAGTGGGCGCGGATGGGAGGTAGCGAACCTTGGCGGTGCGGCGCATACAGACTATGACTATATGCGCGTGCATGACGTCTACGACCTGCAGAATATCCATGCGAAGTTGGACGGCAGATATATGCTCGCACGCGACATCGACGCGAGCGCGACGGCGACGTGGGACGGCGGCAAGGGCTTTGCGCCGATTGGAAATAACAGCAACCGCTTTATGGGAAGATTCGACGGCGTCCGGCACACGATTCGGGGGCTGCAGATCAAGCGTCCGAATGAACGCTATGTTGGGTTGTTCGGCACTGCCAAGAATGCACGCATCGAAAATGTTTCCCTCGTAGACGGCAATGTGAAGGGGGATCAGCGGGTCGGCGGCATTGTGGGAACTATGGAGAATAGTACGGTTCAGAACGTAAGCAATGCGGGGCAGGTTGAAGTGCCAGGAAACTTTGTCGGCGGCATTGTGGGAGAGATGATCGGCGGTACGGTTCAGAACGCAAGCAATGCGGGGCAGGTCAAAGGATGGATGAATATCGGCGGCATTGTGGGAGCTATGAGCAACGGTACGATTCAGAATGCATCGAATGTAGGGGCGGTCGCAGGAAGCTTTGTCGGCGGCATTGTGGGAGCTGTGACCGTCGGTACGGTTCGGAACGTATGGAATGCGGGGCAGGTCACAGGGGATCAGCAGGTCGGCGGCATTGCGGGAAAGATGTCCGCCGGTAAGGTCATCCAAGCCGTATGGAAGACGGGCACTGCAGCGCATGCGGTCGACCCGGACAATAATACTGGCTTCGAGAAGGACTGCCACGAGCACACCGAGGAGGAGATGAAGCAGGCGGCGACGTATGCGGACTGGAGGGACGAGCACGGCAATGCCGTCGTCGCGGCCGAGGGCGGCAAGGGGCTGCCGTGGCGCATCTACGACGGCAAGACCATGCCGCTGCTCACAGGACTGATGAAGGGCACGAAGCGCCTTGCGAAAGTCTACGACGGCAAAGCCTTCGGGGACGGGGACGCGCACATCCATTTCGACACCCCCGCCGAGAAGAACGTCGGCACATACAGCGCTGCGGATGTCTACAGCGATCCGTTCGGCTATGACCTCATCGGCAGCACATACAGGATTGCGCCGCGTGTCCTGACCATGAGCGGCGTCGCGGCGCAGACGAAGGTCTACGACGGCACGACCTCCGCAGACGTTGCGCAGTTCCACGCGACGCTGAATAACGTCGTCGCGGGCGAGGAGAGCCTTGTCACGGCGACCGCCACAGGCGCGGCATACAACAGCAAGAATGTTGCAACGGCAGACAAGGTGAACTACACAGGTGTCGCCCTCGGAGGTACGGGCGCGGCGAACTACAGTATCGCCGACACCGCGCAGGGCACAGGCACAATCTCTCGCCGTGCGCTGACGCTCGGCACAGTCGCGGCGCAGACGAAGACCTACGACGGCACGAGAGCCGCAGACACAGCGAAGTTCAGCGCGGTACTGAACAACACTGTTGCAGGTGACAGCGTAACGGCGACCGCCACGGGCGCGACATACAACAGCAAGGATGTCGCGGGGGCAAATACGGTCAATTACACGGGGGTTGCGCTCGGAGGAGCGGATGCGGGGAACTACAGTCTCGCCGCAGTAGCTGCACAGGGCACGGGTACGATTACGCGCCGTGCGCTGACATTTGATGCAGTCGCGGCACAGACGAAGATCTACGACGGCAATACGAACGCAGACGCCGCACAGTTCAGCGCGACGCTCGGCAATATCGTTGCGGGCGAGGAGAACAGCGTGTCGGCGACCGCCGCAGGTGCAGAGTACAACGACAAGAACGTCACGGCGGCAAATGCAGTCAGCTACACGGGCGTTCAGCTCACAGGCACGGGCGCGGCGAACTATGCCGTTTCTAATACCACCGAGGGGCAGGGCAGGATAACGCCGAAACAGCTGACGCTCGCGCTCACGGGCGGCGCACGCTTTGACAAGACCTACGACGGCACGGCGAACGTCGCGCAGTCTCTCGCGAAGGGGACGAACTATAGCCTTACGGGCTTCATCGGCACGGAGGGCGACCATCTCGCACTCGCCGCCGCCACAGGCGCGTATACGGCGGGCAAAGACGCGGGGACAGATAAGGAAGTAACCTTCAAGAACCTCACGCTCACAGGTATGGGCGCGGGCAACTACACGCTCGATAAGACCGCGCTTACGGGCATCGGTACGATTGCGCGGCGCACGCTGACGCTCGGCGAAGTCACAGCGCAGAGTAAGACCTACGACGGCACGACTGCGGCAGACGCAGGGAAGTTCCGCGCGGCACTCACCAATGCCATCGCGGGTGACAGCGTAACGGCGACCGCCACAGGTGCAACCTACAACGACAAGAACGTCGCCGGAGCAAGCAGGATCAACTATACGGGTGTCGCGCTCGCAGGTGCGGACGCGGGGAATTACACGCTCGCCGCGACCGCCGCGCAGGGAGCGGGCACGATCACGCGGCGTGCGCTGACTGTTGATACCGTCGCGGCGCAGAGCAAGACCTACGACGGCACGACCTCCGCAGACACGTCGAAGTTCCAAGCGACGCTCGGTAATCTCGTCGCGGGTGAGGAAGGCAGCGTAACGGCGACCGCTGCGGGCGCGACCTACAACAGCAAGGACGTCAGGGCGGCAAATACGGTGGGCTATACGGGCGTTCAGCTCACAGGCACGGGCGCGGGGAACTACAGTCTCGCCGCGACGACAGCGCAGGGGGCGGGCACAATCGCAAAGCGTGCGCTGACCGTTGGTACCGTCACGGCGCAGAGCAAGACCTACGACGGCACGACCGCCGCAGACGCATCGCAGTTCCATACGACACTCGGCAATCTCGTCACGGGTGAGGAAAACCTTGTGACGGCAACTGCTGCGAGCGCGGCATACAACGACAAAAACGTCGCCGGGGCAAATAAAGTGAGCTATACGGGCGTTGCGCTTACAGGCACAAGCGCGGCGAACTATGCCGTCGCCGATACTGCGCAGGGGGCAGGCACGATCACAAAGCGTGCGCTGACGCTTGGTATCGTCGCGGCGCAGACGAAGACCTATGACGGCACGAGAGCCGCCGACGCATCGCAGTTTCGTGCGGCGCTCGCGGGTGCCATCGCGGGTGACAGCGTAACAGCCGCCGCCGCAGGTGCGGCGTACAACGACAAGAACGTCGCTGCAGCAAATCGCATTGACTATACAGGCGTCGCCCTCGCGGGTGCGGATGCGGGCAATTACAGTCTCGCTGCGACGACGGCACAGAGCGCAGGCACGATCACGCGGCGCACGCTGACCGTTGATACCGTCGCGGCGCAGACAAAGACCTACGACGGCACGAGAGCCGCAGACGCATCGCAGTTCCGCGCGGCACTCGCGGGTGCCATCGCGGGGGACAGCGTAGCAGCTGCCGCCACAGGTGCAGCATACAACGATAAGAACGTCGCTGCGGCAAATCGCATTGACTACACAGGTGTCGCCCTCGCGGGTGCGGATGCGGGCAATTACAGTCTCGCCGCGACGACAGCGCAGGGGGCGGGCACGATCACAAAGCGCACGCTGACCGTTGGCACCGTCGCGGCGCAGAGTAAGACCTACGACGGAAGCGTTTCCGCAGACGCAGGGAAGTTCAGCGCAACTCTTGGCAATACCATCGCGGGCGACAGCGTAACGGCGACCGCCGCAGATGCGGCGTACAACAGCAAGGATGTCGCGGCGGCAAATGCAGTCAACTACACGGGTGTCGCGCTCGGAGGTTCGGACGCAGGGAATTACACCCTCGCAGCCACAACGGCGCAGGGTACGGGCACAATCACAAAGCGTGCGCTGACGCTCGGCGCAGTCGAATCGCAGAGCAAGACCTACGACGGTACGAGAGCCGCTGACGCAGCGCAGTTCCGTGCGGCACTCGCGGGTGCCGTCGCGGGCGACAGCGTCACAGCAGCCGCCACGGGCGCGACCTATAACAATAAGAATGTCGCCGGGGCAAGCACGGTGGGCTACACGGGCGTTGCACTCCGAGGTGCGGATGCGGCGAACTATAGTCTTGCCGCCACAACCGCACAGGGCGCGGGCAGCATCACGCATCGGACGCTGACGCTCACCGCCGCGCCGCAGAGCGTCGTGCAGGGCGAGGCGCTGCCCTCCTTTACGGGACGTGCAGACGGTTTTGCCGATGGTGAGGACGCATCCGTATTCGGTGCGGATGGCATCGCCTTTGGTACGGCGGCGGCGAATACCGACACGCCGGGCAGCTACGACATTACAGGGCGCATCGGCAGCATCACAGGCGGTGTCCTCGGCAACTACCGTATCATGCAGGCAGCGGGCAACGCGACGGCGTTCACCGTCCACGCGGCTCTGCCGAGCGGCATCCTCGCCGCACTCGTGCAGGACGCCGCGCCGCGCTTTGATACGGGCTTCGATCCGGAGGTCTATGTGTTCGGCTTGCCGCGTCCCATCCCCGCAGCGACACTTGGATTCTATCGCTTCGCCCCCGCGCGTGACCTCGGCATCGAGGGGCTGCGCCTCGACTAAGCGTTGACATGCAAAATCCCCCTCCTCCCGTATGACACGGGGGAGGGGGATTACATAAGCGATGGAATGGAGTTTGTTATGGACGTTCTGCAAAAAGTGCTTCATTGGAAGCATACACAAAAAATTATCACCGCTGTCATTATTCTCAATGCTGCAGTATTGGGTGTATTGACGGATCAAACGCTGTCCGCCGAAGAGGTTTTATTTCTGGAAGCAATCGATAAAGCCTGTTTGGTGATTTTTACAATCGAGTTGATCACCAAGTTATTGGTTTATCGGCGAAATTTCTGGTCGGAGGGCTGGAATATCTTTGATTTCGTCATCGTCCTCAGCTCCATTATCTTTATTTCCTCCAGTATCTCGGTCATACGAGCCTTCCGCATCTTCCGCCTGCTAAAGGCTCTGACTGAGTTTCCGGAGCTGCAGATTTTGGTATCGTCCATGTTAAAGGCAATACCAAGTATGTCATGGGCGCTGCTCCTGCTCTTTATCATCTTCTATATCTTTGGGGTCTTCGGCAGTACGCTGTTTGGAGAGACGTTCCCGGAACTGTTCGGGGATATCGGAGGCTCCATGTTTACCCTGTTCCAGGTGATGACGTTTGAATCATGGGCAACCGCCGTGGCAAGACCGATCATGGCGGTATACCCCTATGCATGGATATTCTTCTTGGTGTTCATTCTTCTTACTGCCATTACGCTGCTGAATGTCATGGTGGGTATCGTGGTGGAGGCAGTCGGCACCATTTCGGAAGCAGTCAAACGAAAACAGCGCGACGCTGCGGCGGAAAACGAAGGTTCCGATGTGTGTGAAGCCGATGAAATAGAAACGGAGATTCGTAAGCATCTTGAGCAGATTGATGAGCTGCTAAAAACAAGAAAACTTTCCTAATCGTCATTTGTCGATCTATACTGAAAAGCCTCTGAAGGAAATCCTTCAGAGGCTTTTCAGCGTGTTGTTCTATAATTCCTCGTAATACTGGAAGTTCATCACGAATGTTTTCGACAAAGGAGATGTGTATCATGGTCAAATTTGGCAGGAAGATTGCAGGGATCGCTTTGGGGGTCAGCCTTCTCGGTGTTGGTGCGGCAGAGGCGGCTGTTTCGCCGGATGCGCTCGTGGTCGGCGGTATCGAATACGGTGCGTCGGAGTCCTATGTCCGCAGCATCTACGGTGCACCGCGCGAGGTCGAGACGAAGTTCAATCCCATTTACGCCGGCGGGCAGGCAGTTGAATGGGAATACGGCAATGACTTTGATATCGTCTTTGTGGACGGTGCGGTTCGTCAGGTCGAGGTTGGTATGCCGAACGGCGTGCAGACGAAGGACGATATTGCCGTCGGTACGGATGTGAACACGCTGATTGCAGCCTATGGGCAGCCGGATGCCATTCACGGCGATAAGTATATCTATTTTGTGGACGGTGATTCATCGATCGGATTCATCTTTGAAATTGAGCGCGATCGCGTGGACGAGATCAAGATGGGGCTGATCCGTTGATGCTCACAGTATGTGCAAAATTCATAAGACAGTGACTCGGGGGAGAGGGAATCTTTGAATATGCGGATGTGCGCGGCTTTTATTGGAATTGCCGTCATTGCCGGTGCTGCTGCAAGCATTGCCATGGATATGTTTCGCTCTGCGGTGACAGCGCCGCCGGGTGCAGATGCGGGGACGAGGATCAGTATTGCGCGGGATTCCGTTGAGAAAACGCTCTCTGCGGACGATGCGGCAAAGCGTGAAGCAGAGACGTTGCGTCAGCACCGTGCGGAGGAGCAAAAGTCTGCGGCGCGCATTGCCCGCGAGGCTCTTGTGCTCGGTGATATCGCCTACGGCAGCTCCGAGGAAGAGGTGCGTGCGCGCTATGGTGCTCCCTACAAAAAGGAGTCGGAGCGCTCCATGCGCTATGCGGGAAAAGCAGTCGTCGAATACGAGTACACGGACAGCCTGTCGTTGGATTTCGTCGATGGTCTTGTGCGCCTCGTCAAAATATCGGAGCGCAGTTCACTTGCCTCGGGCAAGGGCGTCCGCATTGGAACCCCCGTGGAGGAGCTGCGCCGCGTATACGGCGAACCGAGTATGATCTACGGGGAGGATTACATCTATTTTTCAGAGGAAGATCCGACCATTGGACTCGCTTTCGAGATCGAGCACGGACGCGTGGAAGAAATCAAGATGGGGGATCTCGGGCTTTGATGCTAAAGGATTAGGGGATCAGCATACTGTTTGCTGCCCAGGAGAGTCCCCATGCACGCAGCTGCAGACGCAGATCCTCAAGAGGTGCGATGAGCGGCGCAAAGGCGAGGCGCATCTTGAAGCGGGTCAGTGTGTGCATGTTCGCGCCGAAGATAGGAATGCGATCCATCTGGTAGCGTCCCTCTGTGGGGGTGGAGAGCCCGTAGTGGACGGTGAATGCACCGCGGTATCCGGTAGCGCGTGTGATCTCCTCGATCTCTTCGTTGACGCGTCCGCCCGGATAGGCGATATAGTGCATGTCGTAGCCGAGCTTCTCTGAGAGAAGCTCATGCGAGTCAGCAATCTCATGGCGGAGTTCGTCCGTCGATGTCAGCTCTGCGAGATTGGCGTGCGTCATCGTGTGACTTTCGAACCGGATAAGACCGGACTCCTTCATCTCTGCAATCTGATCCCACGTCAGGTAGTTTGGGTAGGTATTCGTAAAATCATAGATGAGAAAGATCGTTGCCTTGAACCCGTACTTTTTCAGGATGGGGTAGGCGTACTCGTAGTTGTCCGCATAACCGTCGTCGAACGTGATAATGACGGGTTTCTCCGGCAGCGGTGTCCCGTTTTCGAACGCATCCATCATCTCGTCGATCGTGATCGTCGTATAGCCCTCGGATGAGAGATATGCCATCTGTGCCTCGAACTGATCGGGCCAGAGCGTGAGAGGATTGCCGTCCTTCTCTTCGATCTGATGATAGTTGAGGACAGGAACACCGGGTGCGGAGCGCATCATTGCAAACCCGATGATGACAGGCAGTCCAAAGATCAGGAATAGAGAAAACAAGAGACGTTTGCGCAATAACTTCACAGGAATTACCTCTTTTTGAAGGCATCACTAATGCCTAAAATCAATGCCGCGACAAGTGTAGCCCATCGCGCGCTCCATGTCAAGTGTTCTGTTGTCCCTGCGGGCAATGGAAGATTGTATAATGAAGGCGAAAATCGGGCAAAAAATGGGGCTGTTGTACGAACTTTTTAGCTTCGTGCAACAGCCCCTGTTTGCTTACAGTGCGAGGATCTGATCGTGCAGCCCTGCGAGTTGCTCCTTGGAGGGGACGTAGAGCATGCGCACCTTGTCCATGACGATCTCACAGCCGCCCGCCTTGAGTTCGTCCTCGATCTGCTGAATGCTTTGCCCGCCCCAGCCGTACGAGCCGAACGCGAACGCCTTGCGCCCGATCGGGGCAAGCCCCTTCATATAGCAGAGGAAGCCGGCAATGGTCGGAAGCATCTGGTTGTTGAGTGTCGGTGAACCGACGGCGAGATAACGGCTCGTGAGGATATCGGTCATGATATCGGCATGTGTATTGTGTTTGATATCATAGTAGCCGACGGAGAATCCCTTGTCGATGAATGCCTCGGCGATCGTGTGCGCCATCTTCTCCGTGGAGTGCCACATACTGTCAAAGACGATGACGGCGCGGTCTTCGGTTTCACCGAGCGACCACTTGTTGTAGAGGTCGATGATCTCGGGGATATGCGAGCGCCAGAGGATGCCGTGTCCCGTGGCAATCAGATCGATGTCAAGCCCGTGGAGTGCCTTGAGTGCCGTCTGCGCCTGTTTTCCGTAGAGGAAGAGGATGTTCGCATAGTATTTCTTCGCCTCCTCGATGACAATGGAGAAATCATTTTCATCGTCGTAGCGTTTGCCGGAGGCGAGGTGCTGACCAAATGCATCATTTGAGAAGAGGATCTTCTCCTCGGGGCAGTAGGTTACCATGCTGTCCGGCCAGTGGAGCATCGGCGTTGGGACGAAGGCGAGCGTGCGCTTGCCAATAGAGAGCGTATCGCCCGCCTTGACGGTCTCATAGGGCAGCTCCCCATAGTAGGCACGCAGTCCTTTGAGCCCGTTCGGGGCGCTCGTGACGACCTTTGCGTTTGGCGCGAGGGAGGAGACGAGCGGGACTCCATACGAGTGATCCGGCTCGACGTGATTCGAGATGATGTAATCGATCTGCGACGGATCGATGACGGAGGATATGCGCGCGAGCATTTCCTCCTCGAAGCCATGCTTCACCGTATCAATGAGCGTGATCTTATCGTCGATGATGAGATAGGCGTTGTAGGATGAGCCGCGCTGCGTATCGTAGCCGTGAAAGCTGCGCATCGACCAGTCGATCGCTCCGACCCAGTAGATGTCATCCCGAATTTTGATAGCGTTCATGAAGGTACTCCTTTCAACGATGGAATCATTTATAAAGTTTATAGGTTCTTTCTATAAATGAGAATACTATTTATAGAAGTATTCTAGCTTAATTCCAAATCTTTTGCAACAGGTATTTCAGCGCATTTTTTCCTGTAAAGAGGACCGGATATGGGCGATTTCTTGACAGATTATTTTTCATACGATATAATATTTACAACGAAAGCCACATGAAACTAGGAGAAAACGACTAGAAAAGGAAGGACTTTCATGGCAGGAAAAATTCTGGTCTTTGATACCGAGACGACGGGTTTTCGTAGTGACGATGAAGTATTGACACTCGCTGTTGTGAATGGCGCAGGCAAGGCACTGGTGGACGGGATGTATGCGCCCGTGCGAAAGAGTACGTGGCCGGATGCGGAGAAGATCAACCGGATCTCGCCGAAAATGGTGGCGGAGTGTCCGCCGATTCTCTCGCAGCAGAAACTGCTTGAGCAGATGTTCAACGATCCTGAGGTGCTGCTCGTTGGTTACAATATTGAGTTTGATATTCGGCTCTTAGCCCAGTCGGGGATTCGTATTACGAATCCGAATCGTCACGATGTCATGCTCGCGTTTTCGGAGTTTCGCAAGGTTCCGGATGCACGGCGCGGTGGATATCGCTGGTGGAAGCTGACGGAGTGTGCGGACTATTACCGCTATGATTGGGGAACGAGCGAGGCCCATGGGGCACTCGCGGATACATTGGCGACGCTCTACTGCTATCAAAAGATGCAGCAGCCGGTATACGAGGAGCAGAGTCTGTTTTAACATAGAGAGGAGGGGACGCTGTTATGGCAAAGAAACCATATGGAAGCACCACCCCAAGCCCTGCGGAATCCATACGGGAACGCAAGAAAAGGGAGATGGAGCGGGGGCTGGAACGCGTGAGGAAAAAGCGCGCCTCCTATCAGCGTAAGATTATTGGTACGGCGCTTATTTTCTTCATCATTCTCATCATTCTATGTGCCCTCTTGCCCAGCGATGATCCGGCAGCTTATGGCGATAAGTGGAACAAGGATGTGAACTCGCGTCAATCGCGTATTTTACAAAGCTTGCAGGATAATTTTAAGTAGGTACTTGCCATTTTCAAAAAACCGCGTATTCTATATGGGAACGCGGTTTTTTAGTTAAGGAGTTGTTTGCATGAAATTCCAGGAGGTCATCCTCGCACTGCAGGAGTTCTGGTCGGATCAGGGCTGTATTCTCGCCCAGCCCTACGATGTGGAGAAGGGCGCGGGTACGATGAGTCCGTGGACGTTCCTGCGTGTCCTCGGACCTGAGCCGTGGAACGTTGCCTATGTCGAGCCGTCGCGTCGTCCCGCCGATGGGCGTTATGGGGACAACCCCAATCGTCTCTATCAGCATCACCAATTCCAGGTCATCATGAAGCCCTCGCCGGACAATATTCAGGAGCTTTATCTGCAGAGTCTTGCGCGCCTTGGGATCCGTGCCGAGGAGCACGACATCCGCTTCGTCGAAGACAACTGGGAGTCGCCGACGCTCGGCGCATGGGGACTGGGCTGGGAGGTCTGGCTCGACGGTATGGAGATAACGCAGTTCACGTATTTCCAGCAGGTCGGCAGTCACGATGTAAAGCCTGTGTCCGTCGAGATCACCTACGGTCTTGAGCGGCTTACGATGTATATTCAGGGCGTGGAGAATGTCTATGACATCGCGTGGACGGACGATGTGACCTATGGTGATGTGTTTCATCAGAACGAATTCGAGCAATCGACCTATGCGTTTGATCTCTCGGATGAGGCACTGCTCTTTGATCTCTTTGACAAATACGAGGCGGAGGCGGTGCGCGTCATCGGCGCGGGGCATGTGCATCCCGCACATGACTATGTGCTGAAGTGCTCGCACACGTTCAACCTGCTCGATGCGCGCGGTGCGATCAGTGTCTCGCAGCGCACGGCGTTCATCGGGCGCGTGCGGAAACTCGCGCGTCTCTGCGCGGAGGCGTACCTCGCGCAGCGCGAGGCACTCGGCTATCCGATGCTGAAGAAGGAGGGGAAGGCATGAGCAAGGATCTGCTTCTTGAAATTGGGACGGAGGAAGTTCCGGCACACGTCATGCCGCATCTCCTCGCTGATCTGAAACGTCTCGCGGGGGACATGCTGGCGGCACGCCGTATAGCCTATGAGAGTCTGCGGACGATCGGTACGCCGCGCCGTTCTGCGCTCCTCGTGACGGGGCTTGCCGAGCGGCAGGAGGATGTGAGTACAGAGACGCGCGGTCCCTCGGTCGCCATTGCCTTTGATGCGGAGGGGAATCCGACGAAGGCAGGCGCGGGCTTTGCACGCGGGCAGGGCATCGAACCGTCTGCGCTCATTCAGCGTGACGGCTATGTCTATGCCGCTGTGCACGAGAAGGGCGCTGAGACGGCGCAGCTCCTCACGGAGATGCTGCCCGAACTCATCCGCGCGATTCCCCTGCCGAACAGTATGCGCTGGGGTGATCTGGACTTTCGCTTTATCCGCCCGATTCGCTGGCTTGTCGCGCTCTATGGGACGGATGTCGTGCCCTTTACACTTGCAAATGTCACGAGCGGGAACACGTCGCGCGGACATCGGACGCTTGCTCCGCAGGACTTTGTCATCGCATCGCCCGCAGACTATGAGGCGGCGTGTGAAAAGGCGTACATCATCGTCGATCCCGAGCGCCGCCGCGCGATGATCTGCGAGCAGATTGTCGCCGTTGCACAGGAATGCGGCGGAACGGCGGAGATCACGCCGGACCTGCTCGAAGAAGTGCTTTATCTCGTCGAGTACCCGACCGCCCTCAGCGGCGCGTTCGAGGAGAAATATCTCGCGCTGCCGGCGGAGACGGTCATCACGCCGATGCGCGACCATCAGCGTTACTTCCCCGTCAAGGCGGCGGACGGCAGTCTCCTGCCCGTATTCATTACCGTGCGCAACGGCGGGAAAGAGCATCTGGATGTCGTGGCGCACGGCAACGAGCGCGTTCTGCGTGCGCGCCTTGCAGATGCGCAGTTCTTCTTTGACGAGGATCGGAAGAAGTCGCTCGCGGAGCACCGCGAAAAGCTGAGGACGGTTGTGTTTCAGCAGGGGCTTGGTTCGATGTATGAGAAGACCGAGCGTCTCATGGAACTTGTTACGGCGATTGTCGAAGATCTTGCGCCGGACGCGGCTGCATATGAGGCGATGGAGCCGGATGCGCGGCGTGCGGCGGAGCTGTCAAAGGCGGATCTCGTGACGGGCATGGTGACGGAGTTTACGGAGCTGCAGGGGATCATGGGGCGTGAATACGCCCTGCTTGACGGCGAGAAGCCGGAGGTCGCGCGTGCCATCGACGAGCAGTATATGCCGCGCTTCGCGGGCGATGAACTCCCGCAGAGTGATCTCGGCTTTGCGCTCAGCGTGGCGGACAAGGTGGATAATATTGTAGGCACCTTTAGCCAAGGCAGGATCCCGACGGGGTCGCAGGATCCGTTTGCTCTGCGCCGTCAGGCACTCGGTCTGGTGCTCATGCTGATTGAACGGGAGAGCGGGCTGCTCCTCGGCGATCTCGTCGAGGAGGCATGCGATCTCTATGATCTCGATATGTCTCTGTGCCAGAAAATGCAGGTCTATGTCGCAGACTTTATCCGCCTGCGGTTGAAGAACGTCCTCACGGAGCGCGGTGTGCGCTACGATGTGCAAGAGGCTGTGCTTACGGATGTGGACTGCGTTGCGGACGTGCCCGTGCGCGCTGCCTATGTGGAGCGTCTGCTTGCATCGGACGGAGCGGATGCACTCGTGCAGTCCTTCGTTCGTGTCGGCAATATCGCGCGCACGGCAGAGACCGGCATCGTTGACTCTGCGCTCTTTGCGGCACAGGAGGAGGGAGAGCTCCTCTCGGCATATGAGAATGCGGTTACGGCACGCGCCGAGGGTACAGATCCGCTTGCGGCGGAGCAGGCACTTGCAAAGGCAATCGATGCATTCTTTGATGCGGTTATGGTCATGGACAAGGACGAACGCGTCCGCGCGAACCGTCTGGCGCTCCTCAAGGCGATTGACAACTATCTGCTCCAGACGGCAAACTACAGTAAGATTGTGTTGGGATGACCGCAATTTGAATGCTCTCTCATGAAGGGGCTGCTCTACGAGCGCCCCTATCGGCTCGCTGCGCTCGCCACTTCCCCCGCTCTGGCGGGGGA
>ERZ773014.1707-NODE-1707-length-13556-cov-289.106881_pt1 | contig 13556 bp, 7 predicted proteins | sample MGYA00580841_ERZ773014 | MGnify/ENA primary metagenome ERZ773014 (study PRJEB29015, sample SAMEA2737989) | human oral metagenome | biome: human oral; feature: human-associated habitat; material: dental | place: China | collected 2067 ...
CATAAAGTCAAACGGCCGCACAACATACAGCGTCGTCACCTCGGGGTTTTCCTGGCGCACCCGTACAATTTCAACAGTTAGTGAATCACGCATTCCTCAACATACCTTTCCATTATTTTTTGAGCGGCTCTGAATTCCTCATCAGTAAAGGTGTGGTAGTTGGCGAATTTCGGGCTGATCGTAGTGCCAGTACGAAAATGTTGCAGAGCAAATCGCTTGGCGCCTTTAACCAACTCGCCAATCTTTTCAAAATCCGCCACCTCCAGCTGCTCGCGAACGATCGTCGTCCGAAATTCATGGCCAATCCCTGAATCAATCATCAACCGCACGTTCTCTTTGATTGCCCCCAGATCAATCGGCCGGGCCGCAATCTCCACGTATTTTTCTAATGGGCCTTTAACGTCCATGGCGATAAAGTCAATCGTCCCCTCCTCGACCATGCCGCGCACCATGTCAGGATGCGTGCCGTTAGTATCCAGCTTGACATCAAAGCCGAGGCTCTTGATCATCCGGCACAACACCGGCAAATCCTCGTTGACCGTCGGCTCGCCGCCAGAAATCACCACGCCGTCCAGTTTACCAACACGTGATTTCAGAAAAATCATCGCCTCTTCAACCGGGATGCTCGGTGCTAACCGCTCGGGCAGTACCAGCTCAGGATTATGGCAATAACCGCAGCGCATATTACAGCCCGAGAGAAACAGCGCTGCCGCCACGTGCCCTGGATAGTCCACCAGCGACAGCTTCTGAATCCCGCCGATTGCCACCCTAAGCTGGGACAGCGACGGCGTTGACTCGCTCATGCTCGGCGGCATCGTCATAATGCTCCCTCATGTCAAATTCAGCTTGCTTACCGTTATTCCACTGGGAAACTGGGCGCAAGAAACCAACCACCCGCGAGTAAACTTCAGTCGCTTCGCCGCAATTCGGGCAAGCTGGGTGCTCGCCGACGATATAGCCGTGATTGGCGCAAATCGAGAAACTCGGCGTAAAGGTAAAGTACGGCAATTTGTAATTTTCGCAAATCGTTTTGACCAGTTTCTTCAGCGTCTGCGGATCATCCATGCGTTCGCCTAAGAAGAAGTGAATCACCGTACCGCCCGTGTATTTAGTCTGCAAGTTATCCTGCAGATCCATCAGCTCAAACAAATCATCAGTGTAATTGACTGGCAAGTGGCTGGAGTTGGTGTAGAATGGATGCTTAACCGCCGCGCCCAAACCGTTGGCAAAGTGTGCTCGGTCTGGGAAACTAGCTTTGTCAATCTGCGCCAAACGGTAGGTCGTGCCTTCAGCTGGCGTCGCTTCCAAATTGTAATTATTGCCAGTCTCTTTCTGATACTCAACCAGTCGGTCGCGCATGAAATCAAGGATTTTTTCAGCAAAAGTTTTGCCCTTTTCCGTGCCGATGTCAACGCCCAATAAGTTCAACGCCGCTTCGTTAGTACCAATCAAACCGATGGTTGAGAAGTGATTCTTCCAGTATTGGTTAAAACGCTGCTTAATGTTGCGTAGGTAAAACTTGGTGTATGGGTAAAGGTTTGCCTCGGTTAATCGCTCCAAGACCTTACGTTTGGTCTCCAAACTATCTTTCGCCATGTCCATCAATTCGCTCAGGCCCTCGAAGAATTCTTTCTCGTTCTTGGACTTTAGCGCCAGGCGCGGCAAGTTAATTGTCACCACACCAACCGAACCAGTCATTGGGTTTGAGCCAAACAGTCCACCACCGCGGTATTCCAGCTGGCGATTATCGATGCGCAGGCGACAGCACATTGAGCGGGCATCCTCTGGATCCATATCAGAATTGATGAAGTTTGAGAAGTATGGAATGCCGTATTTAGCGCTGGCTTTCCACAGACTTTCGATCACTGGATTATCCCAGTTGAAATCTTTGGTAATATTAACCGTTGGAATCGGGAAGGTAAAGACGCGGCCTTTAGCATCACCCTCAGACAAGACCTCGAGTAGCGCTTTGTTGAGTATATTCATCTCTTCCTGGTATTCGCCGTAGGTAGTGTCCTGCATTTCACCGCCGATGATCACTGGATTATCAGCCATGTGCTTCGGGCATTCCAAATCAAGTGTGATATTGGTAAACGGTGTTTGGAAACCAACACGCGTCGGTACATTGACGTTAAAGACAAATTCTTGCAATGCTTGTTTGACTTCATCATAACCGAGGTTATCATGGCGGATAAACGGCGCTAGGAGCGTGTCAAAATCTGAAAATGCCTGCGCACCAGCAGCTTCGCCCTGCAAGGTGTAGAAAAAGTTCACCACTTGGCCCAATGCCGAACGAAAATGCTTGGCTGGCTTGGACGCCACCTTGCCGGTAACACCCGTAAAGCCTTCTTGCAACAAGTCAGTCAAATCCCAGCCAACACAGTAAACGCTCAGTAAATTGAGGTCGTGAATATGCAAATCACCTTCTTTGTGCGCCTGACCAATCTCTGGAGTGTAAATTTTGTCCAACCAGTAGGTTTTGGTAACTTCGGTCGATACGTAATTATTCAAGCCCTGTAAACTATAACCCATATTGGAGTTTTCGTTGACTTTCCAGTCGAGATTGCCTAGATATTTATCAATCAAATCAACGTGCGCTGTCGAAGTAATTTCGCGAATTTTCTTGTGCTGGTCACGGTAGATAATGTAAGCTTTGGCGGTTTTCTTGTATTTGGAGTCAATCAATGCATCTTCGACGATGTCTTGGATATCTTCAACACTCGGTATGGTTTTAGCCTTACGTTGTTCTAGTTTTGTCAAAACCTTTTGTGTTAACTTTTCGGCTTCTTCGTGATTTAGCTCGTCTGTTGCTAATCCAGCTTTTTCAATCGCTTTGGTGATTTTTTCGGAGTTAAATTTCACCCTTCGACCATCGCGTTTTTTTATGGTTTTTTGCATTTGCCCCCTCCTGAGTCCATTTTTACGGTCAGAAAAACAGTTTCGGCTATTTGCCGAAATAACTTGTTTTAGATACCGATTTATGTTGCTATATTGTTTGTAACACTATATGTAGTGCCTATGTTTATACTTTATACGCAATATATAGGGTATGTCAACAATAAATCATTGTAGAATTTACCTTCGAGAAGTTCTTATCTGTTATTAATCAGACGAAGTTTTTTGTTCTTTGGATGAAGAAGATTCAGCTGTTGTATTTGGCTGATTTGGTTTACGCTTTCGGCGTCTGCGACGCTTTTTTGGCGCTGCCGTATTAGGTTCTTTGACTAAATTACTATCTTTTGCGTCTTGAGGTTGCTTATTTTTTATAGTCGTTTCTTGGGATTTATTTGAATTTGATGTATTTTGTGATTCTACTGAATTTTTAGTATCAGCGGAAGTAGAATTAGCCTTAGCTGTACTAGAATCAATTCCGCGGAGATTTAGGATAACCTCATCTTTCTTTTGGATTATTTGAACCCCGTCTTTACTTACAGGTGGTTTTTTAGGGGGAGTTTTTATTTGGCGAATAGGATGTAGCTGGCCGTCATTTTTTATATCTGGTGCTTTTTTAGTATTATTAGATGCAGGACTTTCCTCACGGACTATTCTTGGTCTGTTTGGTGTAGCTGTTGGTATAGCAGGCATTTTTCTAGGATGAGTAGATTGCTGGGTCTTAGGTGATGGTGCTTTAGCGGGTTTTTTAAGAGTTTCTGGCGGTTGAATTATTTTATCTATAGCTTCTTCTACATCCTGACGATTGTGTGCGTAAAATTGGCGTGAATTAGCTATAATTGCCTCGGAATTATCAACTCCAGCTGGTGGCAGATTAAGGGTCGTGGCGCTAAATGCTGGTGCTTTTTCGCCTTTTATAACCATATTTATAATAAAATGGCGGTTATGCATTTGGAGTAGATCGCCAGGTTCAAACTGCGGTTCAAACTGCTGGGCTAAAATCTGTGCATCTTCTGCTGAGACACGAAATGAAATCATTGTACCAACATTTCCAAAAACAGCACCCCGTACGGTTTCGGTCATTTGTGATATATACTGATTTGCAACAGTTAAATTTAACCCGTATTTACGCGCTTCAGATAAAATTGTTGCAAAGGAGTCTGTAGCAAAATTTTGGAATTCATCTACATACAAATAGAATGGACGACGATCTTTAACATCTGGTATATCTGATCGACTCATGGCGGCTAACTGAATTTTTGTAACTAAAAAACTGCCTAAAATACCAGCGTTATCTTCACCAATTAACCCCTTTGAAAGATTAACCACCAAAATTTTGCCTTCATCCATGATTTTACGAATATTAAATGTTGATTTAGGTTGACCTATGATATTGCGAATGACTGGATTGGCTGTAAAGGCGCCAACTTTATTTAAAACAGGAGCAATGGCTTCGTTGACTTGTTTATCCCCCCATTGTCCAAATTCTTGTTTCCAGAATTGTAAAACTACGGTATCTTTACAATATTCTAGGGTTTCTTTACGGAATTTTTTATCCGTCAGCATGCGCGCAATGTCGAGCATAGTAGGTTCTGGTCTATCTAATAATGCTAGGATTGTGTAGCGTAAGATGTATTCTAGGCGTGGACCCCAACTTTCGCCAAACATACGCTTAAGCACGCCAATAACCTCAGATGAGATGTTGCTCTTCATGTTCGGATCAGTTACTTCTAGAGGATTAAAACCGACTGGATAAGCCGTGTCGGCTGGATTAAAATAAACCACATCTTTAAGCCGGCTTGGCGGAATAAATTTCATATTGTTTATAGCGAAATCACCATGTGGATCGATAATTGCATAGCCTTGATTATGGAAAATATCACTCAATGCAAATAACTCAAGTAAACCAGATTTACCAGCTCCAGTTTGACCTATAATATAAACATGGCGTGAACGATCATATCGCAACATACCAAACTGATGATTAATACCGCGAAAATTTGTGAGTCCAAAAGCGGAAATATTTTCATCGTTAGCCCGATCCCCAGTAATGACTGGAAGTTTGGCTGGAGGTTCAGCTGTTTTAGTGCTTGCCCAGACTATGTTTGGAGTCTCCACATTTGTGTGTGGCAGATGGAATACAGAGGCAAGCTCTTCTATATTTAAGATAAATCCATCATCTGTAAATAAACGGCTGCGGTATGCATTAATTGATTCTTTGTCAAATGAAGAATTTGCTACCGTAAATCCATTTAAATTTGTGCTATTAAATTGTTTAAAAGTTCCGACTATAGCTTGCATTCGCAGGCGGGCATTTGATTGACTGTCACCTAAATATGCTAGCCTAATTTTTATTTGATAACCTAATTTGGCTGCCTTCTTTTCTGCTTCGGCAATACGAGACTTATCGCGCTCAGATAATTCCTTTACAGAGCCGCCCTCGCCTGGCTCTGGGACTTTCCATAATGCCTCAAGAATTGTAGCTAACCATTTAAAACCACCGCCATCTAGCAAACTAAAACCACCGCCATCTTTAACTTTTTCAATCCAGTTATAACTTTCTTTGTGCCAAGAATCGGCAACTGGACGTGTTAGGACCTGTACCCAGATTTCTTCATCGGTATCTTCTAACTTTGCCAATGTTCCAGTTATTCCAGCTAACGGATCAACCTCAAAATTCTGAAATGTTTTAATTGGCAGATATTGGCTGTCTGTCACGGTGATTTCTGCTGTATGAATAACTTTGTGAGTACGCTCATTTGCTACGTAATCTTCACTTGCTTCATGGATTTGGACGCTTGGATACTGGGCGTAAATTTGCCCCTCTACAAAGCTTTGCAAGGTTTTTGGCATCCAAACATAAAATCTGATTTGACCGCGTACAGATGCAATTTCGAAACTTAAATGTTCTTGTACGCCGCCACTTTTACGTAATTCATTTGAATCACGCAAAATACCATGGAGACTGGCAAATAACTGCTCGGCTGCTAATTCTGATTTGTCATTAGTTTTTGGTATTTCTAATACCAATAAAGTACTGTCAACTGAAAGGACTTCTTTTACGCGACGATTATTTTGCCATGTCATAAATCCTAAAATAATACAAACAGGCACCCAAACCCAGGGAGATAGCACTAATTGTATGAAATCAATAAAAAATGACATACTACCCTTCTATAATATCACTTATAAATAGTCGCTAAAAGCTAATGCTGGACTATTATTTTTTAACATCATCTACGAGCGCATAAGTTGCTTTAGCAACACGCTTAAATTGGGGTTTACTTTGTAAATTTAGCAAAATTGTAGTTTCTTTAACTTGGCGACTTTCCAATACTCGTCTTACAATTTCTTCGCGATGCAATGGCTCACCAGCTTTTTCTAAAACCTCTTTAATTGCGTCTGTAACTGTACCCTTACTGTAACCCCAAGAATCAAGTGCGTAAATTCCGCGCCCAATCAATATAAACCGCTTATCTTTAATAAGCTCATTATGAATTGCTTGCTTTGTTACGTCTTTGCGGTTAAAATCACTTTCTCTGATCGCCTCAGCTATTTCGCTGAAATGTAATGGTTTGCCAGATTCGCTTAAGATTACAAAAATTTTATCACGTATATTTTTTGGATTAACTGTTGGCCATTTTGCTAGTCCCCAAACATCTTTTAAATGAGCCAAATGTTTAGAAATTTGGGCTAAAGCTTGTACATGATTTGGATGTTCGTAGTTAAGTTTTTCGTGGAGCTCTTCAATAGTGAGAGGTTTTTTATTAGTTTTAATTGTTTTGATGATTTCTTCAATTTGTTTTTTAATTTTCTTTTCGTCGCCGTATTCAGCAATTGCTACACCGTTTTCGTAGTTATCAGTTTCATTAATAACAGTTAAATTTGGTGAAAGCTCGGCTATAAATGCGATATGTGCTCGTTCGCGAGAGTTGCTTTTTTTGCCTAATAGTTTATCGGTTAGTTCATGTAATTTTGCAACCCTACCCATATCGCTTAAAGTCCGTATAATAACTTTTTCACAAGATGTTACATCAGGCAATTCACCGCGCTCGGCTACCATTTTGATACGTATTAAAATAGCCTTTTCTAGTTGCCGTACGCGCTCGCGAGTAATACCCAGTAACTCCCCTATTTGTTCAAGAGTTTCTTTACGCTCGTACAGTCCAAAGCGGCGCTTAATAATTTCGCGTTCGCGCTCTTGGTCGATTGATTCAATAATTGCTTTAACAGAAGCTTTTATATCAATTATTTGTTCTTTTTTTGGAGCTTCGCTCATGAGTGTCCTCTCTGCCTAACACAGATTAAAATGTTAAAAATGTCACTTATCCTGATATATTTTAATTACGCAATTATACAATATAGTATACTCTATGTCAAACATATATCATAATTTATATTATTATAGCATGTTTTTTACGATTTTTGTAAACAATGTTATAAGACTTTTTATAAATTAATATTATATGCTTATGCTTGTATATTTTTATCTTTAGTGTATAAATATATAGCTATTTTAAGGCAATTTTAAGACTTTTATTTCGTTTTTTTAGCGCGGCCTCTTCTCTTTGATTCTGGAGCTCCTGCTAACATCTCATCAGCCTTTATGCGGTCGATGTTTTTAGGATCGATATCTTTAGGAATTTTTACATTTTTAGTACCGTTTGTAATATATGGCCCATACCGCCCATTCAAGACTTTAATGCCATCACCCAAATCAGCAATATTTTTAGCCTTTTCAGCTTCTAATTTATTAGCATAGAGTTCGCGGGCTTTTTCAAGTGTTATTGTATGCGGATCTTCGGGTTTGATACTAACAAATAGTTTACCAATTTGTATATATGGACCAAATCTACCAATATTGGCTTTAATGTCTTGCCCGTCTTCGGTTTGACCAACTAGCCTTGGTAGTTCAAACATTTTAAGGGCTTGCTCAAGAGTTACTGTTTCGATTTTTGCGTTTTTTGGCATAGGCGCAAAAAGAGGCTTGTCGTTTGAGTCGGTAGAGCCGAGTTGAAGCATTGGTCCGAATCGGCCAAACCGTGCTAGAATTGGCTTGCCAGATTTAGGATCAATACCAACTTCACGCTGTGCTCCGACTTTTGTGCGATCAATATTGCTAGATTGTTCAATTAATTTATGAAATGGCGTATAAAAATTACGCAACATAGCATTACGAGCTAACTTATCGCTTGCGATTGCATCAAACTCTTCCTCTACGTTGGCAGTAAAATCATAATCTACAATTTGCGAAAAGTGTTCGGTTAGAAAATCAGCAATCAATTCACCGCTTGGGGTGGGTACAAGTTTTCCTTTGTCGGCTCCAGCTTTTTCTTGAATTATATTTTTAGCGATTTTGTCATTTTCTAGTGAAAGTACTACCGCGTCTCTTTCAGAGCCTTCACTTTCGCCTTTTTTAACATATCCACGAGTTTGTACTGTATCTATAATTGTGGCATAGGTTGATGGTCTTCCGATGCCTAAATCTTCGAGTTTTTTAACAAGCGACCCTTCGGTGTATCTAGCGGGTGGTCTGTCGAAAGTCTGCTTGGCGGTTGCTTGATTAAGGATTAGTTCGTCGCCAGATTTTATATTAGGTAGGATTTCGCTATCTTTTTGATTATTATAAACTTTCAAGAATCCATCAAATAGAATCACTTCACCTTTGGCTTCAAAATGAAAGTTACTTTTATTAGATATTTGTATAGTTACTGTGGTTTTTTCCAACTCGGCAGGAGCCATTTGGCTTGCTATCGTTCGTTTACGTATTAGGTCATATAATTTTTGATCGTAATCGTTTGAGGAACCTTTTACTTCATTAATATTAGTTGGTCGGATAGCTTCATGTGCCTCTTGCGCGTTACTTGACTTGGTCTTAAATTTACGGATTTTAGAATATCTTTCCCCAAATTCTGACTTAATGAAGTTTGCTGTTGCTGCTATAGCTTGGTCGCTTAAATTAACGCTATCTGTTCGCATGTAGGTAATTTTTCCAGCTTGGTAGAGTTTTTGTGCGGCTGCCATTGTTGCCTTGCTACCAAAACCTAATTTTGCATTTGCTTCTTGCTGTAAAGTACTGGTTGTAAATGGTGCAGCTGGATTTCGTTTGCCTGGCGTGGTCTTAATATCGCTTACAGTGAATTTTGCGCCGATCAAGCTCTCTAGAAATTCGTTGGCTTCTTCTTCTGTGTCGAAACGGTTTGGAAGTTCTGCTTTAATCTCATTTTCATTATGTGTAAATATTGCAGTAACTTTAAATTTACTTTTGCCATTAAAATCTGCAATCTCACGTTCACGTTCAACTAATAGACGGACGGCTGGGCTTTGTACGCGACCAGCGCTTTTACCGCCTGGGACTTTTTGCCAGACTACAGGACTAAGCTCAAAACCAACTAGCCTATCTAAAATTTGGCGCGCTTGCTGGGCTTTTACTAAATTCATATCTATGTGGTGAGCATTTTTAAGCGCTTCTTCTACTGCTTGTTTTGAAATTTCATGGTAAGTTATGCGTTTAGTCTCAGCGGGGTTTAGTTTTAAAACTTCACATAAATGCCAGGCTATTGCTTCACCTTCGCGATCTGGGTCGGTTGCTAAGTAAATATTCTCAGCGGTTTTAGCGGCTTTTCTTAATTCTGCGACAACCTTCTTTTTCTCTGGATCTACTTCATAATGGGTTTTAAAATCATTATTAACATCAATTGGTGGCGTGCCATCTTTAGTTTTTTTAACTATAGAACGAATATGCCCTACGCTAGATAGAACGGTGAAATCTTTTCCAAGATACTTTTCGATAGTCTTTGCTTTTGCTGGACTTTCTACAATTACTAGATTTTTTACCATATACTATTTTACTGTACTTAAAAAATAAATAAGTTACAAGTATGTAAAGTATCATAGATTGAATTAATTTGCAAGATAAAAGCCCCGCATAAAACGGGGCCTTAAGTGGAGCCTTAGCTGAATAACAGCTTTAATCTCTACTTAATGTCATTTACATTAATAAATGACAGCATTGCTATTGATGCAAAAATCACAAGAGTAGCAAGGATAATTGCAATATCGCTAAGCATTATGACATTCACCTCCTTTTCTTGATTTCTTGGTAGACATTTCTGCGCTTGGCTAATGCCTTATAGTTCGTTCCATTTTAAGCAGACATAGATAATTGCAGTAGCTACAATAGCAAACACTATTACATGTAACCACATAAAGTAATCACCCCTCTTAAGTAAAAAGATTGAACTATAGATTGCTAGGGCATCGGCTGACAGTAAAACTCTTGAGCAATACTTTCGGTTATTTTATCGATAAACTCTTGCAGGTGTTTGAATTTTTCATCTTCAGACAGGTTTCCGTTGTTATCGGTTGGCTTATTCAGGTGTATTCACCTCCTTCCTAAATAGAAAGATTGAACTATGGAGTTGCTGGAGTATCGGCTACTAACATGATTATAAATCAGTATTTAAAATAGCGATATAACTTAGTCACAAATTCAACGAAAGCGCTAATAATTCCTGCCAGCAGAAATACAATTGCCACTATTACCACTATTGTTACCACTATTGCCACTATTACAAGAAACACTGTTCCCGTCACTATACATAACACTGTTATCACTGTTTTCAATGTTTCTATTGAATCTCACCTCCTTCTTGTAGATAGAGTTGATTGGATTCATGAAGTCATGAACTAGTCATACATGTGATAGCAAATATAAGCATAGTAGCTAATAAGTCCTACTATCGCAATTGTAACCAGTACTGCGTTCACTAAATTTCACCTCCTTTTACTAAGTAGAAGTATCAAGTTTTTTGAGAATTTAAAATTCTCATTAACTATCATCATCGTTGTCGTTAAAGAAGGATCGATCGACAATAAACTCTATAAACCAGAGGGTACCCAATGCAATTAAGCTAAAGATGATAAAGCGAAATAGGTCTATCAATGCATCCAAAAGTTTTCACCTGCTTTCTAATAAGTAGAGATTTATAGATGTTAAAGTGTCTTAGGCTCGACACTTGCATGCGGATTACAGATTATATTACCTGTATCACGCAACGTATTATATACTAGTACATAGTAAAGAATATGTCAAATAATCTAGTAAGATCGATTGGCAAATTATGGGGCGTGATTTATAATTTGTATATGAAAAAAGAGCTAGTTTTGCGGTTTTATAAACGCAATCAATTGCAAGTGCTTTGCGCTCTTTATATAATGAGTTTGTTTTGCGGCGTGGCGCTATCTATGTTGCTTTCCGATGACCCCCGCTGGACAGGCTGGAGCTTAAGTCGTTTAGGTGAGGCTAGTGTTAATAGAATTTCAGCGATATTTTTTAATTCAGGAGTTTTTATGGCTGGATTAATACTAATGGCTATAGGTGCTACAGTAAGGCATAATTGCCTGCAGATTGATCAACGCTCTGCCGCTAAAATAGCAACCATTCTGATGGTTATATTGATGCCTATTTGCATGTTTGGAGTGGCGCTTTGCCCCAATGATACTATGCATGGAGCTCATTTTGTATTTTCACGCTGTATAGTTTTTGGGATGGTAATATTGATGGTACTTTTCCCGCTTAGTTTTCAACATATAAATCGGCGTGAACGGGTGATATCTTTTAGTTTTCCAATTTTTGCTACGATTTTGGCGGCGCAAGGTTATATTTTAAAGAATTCTTGGTTTGTTATTATAGAAATCATACTTGGAGTTGCGGCGGCTGTATGGCTATTTGTTATGTGCCGACATTTCGATATGCAATTGCGTAACCACAAGTTACGAGTTAAGAAGTAGCTGTTATGTTTTAACGCAAGCACCATTTGTTAGCACCAAGAGGCTTAATTATACCGTTAATCTCTAGCATAGTAAGAGCTGTATTAAAATCACTAATTTCAGCCTTTGCTTGCTTTTGAAGTTCATCTCCATCACGTACCCCTTGGTTCAACAATTCGATTATTGCATTCTCTAGTGGAGTATCGCCTACTGGCAGAGATATTTGTGAGGGGTTTTGATTTTCTTGATTTTGCAGATTTATAACCTCAAGAATATCCTCTACTGATGTAGCGGGAATAGCGCCCTGTTTTAGTAACGCATTACAACCAGCACTGAGTGGACTGGTTATATTTCCAGGCACAGCAAACACATCCTTACCCTGATTTAGTGCATGAGTTGCCGTATTAAGGGTGCCACTTCGGCTGGCTGCTTCTATAATAATTACAGCATCTGCTAAGCCGCTTATAATTCTATTACGCTTTAAAAAATTAAAAGGCAAAGGCTCTATTCCTTCTTGAAACTCAGATATAATGCTACCGCCTTTACTTATAATGTCCTCGCCTAATTTTCGGTTTGTGCTTGGGTAGATTTTATGTAGACCATTGCCGAGAACTGCTATAGTTGTGCCACCTGCATCTAGGCATGCTCTATGACTAATGGCATCTATCCCTAAAGCTAAACCGCTTACGATTATTACTCCCCGTTTGGCTAAATCATAAGCAAATTTATAAGCTACCTCTTTACCGTAGGATGTAGGTTTTCTTGTTCCGACAATCGCTATCGTGGGTTGACGTTTTGGTGGTAATGTTCCAATATAATATAGCTTTTCTGGAGGTTTACTAACAGAGGTCAAAATGTTTATGTATTTATTATCATCTGTTGATATACTATTGATTTTCATAGGAAATATTTAAAAAGTGTTGACAATATACAATATAAATGCTATATTTGTAAGTAATTGGCGAAAGCAAGTAGTCAAACGCACCTTCATACCCCCTATTTTAACAGTGATATGCATTTAATTGCAAATCACTCTTTTTGTTAGGTTGTGTGCAATGTGTCCAAAGTAATCTACCCTCCGCTTTCGGACATTAAGTGCATTGCATGCATACTAACCCCTTTAACTAACCATTTAAGAGCTTAGTTAGCGAGTACTCAAATATCGGTCTTTATGACCGGGCGCGCACCTTTGTGGAGTTTTGGTCGCAGCGCTTCGCTTATTTACTCCGCGGGTGGGTTGAAGGGTAAAACGGCGCTAGGTGATGCCCACCCTTACCTAGCGCTTTTTTATTTGCATAAAGCGTTAAACTTAAGAATAAAAGGAAAACCCCGCTGTATTGTACAGCGGGGCATATGTTAGCACGAAGAGTGCAGCGGCACGTACTAGCTCAGTTGGTTAATGAATGTTTGCATAGTATTCTTGAGATACTTTGCTTCTTCTGAACTCATACTGCTAAGGTGGCTTTCTGACAGCTCATCACATACATCATTGTCAGTGTCCTTACTCTTTGTGCACTCGAAAATACGAGGCAGATGACAATTGCCATCTGGAATTGACAAATAGTAAGAGGTGTCGTTACTCGGTACATAGTCATTGATGTTATCATTGATGTTAGAAATTTTTGGCAACTTAATGCCAAGAATGTCTTCGTCTGCGCCAGGGATTTTCTCCCGTTTTGGCTGAAGATTACTAGCATTTCCCCATGCGATACTTGCCTCGTAGGCGCACTGAGAAATTTCCAACGCTTGGGTGGAATTCTCTGGAAGAATATCATGGCTTGCACAATTGCTAACAGGTGCTTGACTCATTTTGCTTTCCTTTCTGTAGTTCGAAAATGAGCACAAATATAATATTAACATATATTTTATACTATTACAATACTTTTTATGAT
>ERZ773014.1710-NODE-1710-length-13551-cov-3.962656_pt1 | contig 13551 bp, 10 predicted proteins | sample MGYA00580841_ERZ773014 | MGnify/ENA primary metagenome ERZ773014 (study PRJEB29015, sample SAMEA2737989) | human oral metagenome | biome: human oral; feature: human-associated habitat; material: dental | place: China | collected 2067 ...
CGACGGGTCCCATCAGCTGCAGGTGCAGTTCAGCTCCGGAGCGATACCCCTTGGGCGCGTTGCTCCAGCGCGGCAGGTACCTCGCCCCGGCCAACCGGGAAAGCGTGTCGGCGGGTATCCCGTCAGGCACCCACAACACCAGGTCCTCCACCTGCCCCGTCAGCTCACCGCCGGCACCCAGAGTCGGCAGCCAGAGCCAGTGGGGATGCCGATGCTGGGGGCCGTCGCCAAGAGCGTCACGGTGCCCGGCCAGTGCCTCGACCCCGCTGCCCTGCTCCCGCAGGTCCGTGTTCTCCTTCTTGGTGCCTAGGATGCGGCCCCGGAGTCCGTGGGCAGCGAGAATGCCGTCCTCGACACGGAAGGGGGCGGTGGGTTCCAGCCGCCACCGAACGGTCGTTGGTTGAATAGCAAGGGAGCCGGACACCGGATACTCCTTTAGAACCATCTGTCAGCACCAGTCCAAGCTGACACAACTTATAGAGGATCATACCGGATAACAAAAATCCTGCAAGTTCATCATCCAGTTCTCACCGCTACTCGACCCAACTAAGATCTACACACATCAAGGGCGCCAGTACCCGACCCCAAGCAAAATCCTTCGAATAATCGAAAAAAATTCATTCAGAAGAAAACGCCAACTGGTAAACCCTTGGCCAGATTTAAGTTTGCCCCTACAAGACCCATTTGCAACCATCTTAAAGTCAGTTTGCTTAAACACAACCGGCCAGAAAACATCCCCCGAACAAGTCCTCATGGGTCGCATAGAAATCTGGTCAATACTTCATCAATCCGAAATCGCACCCTAAAGGCGAGACCTCTATTAACTCCTAATTCTCCCCCTTCTCCATCCGACCGCTCCTTCCCGGACAGCACAGATCACCCCCACTCTTGCGGGGAATACGCTCCGGTCGTGACCAGAATCGACGCGGCCGTCGGATCATCCCCGCCCTCGCGGGGAATATATGCGCCTTGCCGAGGAGGGTTTCCCCGACGCGGGACCATCCCCGCTCTCGCGGGGAATACCGAATCGCCTTCAACGCCTACGCCGACCAATGGGGATCATCCCGCTCTCGCGGGGAATACCGCCCTTCTCATCGCCGTCCTGTCGCGTCTCGAGGATCATCCCCGCTCTCGCGGGGAATACAACTCCTGGATGCGGGCGAGCGGGTTCGCGCTCGGATCATCCCCGCTCTCGCGGGGAATACGCATCCCGATGAGCGGGGCGGTGTGGATCCGTTAGATCATCCCCGCTCTCGCGGGGAATACGCACCCTGCGCGACTGGGCCCGGCGGCGCGGGCGGATCATCCCCGCTCCCGCGGGGAATACGACACCGCCCACGCCACCCTGCATCAGCAACTGGGATCATCCCCGCTCTCGCGGGGAATACGGCCTGAACAAAACGGGTCATGATGTTGGCTCCGGATCATCCCCGCTCTCGCGGGGAATACTACGGCCTCGGCTTCTCTACCAGATCCCCAGAGGGATCATCCCCGCTCTCGCGGGGAATACACGGCGAAGCTTCGGCAGCATCCGGCGACTCCCGGATCATCCCCGCTCTCGCGGGGAATACAGTGGTGCATGGCGCGTTTCGAATGGGAAGGTCGGATCATCCCCGCTCTCGCGGGGAATACGCCCGGCATCACCGGAATGGCCACTACCTATTCGGATCATCCCCGCTCTCGCGGGGAATACGGAAGCCGCCTACGGCGACGCCTACCCGGCGCGGGATCATCCCCGCTCTCGCGGGGAATACCAGCGCTATCTGCTCAACGCGACCCGGGAAGTCGGATCATCCCCGCTCTCGCGGGGAATACGCGCGGCGTACAATCCCCGCGGCCGCCAAGCGGGGATCATCCCCGCTCTCGCGGGGAATACTCGTTGGCCTTTCTTAGGGGTTCAGTTTGTTTCGGATTATCCCCGCTCTCGCGGGGAATACCAGATACCTTCACCGCCTGGATCGAGACCGCTCGGATCATCCCCGCTCTCGCGGGGAATACGTGGCGGTGTGGGGATGCCGGCACTGGGGGCAGGGATCATCCCCGCTCTCGCGGGGAATACCAGGCAATCACCATCGCCCCGCCCGCGTGGGCAGGATCATCCCCGCTCTCGCGGGGAATACGATCGTCATCATCGGCCCGCCTGGGCGGGCCAGGGATCATCCCCGCTCTCGCGGGGAATACCCGACCGGTTTGCCATCGTCGCCCACGCTGACCGGATCATCCCCGCTCTCGCGGGGAATACGAAAGGCCTAGCCAAAGCGTATTTGACGGCAGGGGATCATCCCCGCTCTCGCGGGGAATACAGGGATACGACCTGCCTCCTGGTCATGCGGGGCGGATCATCCCCGCTCTCGCGGGGAATACCGAAAGGAACCCCTCATGATCTGGACCAAGCAGGGATCATCCCCGCTCTCGCGGGGAATACACCTCCGCCGTCTCCTCGCCGCAGCCCGGTCCGGGATCATCCCCGCTCTCGCGGGGAATACAAGATCTGCTGCCGGGTGGGGTCGAAGCGGCGCGGATCATCCCCGCTCTCGCGGGGAATACCTGGCGGTTGAACCAGTCCGGGCCGGCCTCGACGGATCATCCCCGCTCTCGCGGGGAATACATGACCATGCTCGCTGCCCCTACCCTGCCCGGCGGATCATCCCCGCTCTCGCGGGGAATACGCTGTCGGAGGCGGTGTTGATACGCCCGATCGGGGATCATCCCCGCTCTCGCGGGGAATACGAATCCCTCCTCCGCGCCGACGCGGAAACCCGGGGATCATCCCCGCTCTCGCGGGGAATACGCGGAGCGGTCAAGGATGTATCCGGCGACGCGGGGATCATCCCCGCTCTCGCGGGGAATACGGCAGCAACGTCGGTACCGGCCAGACCCCGGCGGGATCATCCCCGCTCTCGCGGGGAATACGGCAGCAGGTTGGTGAGCAGGTCGTTGCCGCCCGGATCATCCCCGCTCTCGCGGGGAATACCCCAGCCCGGCCGGCCGGAAGAGCCGCCAACTCGGATCATCCCCGCTCTCGCGGGGAATACCCAGCTGCTCGGCGTAGAGAATCCGGTGATCACGGATCATCCCCGCTCTCGCGGGGAATACCGCGGCACCGAGTGCGGCGAAGCCGCCCTCCAGGGATCATCCCCGCTCTCGCGGGGAATACGACGTCGGCCGCTTCAAGGTCGGCGGCTACGCCGGATCATCCCCGCTCTCGCGGGGAATACCCGCTAAGGGTTACGGTCAGGCACTCGGCGTCCGGATCATCCCCGCTCTCGCGGGGAATACCGCCCCACCCTCGCCCCCTACGAACAAGTCCTCGGATCATCCCCGCTCTCGCGGGGAATACACTTGTTGACAAGGGATTTTATCAGCCGGACCTGTCGGATCTTGGGAACCCCCTCCTCGCACGTCTCCGCTTCTCGAAGTCACTCGCCCCGCGTCTGCGACGGCCGCCCTCCTGGCGGGGTGGGTCGTCTGGTTCGGCATCTGAAGGACCTGGACGGACCATCAGGGTCAGCCCCTCGTAGTCGGCTGGTACCCATGGATCACCCCATGTCAGGAAGGACATACCTTGCTCGTTCCTGGCACGGAACACCATGATTGCCCGCCCGGTTCCCATCGTCTCAGTAACGATCTGCCACAGCCTCTCCCGGACTCGCGCGCTGAGATTACCCACGAACACGCCCGGCGAGATCTGCAGCAACCACCTAGTCACGTGGCCACGCAACCCATCCGGCACAGCTGACAGGACCAGAACAACCATCAAAGCTCACCACTCGGCATAGGAAACACCGGCCGCAACCGTTCCCAGAAGATCGTCCCAGAGGTGCAGGTCATCGACGATCAGGTCCTCGTCATCCTCCTCTGGAGAAGCACCTCCTCTGCTCAGCAGTTCCTTGATGTCGCGAACCGCCTGTTCCAGGATTCTGCTTTCCCTGATGGCATCCCGCATGCGTCTCCGCGCCTCGGTACCGACTCCCACTTCCGGGTTCTCCAAGGCGACATCAAACGCGACGGGTATGGAGAGATCGGCCTTGTACAGATCAGCGATGTCATACACGAAAGAACGGTAATTACCGGTGTGGACAAAACCCAAACCCGGGGCGCATCCCAGCGCGACTATCACCGCGTGAATCAGCCCGTACAGCGCAGAGTTCGACGCGGACAAAGCTTGATTCACCAAGGAGGAATTGTCGAAATTATCCGGGTCGTATTCACGACCGTCCCACGGCACCCCCGTACGTTTGGAGCTTCGCCGATACAGTTTCCTGACTCGCGCTCCCTCGCGACCCCGAAGCTGCTGAATACTCAGGTTTTCAACGTTCTCACTTTGGAACCGCATGAGATACATCTGTCTGGCCACCGAAGCCCGCAAAACTGGGTCGCTCACGGCCTTGGCCTGCGCCTCCAACAAACGGGAGGACCTCGACGGAGGAACACCGTGAGCGTAGTAACGCACACCGTTCTCCCCCACCCACACAGTGGTGGCGCCGCTCTCCGACAGGACGGACATGGCGCTGTGGGTGACACGCACCCCCGGCCCGATCATCAGGACGGACAACGCGGCAGCTGGAACATGGGCCACGCCTCTGGCGTCGGTCACGGTGATCGCGTTGGAGTCCCGATGCACCGTGCACCTTTCCACGTACAAGAAAGTGAGGCGGTCCCGGATCCGAACCAGGTCTTTCGGAGCCGGAGGCCGCGCTCCCGGTATGTCCTTCATGGCCGCGCCAACGTCAACAGGCCAGCCCCGTAGCCCTTGGCCCTACCGATTCCATTGGCGAGCGCCGACCGCAAGGCCCGCGGATCGGTCACTTTGAGAGTCCCCTGGAAGGTCGCCAACTTGAGAGTGACAGGGCGTTTGTCCTCACCCTTCACCCGGACGAAGTTCTCGACACGTCGATCCACCAGGGAAACCAGCAGATTCCTTCCGTCCACTCGTTCGCCCGCCTCGTTCTCGAGAACCGGCAGGTCCCCGCCAACTTCAGCAGACATCGGGATCTGGAATCCGTTTGCCTCCGCACGATCCAACAGCCACTGCGTCTGCTGAGCCACGGTGACGTGTCCCAGGAGCCGCTTCCTGCCGTCATCGTCCGTGCGGCGATAGGTCGGGTTCACCGTGATGCGGAACCCCCACATCTGGTTTTCCTCCAACGTGGCCAGGAAATCGTCGAGTTTCTTCACCACGACCCCTCCTTCGGTCTCGTATCCCGCCTGCTCGACGAGAGCAGCAGGATCGGGGGCCGCCGGCGAGGAAATGTAGAGGCAGAGCCCAGGACTCACATCCGTGCCTGCACTTCTGCTGGCCCGGCGGTTGTCGTTCGGCCTGTCCAGCCGCCACAGCACCCTGCCCTCACCTTCCGTTTGGAGAACTCCAGGGGGGAAGCTGGCGAGAACAGCCGCATGCAGCCTTTGGAGAGACGACACCAGGTGTCGACAACCGCGACGGTATGGGTTCAGGTACACACGTGTGAGATACATCAGATCACCGCCATGGGATCATGACCGCCGGGCACAGGAACCGGCGATTCCTTGGGTTTTTCATACTGCGGATTGCGGACCGTCACCCGTGTCTCATCGACCGAACGCAGCCCGTAGAGGCGCCGTGTGGAGTCAAAGCTCACGGGTACGTCCTGCAGGCTGTGGGAGGACGACGACGGCTCACCATCCGGGAGAATCCCCTTGTCGGCCACCACCCGCAGGGAAACATGTTCTTCCCTTTTCTTCTGCTGCTGCCAGAAACGAGCTGCCTGCCACGGCAGTTGAGTGATGATCTCCCACGACTTGCCCTCGTGCACCTGCAGAAACAAGGGCATGGTCGGAGGACAGGACCGTCTTCCCAGGTAGAGCGGGAAAACCGGTCGTCGGAGGGCCTCGGCCAGTCCCTCGATGAGCTCTGCCGACCCTTCGACGAATGCCACGAAAACTGCATCCGCCTGGTAGAAACGATCCGAGAGGGGCATGGGGCTTCCTTCACGGTGTGCCGTGTGAAAATCACGCAGCAGCTCACCGGGCTGATCCACACGCGCCGCCATCCTCAAATTCGCGAGATCCTCGATGGGGTCGGTGCGGCGTCTCCCCTGAGCAGCTGCGAGCAGTCCCACAATGCCGCTCTTCGTCGGGAAGGCCTCCGTGGAGCGTCGAGTGAAACGGCTGGAGGAGCCCCATGACTGCATGGGGCCTGCCAGCCTGAGTACGAGGACCTTGCTCATCGAGCGTCCCGAAGCGCCGTGACCGTTGCCTCACCCAGGTTCACCAGCGGGACGCGCTCCCCGAGGGCCTCGATCCCTTGGGCGCGTGCGACAGTCCAGGCGACGAGGGACTTCTCGGGCAGCAGGCCGCTGCCCTCGCGCAGTTCCTTCTCGAAGTCGACGAACTCTTTCACGGCCGGCTCGACAAAACCCTTCTGGTCAGCCACGACGGGACTCTCGAAGGCACCGACCAGGTTGATCGGCTGATCGTCACGCACCTGAACCAGGACCGCATCGGGCAACGTCCGGTTCGCGAAGGTGGTGATCTTCCCGGTGGGCATGGAACGCACGAAACTGTCGATGAAGACCTTCACGGCCTCATCAGCCACCTGCTCGGAACCCAGGTTTTCCTTGAGCAGTTCGAGGTTGATGGTCGCGTAGCGGTAGAGCGTCGCCGATGCGAACTCGATGGAACCGATCATGCCCGCCCCCTCGTCCGCCCCGTCATCGGCGTTCTTCGCGTCATCCACGGCGGTGTAATAGTCGAACTCCGACTCGACGGCCCCCACTCCCAGCGCATGCGCCACCTGGCAGGCCGCGTCGACGTTGAGGCTGTTGGGTTCCGCCACCATCCGCCCGAAAAGAGCGATGTCGACGGAATGATCGACATCAGCCAAGTTCTTGGGTTTGAGTTCCTTGAATGCCTTCTTCGGCTCGTCGGCGTGGGCGACGGAGACGATGGCGTCCGCCACGTGGTCGACCTGCTTGGCGGAGAGGAACACCAGGAATCCGGCTTCCTTGAGCTGCTTGTCGGTCTTCTCTTCGGATTTGTTGCGACGAGGTTCCTTCAGTTTGAAACCCATCTCAGTGAGCGCCATCTCCGCCAAGCCTGCGGCGGTCTCAGCCAATGCCGGATCACGCTGGACGACAGCGTCCCTTAGCACCTCGACGACCCGCTTGGTGCGGATTCCCCGGTTTCCGTCCGGAAGGGAATCGATGAAGTCCTGGCGGGTGGCCCGCTTCACGGCCTGGGAGGAGATCCGCATGCGGCGAACACCGCCGAAGGTGGCCGATTTCGGGGCTCCGGTGTCGTCCTTGTTCGGGTTGGACGGGGGAAGGGTCTGCAGGACGTGAATGTCGATGAAACGTGCCATGGAAGTGGTTCCTTTCGATTCAGTTGGATTCGGGGATAGAGGTTGTGGCGGAGGAGCCGGTTTGTTCCTCGTCGGCGGGGGTCCGGGCGAAATCACGGCCCCACTGGCGCAACACGCCAGCACGACGCTCCGGTTTCTGCCAGTTGTAGAGGTCCGCCGCGAAACGTCCGTAGTCCATCGGGATTTCCGCGCTGCCGAACATGCTGACCAAGCCCCGCGCGTGCACGGTCAAGGATTCGAAGGTGGGGGCGGCGATCATGGCGCACAACCGCTTGTAGACGGGATGTTCCTCAGCTCGCTCACGACCTCCCATGTCGGAGCACGCCAATCTGCGAACGGAAGCGCCGATGGTGCGTTCGTGTTTCCATGTGCTGTTCATGGGAGCGTCGTTCGATCCTTGGTGCAGGGCCCACAGCGTGAGCGCGGTGTGCACGGCGCGCTCTCCCCCGGTTGGTTTCTGTCCCAGCTCTTTCTCCGACCCGCTGTCGAGGGTGTAGGACCAGATGGCGGGCACGTCCCCGACCTCCCGTCCGGCGGCGGAACGCAGGTGGGCGCGGGCGGCCACCGCGGCCGGAGTCTTTTTCTGTCGCAGCCTGATCACGCTGCGCACTCGCTTCTTGACATCGTCTGCTGAGCGCAGGGGACCGTTCCAGTCCACGTTCTCGGATTCATCGGTCGGGGTGACATCCAGGGTTTCCGCGGTCACTTGTTTTCTCCTTTCGTGGAGTTGGTGGGTGGCAGTGTTTTGTTCAGTTCCTTGTTGAAGAAGTTCTCGGCGATTCCGCTGCTCATGTAGGTCTTGCCCGTGTCTCGTCCCGTGATCGCGGAGCGGGGGGCGGATGCGATCAGCTCGCCGGCGATCTGTTTCGCTATTCTCCGGGCGGTCTCAATCCACTCCCGCTCCTTGTCCTCGACATCACTGTTCCCGTCGAGTGATGCCAGCCAGGAACGGAACGGATCGTCGATCAGAGCAAAGAAACTCTCCTTGGCACGTTTCTCGGCACCCTTCCCGGCCTCTTTCCCGCTTTCCCCGGCCGCCCGGGAGAGGTTGGCTCCCAGGATTCCGATGACTTTGGCAACCTCTTCGAGTTTATAAACCTGCTTCGTCACCAAGTAGGCGAGTGCCTTGCCTTCCTCCTCCAACAGCACCTTTGCCAAGGTCATCTGGTCGTGGTAGAGATCCTTGATGGACGCTTCCCTCTCGCCATAGGTCATTCCGACGGCCTCAAGCCGGATGCGCGCTGGGAAATCCAGCTCCAAGGTTTTCAAATATGCCTGGAAGAGCAGGGTGGCGGACTGCTGGAATTTCTGCTGCTCGCTCTTGTCGAAGCCGGGGATTTTCTCGGTCACCGGCAGGGTGGATGGCAGGTTCCGCCAGAAGGCCCGTCCTGGCTCGTGTTTGGCGGGCATGTAGATGTGTTCCTTGAACTTCTTGGACTGTGGCTGGGAGTATCGCCACAGGCTCATGGGTTCGAAGCGCTGCATGTTCTGCGGCCCCAGCTTGTCGCCTTGGGCCAAGACCACCCCGGTCACGCCATCGCGGTCGCCGTGCAGGCGCATCCGCCTGGAATGCCAGGTGAGCAGCCGGGGAATGCCGATCCCGTTCGGGGCTGGTTTTCCCTCCCTGCTGTAGTCACGCCGCATCGCGGTTTCCACCGCTTCCGATTCCCACGTGCAGGCCGCCTCGTCGCTCTGTGGAGATGGTCCCTGAAGGCATACCGTATCCGCGACGACTAGGTTCAGCATCAAGGTCTCCTCAAGGTTGTCACCCCGGAGCCAGACGGTGCCGGTCTGCCCACACCACGCAGGGCCTATGGAATATCCTTTGCCGTCTTTCATTCCATCGTCGCCGACGGCGCCCGAGCGTATGCCTGAGGGATCGTATGCCTGTGTGTGGATCACCCAGACAGCTGCTTCCGCGGGGGTGATGCGTTTCAGGGCCCGTCCGTGACGGGTGGTGAAGAGTTGCTCGCCGTTCGGGACGTCCGCGATGATCTTTTCCAGCCCGGACACCGCGCCCTTCGGCGTGCGCAGATCCGGGGCCTGCATGAACGGGTACCTTCCACCGAACAGGTAGAAGCGATCACGCCATTTCTCCAGATAGGCGCGGATTGCTTCCATCGGCAAACCAGCACGCCGCAGCTTTTTCCAGTCCTTCTTGTTCGCCAACGGCACCACCCGGTAGCAGATGGCCAGAAGCACGCGTTGGATGGCGATCTTCTGCGTCGGCAGCTCGCAGGCGAGATCCTCGATGTCGTAGGCGCGTTCGAACGCCCCGAGGATCCCCACCTTTTCCACACCGCCGTCCGTGAGCAGGACGGGGATCCACTCCTCGTCCAGCAGGTTGTAGTCACATTCGGTCAAGTTCCTGCACCTCCAGCCCTTTCTCCTGGGTGTATACGAGTTTGCGGTTGTATAGTTCCGTCTCCAGGCGAGTCGAGTACGCGTCCACACGGCTCATCGGGAGGATCAGTTCACCCCTGAGCAGGGGGTGTTCGAGCCACTCCCAGTTCTGGGTGATTTCACAATCCCAGATGGCACTGACAATTTTTTCGATGGTCTCGTCGAGGACATCGCCTTTGTCCCTGAAGGACCACGGCGGCAGCGAGATGCTCCAGGATCGCACCTGCCTCACATGCTCGGCGCTGGGCCAGGTTCCGACGTCCAGTGCCACCGGAATGCCGTCCTCGTCCTCCAGCCACGGGGGAATGATCGGGACGTTTCCCATCGAGGGGTCCAAAGGCACGATGAGCACGGGAATCTGGTCTTCCGTGTCCCGCACCGCCGCCCGGGCACAAATACCGTCCTTGTTCAGGCCTTCATCCCCCGTCGCCGCGTTCCCGGCGAACGAGGACACCAAGGCGTCTGCCTCCCACGTCGGCAGCTCGTTCCCATCCAGGAAGTAGTGACGAGCCTTGCAGATCGACTTTTTGTTCTCATCGACCTGCTTCTCCCGGGCTTTCTCGATGGCTTCCGCCCACGATCGCGGACCGACTTTCTTCGTCGAGTAGGCGAGCTGTGTGTAGGCCGCGTAGTCACCGGGTTCCTCGACCACAATTCCGTCGGGGTGATCGGCCAGGGCGCCGAAGAATCTGAGAAGCGGATACGCCCCGTAGACGACCTCGCTGCCGCGTCCGTAGCCCCACGGCGAGGCGCTGCGGTCAGTGACGATGACGTGGCAGACGGCCTCCTTCAACCCCGCCGGTCTTTTCCTCCCCGGGTGCCTGTGCAGGCGACCTATCCGTTGCAACACGAGGTCCATGGGGGCTGGGTCGGTGATCATCATGTCGAAATCGACGTCCAGGCTCTGCTCAATGACCTGGGTGGCGACCACGATGTGCCGATCGGGACGGTCGGAGCCGTCCTTGCCGAAGAGGCGCAACATTTGTTTGTCGCGTTCCACCCGATCGCAGGCCAGGAAACGCGAGTGCAGCAGCGTGACCTCATCGGTGCCGAACCTCTGCGCCAGGACGTCGTAGGTTTCCTGGGCAGCCCTGACCGTGTTGCGTATGACGACGGCGCAGCCGCCTTTTCTTGTTTTCTCCCACAAGAGATTCGCCAAGGAGTTCTCGTCTACCACATCGAGCGGGACGATTCGTTTGGGTGTGTGAACACCGCCCCCCGGGACCACCTCGCGGTGAATGGTGCGGCCCTCCTCGCCTACGGTGGTGATCACCGGGTACCCGATGTCGCCGTCCAAGCCGGGATCGTCACCCAGTTCGCCGTGGGTGCGTCCGCGGCGGTAGGCGGAGACGAGGCCACGCCGACGATCCGACGGAAGTGTGGCCGAGAGCAGCACGACGGGTACCTGGTACAGCCCAAGCCAAGTGAGTGCTGTCTCCAGGTACACCTCCATGTAGGTGTCGGCGGCGTGCACCTCGTCGATGATCACCACCTTGCCCATCAACCCCAGGTGACGCATCAGGACGTGTCGCGATTTCAGGGCGGCCAGCAGCACCTGATCGATCGTCCCGACGACGACCGGCGACAGGGTGGCGCGCCATCGAAGCGCCATCCATCTGCTGGCCAGCAGGCCGTTCTCCCTGCCGCCACCAGATTCGTCGTCGTACACCTGCATGGGGGTTTGTCGCCTACCGAAAAGCGAGAGGAAACCTTCGTTGAGGTCGTTCTTGCCGTGCGCCAGATGGATGCCGATCTCCTGGGGGCTATCGGCCAGAATGGATTCCAGCCAAGCCACGGAACGGGCATACATGGCATCGGTGGTGGCCTGAGTGGGAAGGGCAATCATCACCCCTTGCAGCCCGCGTTTCCGCATCAGCCCTTCGGCGACGGCGAAGGCCAGTTCGGTCTTTCCCGATCCCGGAGGGGCCTCGACGATCATGAGGTCCGGGTCTTCGTCGTTGACGATCTCGATCGCTCGTTGCTGGGCTCTGGTCGGCTGCATCTCGGGGCCCCAACCGAACCTGTGGCGATAGTGGTCTCGGGGGTCCGTCTCCTCACGCCTCGGGGCTCTCACTGGGGGCAGCACCTTCGCCCGCGACCATCCTCGCTCGACTCTTTGCCGCTGTTCCACCGGGTTCAGTGGCTCCCTGCGTTCCTCTTGGGGAAGGAGGGCGAAGTAGTCCTCGTTCGACGCGAGCCAATCCGCCATGACGACCACCGAGGAATAAGCGGCGGCCACGCTGATCGGCAGTTCGGGCAGCGCCGTCTCGGCACAGTCCTCGATGGGAAAACCAGAGCGACGGGCCATCCACCGGATGATCTCCTGCCTGGATTCGTGCCAGCGGGGGTCGCTTCCCAGGCAACCGTCCCTGCTCTCATATTCCCTACGCGCCACTTCGAGAACCGCCGGGTCCGGGTAACGGCCATGGTGGACGCCCACAATGACACCCCATTGGGCGGCGCTCTCTCTTTCGCCACCGCCGGCCGCCACGGCATCCACCAGCGCGAACTGGCTGGCGAATCCGTGCGGAAGATGCTCGCGGTTTTGCACGTCCCTCTTCTCCGGGACGGGCAGGCCGAGTTCACGGACGAACTCCGCGAGTCCGGTGTGCTGGCAGCAAAAGTGAAGCGAGATCTTCCCGACATCGTGAACACCTGCCAGGAAGACCAGCGCTGCTCGCGCCTTGGACGTGTCACCGTCCCAAACCGACGCCAGGAGCCGACGGTGATGCTCCGACAGGTAGTGGTCGAAGAGCAGCCCCGCGACATCGGCGGCATCCATCAGGTGCTGACTCACGGACAGCCAGGTCGTCGGATCCGATTGGCCGCTCTTGGCCCAGAAGGAGAGCGTCAGTTCCGAGAGGGCGGCTCCGGTCAGGTCCGGTTGCGGATCAGGAAAAGACGGAGGTTTCAGGTCCTTGGGTTTGGAGACAAGAGCCCCCGGGCACGGACGTGCCATTTTATTTCTTCCCTCCCTTGGGAAAACTAATAAAAACTGCAACCACAAGAGGAGGGCGGCATGATGAGGCCATTCACCAGGCGCCAATCAGGCTTTCCGATGGGCATGAACAGCCCATCAACATGCCCCGAAGCGTCTTCAAACCACTTTCCCGCTCGCGGCTTTCATCATTGTAGTGATGTTTCACCCCAAGACGACGCCCGGGGTCAGAGGACATGACACCGAATCGAGCTTGCGATGGGCAGAGGGACCTCGTCCTGTCGACCTCAACCAGGCCCCCTACCTCGCATATGAGTGACGCAATACCACCCCGTCAGGCTTCCCAGCTACAGCTGCGGGGCGTGAAACAGGCTGGTGAAATCGGTCAACAGCAGGTCTGAGATTCGCTCCTGGTCCCATGTGATGCCCGGGTCGGGTTCGATGTATGAGAAGATCCCGTTTGTCGATGCGAAGGTCTGTGGGCTCCATTGGCGCGGTTCCGACATGCCGAAGGCCCGGAGTCGCATGGTCTCCGCCGTGACGGTTGTGTCGTATTGGGCGCGAATCAGGAACCCCGTGAAGGCGGCGCCTGCTGCCTCGGACATCTGCCGGAATCCTGAGGGGCCCGCCAGAGGGGCACGCAGACGGTATCCCGCAAATGCCGTGAACTGCCCGTACAGCTGGGCGCGGGCTTCGATGCGTCTCTGATCGGATACATGCAGTGCCGCGGTAGCGGAGGTGCGGAGTTCGGGATCGGTCAGCGAGGGGGACGCGGCGCTGAGTGCTGTGTGCAGATGCCAACTCGGTGATTGCAGGATGCTTTCGAAGTCACCTTTGACGAGCGTCCGGGTCAGGTCGACGATCAGGTTCC
>ERZ773014.1711-NODE-1711-length-13548-cov-10.629734_pt1 | contig 13548 bp, 11 predicted proteins | sample MGYA00580841_ERZ773014 | MGnify/ENA primary metagenome ERZ773014 (study PRJEB29015, sample SAMEA2737989) | human oral metagenome | biome: human oral; feature: human-associated habitat; material: dental | place: China | collected 2067 ...
GTGCGTCCCTACATACATTCGAATGATAATCAACGGCTTACACTTTATATTCCAATCTCAGCCATTTCATCGTGTAAAAAGGCTGAGATTACCGTGCAATATGGCTCATTTTACGCGGTAATATGACTGAGATTGAAACGCAAGGTAGTTGTAGTTATTCGATGGGGAACAGACCGTAGAGTTCGGCATCAATGCGGTCGGTTATCTTTTGGAAGTCATGAGGGTTGTTTTCGAAGTCCGTATGGTCGCCATCTACGATGATCAGCCGGCCTTTATAGCCGCCTATCCAATCCTCATAGCGGTTGTTCAGCCCCGTGAGATAGTCTATTCGGATGCTTTTCTCGAACTCTCGGCCTCGCTTTCCGATGTGATTCACCAGCGTGGGTATGCTCGAACGAATGTAAATCATCAGGTCGGGCAGGCTGACAAGCGATATCATCAGGTCGAAAAGGTCGGAGTAGTTGGCGAAGTCGCGGTCGCTCATCATGCCCATGGCGTGGAGATTAGGGGCAAAGATGCGTGCGTCTTCAAAGATTGTGCGGTCTTGAATGATGGTGTCTTGCTGCTTTGAAATCTCAACCACCTCTTTGAAGCGTTTGTTGAGGAAGTAGATTTGAAGGTTGAACGACCACCGTTGCATGTCGGCATAGAAGTCGTCGAGATAAGGATTGTTGTCTACGGGTTCGAAACGTGGGGTCCAATGGAATCTTTTTGCCAGCATTCCGGTGAGCGTTGTCTTGCCGCTGCCGATGTTTCCTGCGATTGCGATGTGCATAATCCGAATGATAGGGGGTTAAAACAAGCCGAACAAGCAGGCGTCTATCTTGTCGATGATGCCCGCAAAGTCTTTTTTGTTGTGCTCATAGTCGAGATTGTCCACGTCGACGACGAGCACTCTGGCTTTATATTTTCGATAAATGAAGTCTTCGTAAAGGGAGTTCAGGTTCTCAAGATACTCGAGAGGCATCTGTTGTTCGTAGTCGCGGCCGCGGCCTTGAATGTTTTTCACGAGGTGAGGCACGCTCGCTTTCAGATAAATCATCAGGTCGGGGTAGCGCAGAATGTGGGTCATCGCGTCGAAGAGTCCCATGTAGACGTTGAAATCTCGCGCGGTCATGCTGCCCGTTTTGTGGTTATTGGCAGCGAACACGTACACACCTTCGTAGATGGAACGGTCTTGCACGATGGTTGTTTCGTCTTGATGGAGCTGCAACAAGTCCTTGAAGCGTTCTTTCAAGAAGAACACTTCCATGTTGAACGACCACCTTGGGATATCTTTATAGTAGTCTTCAAGATACGGATTGTGGTCCACGGCCTCGTATTTCGGCGTCCAGCCATAGTGTTTGGCCAGCATTCTGGTGAGTGTGGTCTTTCCGCTTCCGATGTTTCCGGCTATTGCAATGTGCACGTTTGCTGTTGTTTTGTCTGCAAAGGTAAGGCTTTTTATCTATATGGACAACAAAACGGCAAAAAGAAACCTTGCCGTTTGTGGGGCATAAACGGCAAGGTTATGATGAAGATACAGCTCACGGACTTTGTTAATGGACCTTGATGATGAAGGCCCGCACGCGCATTGGGTTCAGATTCTTGGGATTGGCGGCGAAATACATGCCGTAGCCATTGGGACCGCTGTTGGGATAGAGAACAACATGAAAGGCCGAAGCCAGGTTGACATGCTCATTACTTGCCCAATACCAGCCATGAGAAGGAAGACCGCTACCCCAAACCGGATTGGTTCCTCCGGCCTGCACGCTGATAACCTTTACCAATCGGTCGTTCCATGCTTGATGTGTATTGTTTGGCCATGTGGTCAGTGAGGCAGGATTGAAGCCACCCATAGCTTGTGCGGCCAGTTTCCATTCGCCTATCGAAGGAAGATACCACGAAGTCAATATGCCTGCGCCGGCCGTGAGCTGCTTTAATGGCGTGTAATGTGTCGCCTGATAGAAAGCAGGGAAGTTCGGGTCGTTGGCATGGGCAACGCCAGAGGCCGAATGGGCAAAAAAATGGATAGAATTTCGTCCGTCAGGGTAGGGGCGTATTGCATACGCCTCCATAGTTTCTTTGAGAAATAGCGAGCGGACATATTAACCCGCCCGCCCCTTATCGTGTAAAAATATCTATGCTTAAAACCTTCAATTTTCACCTTCCCAACAAATAAAAGAAGCCTATTCTCGCCAAGATACCCCTTCCCCGCCTGCCGACGAACAAAGAAAACGCCCCCTGCGAGGGCTTGACTTTCTTTTGTCTTCTTTCCCCCAGTCAAGACAAGAAAAGAAGAAAGAAATACAAGAAAAACGCTCTCAACTTTCATCTTCCCCACGATTCAGAGAAACCTATCCCCGTCAAGTCTACCCTTCCCCGCCCACCGACGGACAAAGAAAATGCCCCCTGCGGGGGCTTGACTTTCTTTTGTCTCCTTTTCTTGTGTCAAGACAAGAAAAGGAGAAAGAGACACAAGAAAAACACCTCCAATTTTCCTAATCCAAAAGAATTAGAGAAGCCTGCCCCCGCCAAGCCACTCCATCCCCGACCGACGGCGGACAAAGAAATCGCCATGATTTCGATCCGTTTGGCCTCCGATATGCCCATTCGTGGGACGTATGCAATACGCCCCTACCCTAACGGACAAAAAATCGCCATGATTTTGATTCATTCGGCCTCCGATATGTTCATTCGTGGGGCGTATACCATACACCCCTACCCTAATGGACGAAAAATCGCCATGATTTCGATCCGTTTACCGCACAGCAACCTCAAACACGCCCAGATTTTGATTCACCGACAAAAAATGATCCTCAAACTTACCGGGACAATCTATCCCCGGACAATTCAGAAGATAAATCCCGACGCATATACGTTTCTTTTCGTGTAAAAGAAGAGATTATGCGCTGCATAAAGCAATCTCCCGAAATAAAATAAGTAGATATGCAACGCATATTGAATCATTTGAATATGAAAGAAAAGCATCTGCATTGCAGATTAAATCTTCACGGAACAAAAGAAGATGACATGCAACGCAAATATGATCTTCACGAGTCAGGGAGATTCTATCTGCATTGCAGATTACATACTATCATACCGATAGCTATCGATATGCAATGCGTCGACTATCCTACTACTGCAATAGAACCGTATATGCAATGCATGTAGTATCTTTTTTACCCGTAGGAAAAGAATATGCAGCGCAGATTATATCTTCCCGGAATAAAAACAAGCTATATGCAACGCATAAGATCTTCTTTCGGTCCATGAGCATAGATTTTGCAACGCAGATATTCTTCTATTGGGTCGAGAAGATTACATTTGCGACGCAGATAAGATTCTTTCTTATCGGAAGGTATAGATATGCAACGCGGATTGTGATCTTTCATAGTGGGAGATTGTGATTTGCGTCGGGTTTTTACCTTTGTGGTGCTCGGGGATTGAAAATCTTGGCAGGTATGATCTACGCGGAGGCGTTTGGATTGAAAAACCGACCTAAAACGGGTATCCCGGACGGTCGAGGATTGGAATATTTGATAGGAATGGCCTGCGATGGGACACGGGGAAGGGTAGTCTTGATAAGGATTGGCTTCTTTGAATCGTTGGGAAGATGAAAGTTGAGAGCGCTTTTCTTGTCATTCTTTCTTCTTTTCTTGTCTTGACTGGGGGAAAGGAGACAAAAGAAAGTCAAGACCCCGCAGGGGCCGGTTTCTTTGTTCGCCGGTGGGCGGGGATAGGTGATCTTGACGGGGATAGACTTCTTTTATTTGTTGAGAAGATGAGAATTGAAGATGTTTAGGCATAGATATTTTTATACGATAAGGGGCGGGCGGATTGATATGTCCGCTCGCTATTTCTCAAAGAAACTATGGGGGCGTATGCGATACGCCCCTACCCTGACGGACGAAAAGGGGGCGTTTTCTTTGTTCGCCGGTGGGCGGGGAAGGGTAGTCTTGTCGGAGATGTGTTTTATGTATTTTATGGTGATGTTTTTTATGATGATGATCGAATGAAACGTGTGATTGAAATTGAGAAACTGGGGCAGTATCGGCTGGATAATTCGCTGCATACTTGGTTCCATGATAAGGTGTGCGAGCGTATCGGCGCGGCTGATGGAGAGAAGATCGGTGTGCCGCAGACAATGGTCGAGGAGTATCGGGCGTGTGTCGATGAGGAGTTTGAGATGCTGAAGGAGGTGTCTGGCGAGGAGAACGAAACGAAAGCGATCCTGAAAAAGGATGCGGAATGTGACCGTCTGCTGTCTTTCATTTTGGGCGTGATACGCATTATGCGCCTTTCGCCGCGTCAGGAGGTGGCCGAGGATGCGCAGCATTTGTACGTTTTGACTCACGACAAAAAACGGATACAGTCGGAAGGCATCGGACGCAAACCGGCGCGTATCGATTCACTTCTGAACGACCTCAAAAAGCCTGAACCGGCGGCCATGATTACGCGGCTCGGCCTCGACGAGGCTGTCGGACTGCTGAAGCAGGCTAACGAGGACGCGAGTCGGCTACAGCGTGAGCGGAGCAACCTGCGCGTAAGGCGAAAACGGCCTTCGATGACGCAAATCCGACCCAAAACGGACGAGGTTTACCATGAGGTGATCCTCCAATTACAATATGCTTACAAAAATAATGTTCCGCCGATCGACCGTGAAGCCATCGCCGAACTGGTCCGCCATCTGAACGAGCACACGGCGCACGCCCGCATGACTTACAAGAAGAGCTTGGCCCAACGGCGGGCCAGACGTAGACAAAAATCGGTGCCCACGGATGCGGACAATCCTGTATAATCCACGGCTCCGCTTCATTTTATTTATCTTTGTTGCGCTGAAGGGACAAACGACCTCCACCCTCGATCGATGAACGCAAAATACCTCCCTTTCCTGCTCTGCATACTGGTCGCCATCGCCTGCCAGCCCAGCGGCGGGGACGACACGCCCGCCGTGGCCTTCTATTACTGGCGGACGACGTTCGACCTGACGCCTACGGAGCGGCGCGTGCTGGAGGATTGCGATGTGAAACACCTGTATATCCGCTATTTCGACGTCAAAATAGATCCCGCCAGCGGCATGATCGTACCCGAGGCCCCGGTTCGTTTTCGCAGCCTGCCGCCGAAGGGCATCCGTGTCACGCCCGTGGTCTTCATCACCAACCGCGTCATGCTCCGCCGCGAGACAAACATCGACACGCTGGCTGCAAACATCGCTGCCTACATTCGGCGGATCAACCGGGCGGTGGGTCTGCCCGAACCCGACGAGGTGCAGATTGATTGCGACTGGTCGACCGGCAGTCGCGACCGGTTTATGCTATTCATCGACACCTTGAAGCGGCACGGCGGCTTCCGCAACCTTTCGGCTACGATTCGTTTGCACCAAGCTAAGCATCACACGATTACGCGTATTCCCGGAGTCAATCGCGGCGTCCTGATGTACTATAACATGGGCTCCGTGGAGACAGATACGGTCAATTCGATCTATGACCGCAAGATTGCCAAGCGCTACCTCGGCAGCCTCAAGGTTTACCCCCTGCCGATGGACGTCGCGCTGCCCATTTATGCCTGGGGCGTACACCTCAGCGAGGGTCGCGTGACCGAGTTGATCAATCGTATCCACCGCGCTGATTTTGAGCAAGACACGAATTTTCTTGTCTCACGTGGTTCGAACCTTATCACGGTCAAACATTCCCTGATCAAAGGCGGACGTTACTACCGCACGGGCGATGAAGTGAGGATAGAGGAAGTGACATCGAAAGACTTATTAGAAATGGCGCGCGATCTGAGTCGGCATATGTCGGCACGGCCTCGCGAGGTTATCTTTTTTGACTTGGATGAGCATCATTTCAATAAATACATAACGAACTATGAAAGCGAAACGAATTTCTTTAAGGACGTGGTGCGCTGTTTTTAGCGCTATACTCATCTCGACGGGTCTGGCTTGGGCATGCTTTTACATGGACCTCGACCCGCCGTCGAACTTCAGCCCGGAGCTGATGATGAGGGACGCCGAGGCCTATCGGCCCCTCTTTTATGACCCCAACGCGACGTTTTACAACGGACACGATGACCAGCATCCCCGCCGATTCAACGAGGAGGTAACTAACGATTGGTATGACTTTTTGGATGGGAAACTCACTCGGGAACAGATTGCAGCCTTCATGCTCGAGGGCAAAAAGGTCGCGGCCATCGCTAACTCCTCGAATCCGAAGGTGAAAGCCTTCGAGCGCTTCGTACGCTTAGCCCACCAGGTAGACAAATACGCCTGTACACCGATCGATCCGTGGTCGTATTACAATAATCCGCAGTCTGATACGCCTCAAAAGACGTCTGAGGAGCTGGTCGAGGAAGCTATTCGGGATTACAGAGCCGAAACGAATGCCTTCCTCAAGAATCGCTATGCTTTCCAGGCACTTAAGGCGCTCTTTTACGCTGGGAATCGGGATGCATTTGAACGTTTTTTCGGCGAAGTTGAGCCGAATATGCCGCGCAATACGCTTTATTATCGTGCCCTTGGCTATCGCGCGGGCTTCTACATCGAGGTGAAGGACTTTTGCAACGCGAATTTGCTTTACGCAGAGGTATTTAACCACGTACCAGCCATGCGACCGGTCGCCGCCACGTCGCTTACGCTGCAAGACGAAAAACAATGGGAGCAATGCCTCCGCGCAGCCTCGCCCGAGCAAAAAACGGCTCTCTGGGCCCTGCTGGCATTCCGGACAGGCGATAACGACCGGGCCATCCGATCCATCTATCAGATCCGCCCTAAGGATCCGCTGCTTAGCCTGCTCGTGATCCGCTTCATCAACGAGAATGAGGATCGCCGATGGTCGCTGATCGGCCCACCGACGGAAGATGCCGATCCGAAGGCCAACCGCATGAAGGAAATATCGCGGGAAACGTTCGATTTGATCCGGCGAATCGCATCGGAGGAGAAGACGGAAAACCCGTTCCTCTGGTATGCGGCGGCGGGCTACATCACGTCTTGGTCGGGCGACTACGATGGCGCTAATTCGCTCTACGATAAGGCCGCAGGACAAATGAAGGCCGGCAACAAAGAGGCGGCCGATCAGCTGCGCTTACTGCGCCTCGTCAACGCCCTGAATCGGATCACGGAGGTGAAAGGCGACAACGTAGAGCGCCTCACGGAGGAGCTCCGATGGCTTTACAAGCAGAACAGCTATCCGGAATATGGGGAAGGAGGCATGCGTTACAAGACGGCCATCGAACAAAGCGCTACCTATCTGTCCACGCTCTACGCCAAGGCCGGTCGGCCGGAGCTGGCAGAGATGCTGGATCATAGCAGCGAGAAGATTGCTCAGCCCGGCGTGGTGGACAAGCTGATCGCCGTGCTCGAAAACCCACGCACACCGATGGAGAAGCTCATCGTCGACATGTATCCGTATACGGCGGAGGAGTTTTACTTCTACAAGGCCCTTCAAGCCCTTCACGCCGATCAATTGATCGAGGCCGAGGCGCTGATGAAGAAAGCGGGCAAGCAGGGGATGACGGAACTCTACACGAATCCCTTTAACGACTACATCCTCGACCCCTTAGACGCCCATACCCGCAAGCATATTAAGGAAGCGAAGGTGAAATACACGCCGATCACGCTTATCCAAAAGATGCGAGAGGGCGAAGCCAAGATTGCGCGCGGTGAGGAGGTGTATAACAACAGCTTACTGGTCGGGAATGCCTTCTACAACATGTCGTTTTATGGCACAAGCGACATTTGGCGCGTTCCGTTGCTGAACGCTTCCATCTTCGAGCTCGTCCCCTGCTATGCCCAAGAGATGGTCATGACCAGCCCCGCCGCGAAAAAGTATTACCGCATGGCGTTGAAGGCCGCCACGACCGATGAACAGCGTGCGAAAGCCGTTTTTCTGTCCATCAAATGCGATCGCAACGACTGCTATTTGGGTCCGATCCGAGGACGTGCCCTCTGTGACAATCAGAGGTATATGAATCAGAGCAACTCTCCCAATTGGCTCGATCGTGACGGCTTTGGCGAGCTGATGCGTTACGCGAACACGCAGTACTACCGGGATGTGATCCGCGAATGCGGCTACTTCCAGCTCTACGTGGCCAAACACAAGCGATGACCGATGGAGGAGCTGCTTCATTTGGAGTCTCGGAAGCGGAGACACGTCGATTTTTCAGATCATTCGGTTGCTGATAAGGCTATTCGTGGGGCGTATGCCATACGTCCCCACACGAATGGCCGGAAATTTGTCGAGGATGATCTTCGTTTTTAGTCACGGAAGCGGAAACTCGTCGGGCGTGAGCTTCGAACGTATTCAGCTTATCTATATGTAATCCATAGTATTCACCACTTTTCAACAGAGAACAATGAATGAACGAATGAAAGCCTTCAGCAAGAGGGCCATGTATGGCGCACTGGCCGGACTGCTCTGGATAGCCACTCCGGCAGCCCGAGCGCAAGACAACATCACCTTGACAGACTCTGCGCAAACGGTGGCACTCGTGGCCGCCGCTAACGATACCTCCGCCTTAGCGCCCATCACAGCGACAAGCGATAGCGTCTTCCTCAAGGATTCGTCGGCCGTGCTGCCCATCAAAGAGGCCATACAGGACGGTGACTTTCGCACCAAGGCCCAGCTGCGCGAAGTGGTCGAGCAATGGAACGCCGCCCTGACTCCGGCCACCGTCGACCGCCTCAAGCAGCTCTATCACGACACCGAGGTGCTCTATTACGGCGGTCGCACCACACCCGAGGAGTGCATCAATGACAAACGGGCCTACATGGAGAGCCATCCCGGATACGCCCAAACGTTAGTCGGCGAAATCGTCTACGACTCTATTAATCAGGTCACCTATCGCTGCTCCTTCATCAAACGCGTCAAGCAAAACGATGGCTTCTTCGAATACCCCTCCTACCTCGTCATGATGCGTATGCCTAACGGCTGGCGGATCACGGCCGAGGGCGACGGCGCCACCGACTACAATCGCAAGAAGAGCGAAACGGGCAGCGCACGCGGTAGCGGCATGAACGAGGGCGACTTCAACGGCACGGGTACGAAAGGCTACGTCTGGCTCGAGCCGCCTGTGTTCGCGAAAACGGATGACGAAGACGCCGGTTGCCTCGGCGGCTGCGACGGCACGATTCGCTTCCTCAACCCCTTCATTCCTCCCATCAAGGTTCGCCATTGCATCGACGGCACGCCCGATAACCTCGGCGACCTGAACGGCGACGGCGCCGATGAGGTCGGTCTACTGCCCATCTGGTTCAATGGCTGCTGGGCCGACTATCACGTCTGGACGCTGCAAAACGGTCGCTGGATCGAGGCCATCGAGAGCTTCCCCACCCATTGCGACCAGTGGAAGACGGGGCTGAAGCCCGTCGAAGTTGATCCCAAACGCCCGGGCTACGTCATCATCCGTTATAGCGAGAACGGCAAGAGCGGAGGCATCGAAGTCAAGAGCAAGTCCGTGCCCATCCGCGGCGGAAAGGGTGCGGCGACCGATCCCGTCACGTTTCCGAAACTATGAGCACCGAGCGCCCCCTCTCCTCCCCCACGCCACCGTCCGCTGCCGCTTCTGTGAGTCCGCTGAAGGCTTGGATCACGGCGGCAAGGCCTCACACCTTGGCTGCCTCGGCCTGCCCCGTGGTCGCTGCATCGGCGCTGGCCTGGCGGGCGGACACGTTTCGGTTCGTGCCCGCTGCGCTCTGCCTGCTTGTAGCCGTGCTGGCACAGGTGGCCGCCAACCTCTCCAACGACTACTTCGATTATAAAAAGGGAGCCGACACCGATCGACGTGTGGGGCATCAGCGCGCCGTTGCCTCGGGCTGGATTGCCCCGCAGACGATGCTCCGCGCTTCACTCGTCACACTTGGGCTGGCCTTGGTCTGCGGCCTCTTTCTCCTGGCCTATGGCAACCCCGTCCTGCTCCTCGGTGCGGGTGTAGCCATCGCGCTCTGCGTGCCCGCCTACACCGCCGGACCCTACCCCTTGGCTTATCGCGGCTGGGGCGACGTCTGCGTGCTGCTCTTCTACGGCGTGATCCCGGTCTGCCTCACGTATTACGTCCAAGCGGGCACCGTAACTGCCACCACTGCGTGGATCTCCGTTGCCCTGGGACTGCTCTCCGTCAACATCCTGCTCGTGAATAACGTCCGCGACCGAGAGCAGGACGCCGCCGCTGGCAAACGCACCACCGTCGTGCGTTTCGGCCGCCGCTTTGGCACGACGCTCTACCTCGTCTGCGCCGTGCTGGCCGTCGCCTGCTCATGGCCCGCCTATTTCTATCGCGGCGCCTATACCTGGTTGCTGTTCCTCATCTTCCTCGCCTTCGAACTGGTGACGTGGCACGATCTGCGTCGCCTCAGCGGCTCCGATCTGAACCGTGTGCTCGGACTCACCGCCCGCAATATCTGGATCTATACCCTGCTGCTCGTTTCGTTGCTGGTCTTCTAATAGATGCTGGGGCCGTTGCACGGTCTGCCAATCCTCCAGAATCGGATTCTGGGCCATTGCAACAGTCTGCAAAGCGTCAGAATCAGATTCTGGGCCATTGCAACGGTCTGCAATCCTTCAGAATCAGATTCTGGGCCATTGCAACGGTCTGCAATCCGTCAGAATCAGATTCTGGGCCGTTGCAACGGTCTGCAAAGCGTCGGAATCGGATTCTGAGGGCGTTGCACGGTCTGCAAAGCGTCGGAATCAGATTCTGGGCCATTGCAACGGTCTGCAAAGCGTCAGAATCAGATTCTGGGCCATTGCAACAGTCTGCAAAGCGTCAGAATCGGATTCTGGGCCATTGCAACAGTCTGCAAAGTGTCAGAATCGGATTTTGAAGAGCCTCCCGAGCATGAATCACCCTGTAAACCCTCTTCTTTCCTCTCTTTTCATTGTGCAATTCGCCTCCTTGCTCTCCCTTGAAATGGGGATTGCCGGGCGACGCGCACGCCTTCATCTTTGCCGCGCTAAAAAATCAAAACAACCATCCATATACAATGAAAAGAATTGCTACGCTTCTCTGCTTCATGATCTGCTGTGCCGTCGCTATGTATGCCACTGACGCAAACGTGACCAGACGAACTTACACGGTGAGGGGCACCGTGAAGGATCGAATGAATGCCCCCGTACCCTACGCCACGGTGATGGTGCTCGGCACCAACATCGGAATCGCTGCCGACGTCGACGGCGGTTTTCGCCTCCAATTAGACAAAGGCACCTACCACCTGCGCTTCTCCTGCACCGGTTACGAGCAGAAGACCGTCGACGTGTTGGCCGAAGAGCAACCCACCCTCGAGGTGACACTCGACGAGGCCAAGAACGGCCTCACGGAGGTCGTCGTCACCGGCACACGAACGGAGCGCATGCTCAAGGATGAGCCCGTCGTCACGCGCGTCATCACGGCCGAGGAGATCAAGAAGCTCGACCCGCAGGACTTCAAAGGGCTGTTAGAATACGAGCTACCCGGCCTGCAATTCAACGGTGCAGCACACGGCTCCGGACTGCCCAACATCTCGTTCCAAGGCATGGACTCTCGCTACCTACTCTTCCTCATCGACGGCGAACGCATGGCCGGCGAGGGTGCGCTGGACAACATCGACTTCACCCGCCTCGACGTGGACAACATCGAGCGCATCGAGGTGATCAAGGGCAGCATGTCTACCCTCTACGGCTCGAACGCCCTGGGCGGCGTGGTGAACATCATCACCAAGAAGGCTAACCGCCCGTTCGTGGGCAACATCTCCTCTCGCATCACCAGCCTCGGCGACCAGAAATACGCGCTCTCCGTGGGCACACGTCAGGAGAAGTTCTCATCGCTCACCTCGGCCTCCTTCAGCCGTCGCGACCCGTACACCATCCGAGACACCAAGCCGATGACGACCACCTTCAAGCGTCCCGACGGCACCGACTCCACCGCCGTGGACACCACCCGACGCAGCTTCAACATCAAGGGCTACGAGACCTTCTCCATCGCCCAAAAGTTTGGCTACGACTTCACCGACCGACTCAGCGCACAGATTGACGGCAGCTTCTATCAGAACCGACTGCTCTATACCGACTCGGAAACGAAGCTCCACGAGCGCTTCCGCGACTTCACCTTCGGCGGCAAGCTGAACTACATCCTCAACGAGACCAGTCGGCTGGACATCTCCTACCACTACGACCATTATTATAAGAACGACATCTTCCCCCAGGCTGGCAACCTCACCACGGTGAAGTATCGCGACGTCACCAACAACTTCCGACTCAACTACAGCCTCCTCCTGGCCGACCGCCACGCCCTCACCGCCGGCACCGAATACAACACCGAGCGGATGAAAAGCAACTGGTTTCGCGACACCACCTCCACCCACTTCTCCAATTACGTCCTCTACGTCCAAGACGACTATCGCGTCACCGACCGCCTGAGCTTCGTCGGCGGCCTGCGCATGGACTACCACTCGGAATACAAGGCGCACGTCAGCCCGAAGCTCTCCGCCATGTATCGCCTCGGGCACGTCACGCTGCGCGGCGGATACGCAGCCGGATTCCGCTCGCCGTCGCTCCGTGAGCTGTACGCCGAGTTCGACCACGGCGGCAGGTTCAAGATCTTCGGTAACGCCGACCTCAAGCCCGAGACCAGTCACCACGCCTCCCTCTCGGCCGAGTGGGTCGCCGGCATCTTCAACGCCTCCGCCACCGGCTACTATAACTGGTTCAACAACCGCATCGTCCGAACGGTGCGCATCGAGGATGGCCCCGCCAAGCAGTATCCCGACTACACCTATCAGAACGCCGACAAGTCCAAGACCTACGGCTTCGACGTCAACGCCCAAGTGCGCCTACCCTTCGACCTCACCCTGCGCGGCACCTACTCCTACGTCAACGACGACGAGAAGGTGCAGGGCAAACGCAGCTCCTACATCCGCCCCCACACGGCCGTCATGCAAGCCGACTACACGCGCCGCTTCGGCCGTTGCCGCGCCTACATCGGCCTGAACGGGCGCTGGATGGCCGCCACGGACTATTGGTCGTACAGCAACAGCCGAAAGAGCATGTACAAAATGGAGCTCGAGAGCCGCATGCTTTGGAAGCTGAACGCCGGGTGCTACTTCCCACGCGGCATCGCCCTCAACATCGGCGTGGACAACCTCTTCAACGCAAGGGATAAGAACATCGGTTATGACGTCTACTCCGCCACCCTCACCCGGGGCACGGAGTTCATCGCCAACCTCTCCGTCAATATCGCAGAGCTAATCGGCAAATGACGGGACGGGCACTTGGCACTTTTTTGGGGCACGACACTTCTTGAGGGAGGCGTCGTGTTCCTGTTTTTTTGGCCCCAAGCCCGACAGGTCGGAGCTATCCCCAGAAAAAAGTAGGGCTAAACTCTGAGGGTTCAGCGTCACTTAAAAAAAAAGAAGGCCCAAACCCTCAGGGTTCAGTGTCACTTGAAAAAAAGAAGGCCCAAACCCTCAGGGTTCAGTGTCACTTGAAAAAAAGAAGAGCCAGACCTTCAGGGTTCAGCGTCGCTTGAAAAAAAGAAGGCCCAAACCCTCAGGGTTCAGTCTTCCCAGAAAAAAAGAAGGGCTAAACCCTCAGGGTTCAG
>ERZ773014.1713-NODE-1713-length-13529-cov-296.383034_pt1 | contig 13529 bp, 14 predicted proteins | sample MGYA00580841_ERZ773014 | MGnify/ENA primary metagenome ERZ773014 (study PRJEB29015, sample SAMEA2737989) | human oral metagenome | biome: human oral; feature: human-associated habitat; material: dental | place: China | collected 2067 ...
TTCAAAGAATCTTTTGACTGAATATGCCGGTAAAATAAAAGAGTATTGCAAGTAGATAATTCAGGTCTTGTTAAACTAATAATTTAATAAAAACTAACACAGAATAGCAAACTTAAGAATTACAGGCTTACTGTTTTTTCTTTGCTAAAAATGAGAACGAGATCAAAAGAGAAAGCGTCCATAAATATAAACATAAAAGAGTACTTGAAATAACGCTTCATGGATTAGCCAATGATTACGATAATCGCCAGCCAGTGTCTCTTTGGAGCTCGGGCTGGTGATTTTCTATTGGCGATACAGTAAGTAACAGGATAGTGTCTTGCCCAGTCTGTACGGTGATCATTAGGATGACTGATGCGCTCGTGTGTCTGCTAGCCACTTGTCAATCTCAGTATAAAACTCCTTGGGGTTATCCCGAAAGAGGTTGCGTCGTAATCGCGACAAAATACGCTCATGCAATGAGTGTGGTCGGTAGATGCGTAAATGCTTGAGTGACACCATGGTTGCCGTATTTGAAGTGCTGTCCCAATGAGCTATCGGTAAGGTTGGTGCAAGTCCAATGTCGATCGACGGGTCAATATTATACGTCGATCCGTCAATAAATACGCGCAGTATCACGTGTCGTTCATGGCGCTGGCGGCGAAGATTGAGGATGCGTTCGGGAATCGGCAAATCTTGCCAGTCAAAAACACCAATTAGCAATTGACTGGTAATACCGATGTGCTGCAGTTCTTGCTTTAAGAGTACGCACTTTTGGTAACACGACCACACTTCATCACTACCACTTGTTCCGTAGGGTAAGTCGCGGATTTTTTCAAATATTCTAATTGCTTTTTTGGCTTTCATGGTAGGTAGAAAAGGGTATTACTTCAATGATATCGCTGGAGTCTGTTAGAATTATGAGAAGTCTATCAATGCCAAATCCAACACCACCTACTGGAGGTATACCAACGCGTAGTGTGTGGTAGAAAGTCTCATCCATTTGCAAGCTCCATGCCACCAAGATATAATTCAAATATTTCAAGCATTAAGTTATTATCCCTATAATCCTTGGCTATTTTTATATCATAGCATATGACGCTAGCGTTTTTCGGAAAGTTATAAATTAAGGTGGGTTGTATTAAGTGTGAAAGATAAAGGTTTTCAAATATGTCAATAATTTGAAACTGGTTCGGAATATTATATGCCTACTCTCCTAGCAGTATTGACTAGCTCGTCATAGTCTAACTCATATAAATCTTTACCGAATTTTTCTAATAGTGTGTCGTGAATAGACATCCGTTTCCATGGCTTGGAAAAGTTTAAAAGATTACCCATAAAAGTTAGTTTTAACTTTCCTGTAATTTCTTTTGCAAGTTTTTTCAGAAGTTTTTCTGTAAAATCCATCATATATTTGTAGTCAACGTAAGCTATGTAGCATTCTAATGAAGTAAATTCCATTAGATGAGTTCTATCAATCTCTTCATCTCTGAATACCTTAATTTATAGTGAAAACTTTATCAAAACCACTAACTAAAAGATAGTTCCGGTGAAGATGCTAGGACAAAACGCAGCCCATCGTATGTTGCTGTTTCCGCAAAAATTGGGCGGGATGTAGAGTCTCCTTGAAATGGATGAAGGAGAGGGATGCCAATCTCCATGAAGCCTTCATCTGCTAATAATTTTCGAAATTGTTCATCTAACATACCTAATTACCCCATAACAGACTATAGATTTAAATGCAACAAACTAGTGTATAATATAACACATGAAGTGGCTTGATGATATAGTAGATCAGTTTCAGAATGTGGATAAAGAAGTGTTAGTTTCCTCGGGCGCATCGCCGTCGGGTGTGTATCATGTGGGGCACTTGCGTGAAATTGTCATCGCTGACGCCGTGGTGCGAGCGTTGAAGCAAGCAGGCATTCGGGCGCGCCATGTTCACGTCTCGGATAGTTTAGATGCTTTTCGCAAAGTGCCAGTTAATCTGCCAGCCAACTACGAACAGTACTTGGGTATGCCGCTCTGTACGGTACCATCACCAGATGATCAATATGATTCGTGGGGAGATTTTTGCCTGAAGCCATTTTTAGAGAGCGCTGATAAAATTGGTATCACTATGGACGTGGTCTATGCCAGCGATAAGTATCGGAGCGGGTTTTTTGTCCCGGCCATTGAGCGCTCGCTGAGCCGCATTGACAAGGCCAAGTCCGCCATCCAGGAAGTGTCAGGTCGGCAGCTGGATGATCAGTGGTCGCCAATTCAAATCATGGAGCATGGTCGGCTGAAAAATCGCCGGTTCATCAGCATGGATAGCGATGCTAAAACGATTACCTATCGTAGCCATGATGGCTCGGAGCGCACGGTTCGGTATGATGACGGGCAAGTAAAGTTGGATTGGCGGCTGGACTGGCCGGGGCGGTGGTGGCTGCTCGGCGTTGATGTTGAGCCGTTTGGCCGTGATCATGCGACGAAGGGCGGCTCGTACGATACTGGTAAGCGGATCGCTCGTGAAGTTTACGATATTGATGCGCCACTACCAGTGCCATATGAATTTATTAATCGCACTGGCGATACCAAAAAGATGAGCGCCAGCAAGGGTACCGGCGTGAACGCGCACAATGTTGTCGATATGCTGCCACCTGAGGTAGTGCGCTACTTTATCCTTCGATATTCGCCAGCCAAGCGGTTGTATTTTGACGAGACCGATAGTCTAGTGCGGTTGGTTGACGACTTTGCGGCGATGAGGCAGCATCCGCAAAATGAACTTGATGAACGGTTGCTATTCTTGTGTACTGATGGGTTGAACCAGTCAGCGGTTAGTTCGGTTCCATTTTCGCATCTAGTTATTTCATACCAAGCGGCGCTGTGCGACACAGCAAAAACGGTGGAGATTTTGCGGCGTAGTGCGGAATATGCGGACATTGTTGATGAGGAAGAGACGGTGATTATCACCGAGCTAGACTACGTCAGTCGGTGGCTGGAAAAGTGGGCGCCCGAGTCATTGAAGTTTCGCTTAGCGGACGAGGTACATCCCGATGAGTTTTCGCCAGAACAAAAAGAATACTTGAGACGATTAGCTAACGATATCGCCGAGGCGCCAGCCGAAGCTGACGGCAATTGGTTTCATCAAGCGATTTACGCCTACAAAGAAAGCGGCTTGCTGCCGCCGCGGGAGTTGTTTACAACCATCTATCGCGTATTAATCGGTAAAGATTCTGGCCCGCGTGCTGGCTGGTTCTTGTCGATTTTACCGCGAGATTGGCTGATTGATAGATTACGGCTATTAAAGTAGTAAAGTAAGTATATCTTAGTAATTAATCAGATAGAAATAGTGATTACAGTTCATCTATTTTAAATAATTAAGGTTGATTAATATTACTTAGACGCTTGACGTATTTTATAATAAGGCATACAATGTAACGTCTGGGTATATTTGCTTGGTGTTATGGAATAAGCTGTATATATAGGCTATCTATATCTAATAAATTTAGGTTTGAGAGGTAGATAATGTTACATAATTTATCAATAAGAAATAAACTAATAGTCATGGGCGCAGTGATGAGTGCGCTATTTTTGGTAGCACTTGATCAAACAATAGTTTCAACTGCTTTGGCGGCTATCGTTAAGGAATTTAATAGTTTTTCATCGCTTGGATTTATTGTAACAGCGTATATGTTAACCACAACAGTAACAGTGCCTTTGGCTGGCAAGCTTAGTGATATGTATGGCCGTAAGCCACTACTGCTATCTGGTGTGGCAATATTTACAATTGGTTCACTTTTAAGTGGAGCTAGTCCTGGTGTTGAATGGTTAATTGCTTGGCGTGCATTGCAAGGAATTGGTGGTGGTATTATAACGGCGAATGCCTTTACTATTATTGGTGATTTATTTCCTGTTGAAGAACGCGGCAAATGGCAGGGAATGTTTGGCGCGGTCTTTGGTATGAGTTCTGTAATTGGACCGTTGCTTGGTGGCTGGTTAACAGATGGAGCAAATATTGCTGGTTTAGTAACTGATTGGCGCTGGACCTTTCTTATTAATGTGCCAATTGGTATAATTGCTGCCATTGCTTTAGTGCGCTATTGTCCAAAAATTAAACATGATGCAAAACATAAACCAGATTATTTGGGTGCTATCTTATTAACTATTTCATTAGCGTCATTGGTTCTTGCGGTTGATAATACAGAGTTAATTTTTAAAGATATTATTAATAATGGCGTATCGTTAAATCTTATTAAAAATATACTGTTTATATTATTTGCATTAGCTGCTTTGGCGTTTGTTTGGATAGAGCAGCGTGCCAAGCAGCCAACATTACCTCTTCGTTTCTTTAAAAATAAAACTTATAGCTTAATAATAATCGTGGCTTTATTATTTGGTGCAGCTTTTCTTGGCTCTATTTTATACCTAACTCAGTTTAATCAGCAGGTGTTTGGTGCTAGTGCATCGCAAGCTGGTTTAATGCTGCTTCCAATGGTAGCTGGAATGATGGTAAGCTCTCTTTCAACGGGGCAGATAGTTAGCCGTATTGGGTCATATAAGTGGTTTATTACTGCTGGATATGCGCTAGTGTCAATTAGTATGTTTTCACTAACCATATTGCAACCAAACACCCCATACTGGCACGAAGCAGTTATTATGGTGTTTATTGGCCTAGGAATGGGTATGTGTTTACCTATACTTAGTTTGGCTGTGCAAAATGAATTTACCCATAAGGATCTAGGTGCCGCTACATCAAGTGTTCAGTTATTCCGTGGGCTTGGTTCGACTATTGGTACTGCGATTTTTGCAGGTGTTCTAACTGCAGGGATTATCAATAATATTGGTGATGCTAATAACTTACCCTATATTCAAACATTACATAAATCACCACAGGCTTCTAAAATGCTTGATGGCGAACTAAACTCAGATAAACTTCTACAGATTAATAGTCAACACAAAGAGATCTTAGCTGGTGCTGAACAGGGATTTAAAAATATGCCTATTCCGATCCGTGAACAGTCTATTAATCAGTTTAAATCTCAGCAAGATGAATATAATAGCAAAATACTACAATCATTTAGCGATTCTTTGCATGGTATATTTATTATCAGTGCTTCTTTAATGGTAGTAGGTTGTGCAATTACTTTGTTATTGCCGCACAAGAAATTATCCTCATCGCCTAAAGATAGTTTAGTCACAGATTAGATTTTGATGCTATAATAGAGCTGGTTATGCTTAATTATTATTCTCGTCAATCTAATTCTGGAAATTTTACTAAAGTAGATACGCCACCGCGCGGTGGTAATGTCTGGATTCATGTGGATGAAGCTAATAAAGCAGACGCTGATAAATTGATTAAGGCATATAATTTAGATGCAGATATAATAAAAGACGTATTTGATCCAAATGAACTACCTCATATTGAGTATAGCGAGGACGGTAGAATTCTTTATGTATTTTTGCGTAAGGCATGGCGGTCAAAAACTGATCAGATAAAAACATTGCCGCTGTTAGTTGTAGTTGGCGATAAAGATTTTATCACTATTTCGCAAGCTCATTCGAATTTACCATTAAATAATATAGATATAAAAACCTATTCACTACAACAAAGTCAGTATTTTTTGTTGCTTTCGTTGATCTATACGATAGTCTCTGAATATGGCGGCCTTGTAAACCATACGAGTGATGTTGTTCATACTATGAAATATCGATTGCGCAGTCATGAAATTACAAATAAGGATTTTTATAGATTTATTACAATAGAAGATAATATAGCTATCTATAAATATAATCTTAGGGCTATTATTTCTTTAATAGAGCGTTTGCGTGATAATCAAGATATTGCTTCCAATCATGATATGATTGAGGCGATTGATGACATTTTATTATATGTACGCCAATTACTTGCTAGTGTCGAGTCATCGGAGCATTCGGTTGCTAGTTTATATAATGTATATTCTACAGTTGCTAATAATACTCTAAATCTAAGAATGAAAACTCTTACTATTGTTATGTTAGTGGTAACTGTACCCAATATTTTCTATGGTATGTATGGCATGAACGTAGCCTTACCTTTTGCTAATGAGCCATGGGCCTATTGGTTTGTTTTGGGAATAACTGTAGTTATTATGCTACTAATTGTAGTTTTGGTACGTCGCTCTAAGCTTTTGTAAAATACTATTGCAATAATTATATTTATGTGATACTATACAATTTGTGCCTTTTTAATTATAAATACTAAAGGCTGGAAAATAAGAGTTATGTCTATTGATATTAAGGTTATATCAAGCCGAAATAAGAAAATTACAGTTGATGTTGTACCGGCTGATTGGCAAAATTATATAGTTTCGTAATATTTATTTTAGAATTCTGAGTAGGATAAATTATTATTGGCTAGGCTACTTTTTAGTAGATTCTATTGCTTGTTTAATGGTATTTCTTAGCTCTGTTTCATTGCTGAATTCGTTTTGTTTGAGTGATCTGCCGTTTAAGAATACACTAGGTGTGCCACTAACTCCACTGGCTTTACCTATAGCTTGGTCAAAAGCGATCTTTTGTGCCACTTTATTGCTAGAAATATCTTTTTTTAGTTTATCCATATCTAGACCAATTTGTTTTGCATATTCATCAAATATCTTATCACGCTTATCTGCCGAAACACCTGACCAGTCGGTTCTATTAGAGAATAATTTATCATGCATCTCCCAGAATTTACCTTGTAATCCTGCTGCCTCGGCATAAGCTGCGGCTATTTTTGAATTAGGGTGAATACTTGTAATAGGAAAATGTCTAAATACTACTGATATTTCTTTACCGTAATCTTTTAAAACTTTTTTTATATTGCCTTCTAATGTTGTACAGCCTGGGCAAGAGTAGTCGCCATACTCAATTAAAACTATTTTTGCATCTTTATTGCCATTGGTTCTGTCTGGAATTCCAGACTTTACATTATCTGCATCTTGCTGACTGATAATAGTTTTAAATTTATCAACATTACTTACATCAAGTGAATTTTGCTTAGAAAGAAATATTAAACCCGCCAAAATTGCAATTGACGCAGCCCCGAAAATAATCCAAGTCTTTGCATTCATAATAATTTACCAATCTCCTCTAATATTTAATTTATTATAATAAAAAAATAACATGAGTGCAATAATTTTTATGGTAATATAAATGTAAATGGTTTTTATATTTATAGCGATGATTAGCTACCTAGCAATGCTAGTGTTAAGTGCGATTAATCCGAACTATAGCAAATTTAGTGATTTTGAAATCAGGCGCCGTTTAAATACGTCTAATAAAAATATTGATTATAACAATATAGAAATTTTACGTGCAGAATATTTTGTGGATATCTATTATTGGATTAAGCTAATTTATGGAATTGTTTCTGTTAGTTTTGTCTCTTCTATTCTTTTTTATTTACATAATTATATAGGAGTTGTTATAGCTATATTGGGAATAATTAGTTGCGCGGTGGTTTCTAGCCTGCAATTTTTTAATAATTTTTGCCAAAGAATATATAATAATTGTGAATTAAAAGTTTTACATTTTGCTCGCCGTAATGGTTATAAATTACGATTTTTATATGGTGGATCAAAGAAACTAAGTCCAAAATTTAAAAACTCTCCTAAAATAGTATCAAGAGATGAGATTGCACACGTTATTGCAAAGAGTTCTGGTGTGTTGACTGCAAATGAAAAGAAATTGCTACTAAACGGTCTTAAATTTGCGCATAAAAAAGTAGAAGATATTATGACTTTACGGTCTGATTTGAAAACAGTTAATCATGATGATGTGATAGGGCCACTTTTACTTGATAATTTACACAAAACTGGTAATGTATGTTTCCCTGTTATCAAAGATAATTTAGACAATGTAGTCGGAATCATTTATCTGAGTGATGTAATTTCTATTGATACAGATAAAACCAAAATTGCTCTCAAAGTGATGAGAACACCTGTATATTATATAAAAAATACTCAAAATCTTGAGCAAGCTATCGCAGCATTCCTTAAAGTGCATAACTATATGTTCGTGGTTGTTGATAGTAAGAAGCGAACCGTAGGTATTTTGACTATAGGTGATGTAATCCGTGCTGTTGTTGGTTATTCAATAATTAATGATTATGATGGGTATGATGATTTGAATAAGATTTCTAAATCGTAGAATTGTGTATTAGTTTGATGAATATTCAATAATTACATTGTAAATGCTATAACATGTTATAATAACAGATATGAAAAATAGAGTTTTGGCGGCGGAAACTTCTGCTGAAGTTGGAAAAAATATTACGGTGGCGGGCTGGGTGCACTCGCGACGCGATCACGGCGGGCTGATTTTTATTGATTTGCGCGATCATACTGGGGTGGTGCAACTGGTGATTAATCCAGATAAACCGGCGGCTTTTAAGCTGGCGGAAAGCCTGCGCGATGAGTTTGTGATTCGTGCTAGCGGTGTGGTGACGGAGCGTGGCGAAGGTTTGAAAAATCCAAATATCGCCAGTGGTAATGTGGAAATTGTGGTGGAAAATCTGGAAATCTTGAACCGAGCTGAAACTCTTCCAATCCAACCATTTGCCGAGGAAAACCAGGCAGGTGAGGACTTGCGTTTTAAGTATCGTTACCTCGACCTGCGTCGCCCAGCGATGCAACAGATGCTGAAAAAACGCGCTGAAATGTATCGCCGAATGCATCAGTACATGGATGGCCGCGACTTCATCGAGATTCAGACGCCGATTTTGGCAAATTCCAGCCCCGAGGGTGCGCGTGATTTTCTGATCCCGAGTCGTTTGCAGGAAAATAAGTTCTATGCTCTGCCGCAAGCACCGCAGCAGTTCAAGCAGCTACTGATGGTTGGCGGTGTGCCGCGGTATTACCAGTTGGCGGCGTGTTTTCGCGATGAAGATCCGCGGGCCGATCGACTGTACGGCGAGTTTTATCAGCTGGATTTGGAGATGAGCTTCGTTGAGGACGGCGAGGAAGTTCGCCAGGAGGTTGAGCCATTGATGAGGCAGCTCGCGACTGATTTTGCTGGCAAAAAGTTGCTGGATTTGAGTGGTCTCGTGGTCGGTGACGGCAGTCCAATTCCGCGCATTGCCTACCGCGACGCCATGGAGATGTACGGTTCGGATAAGCCGGACTTACGTTTTGGTATGGAGCTGATTGAGCTTACTAATGTCTTTGCCGACACCGAATTTGGCGTGTTCAAGAACGCTGAGTGTATCAAGGCGATTTGCGTCAAAAATGGCGCCAGTCTCAGCCGTAAGCAAATCGACCAATTTACTGACATTGCCAAGAGTGAAGGCGCGGGCGGTTTGGCCTACATAACTTACCAAGATGGCGAGGCGAAGTCACCAATTGCTAAGTTCTTGAGCGAGACAGAGCTCACGGCGATTAAGCAAAAAACTGGTGCGGCTGATGGCGACGCAGTTTTCTTCGGTGCTGATACTCGCTCAGTCGTCAATACGGTATTAGGCCGGTTGCGTAATGAGTTTGCTGCTCACTTCAACCTGAAAAAATCGGATGAGGTGGCCCTGGCTTGGATTATCGATTTTCCGTTCTATGAATGGGACGACCATGGCAAGAAGCTTGATTTTGGACATAATCCATTTAGCATGCCAAAGGGTGGCCTACAAGCGCTGGAATCGGCGACGACCGATGCCGAAAAACTGGCCATCGTGGCTGACCAATTTGACATGGTGATGAACGGCTACGAAATCTGCTCCGGCGGTGTGCGCAACCACAACCCGGCGGTGCTGTACAAAGTATTCGATTTGCTCGGCTTTAGCGAAAGTTACGTCGAAGAAAAATTTGGCGCCATGCTAAACGCCTTCAAATACGGTGCGCCGCCGCACGCTGGTTGTGCCTTTGGTGTTGACCGTATCCTCATGGAGCTCATCGACGAAACGAACGTCCGCGAAACCCTGGCCTTTCCAAAGAACGGTTCGGGTGTCGATGTGATGATGGATTCGCCGTCAATGGTTGTTCCAGCGCAGTTAAGAGAATTAGGACTATAACATACATCACGGCAGAACAAGCTGCCGTGATTATTTTATAGTGACAGGCGAATTATTTTCGCTGCTTTTTCTGACTGATAAATTGTGAGATAAGCCCAATGATAACAACCAGAACTGCAACGTAAAGCAACCCGTTAATCAACCAGGCGGCAAGGCGAAACACCATGCTCAATACCCAAGCGATGATAACCAGGACTGCAATGCTGTAAATTAATTTAGGAAAAGACATATATTCATTATACCATCTACCGTGAGCTAAGCATACCGTCAAACCACCCCTTAGTATGGCAATCACGAAAGTTCCAAGCCCCAGGGCTTTCGGTCTTGTAGCTCCAGTAAAACCAGGCGTCAGCATTTGCTGGTACGGCAAGTTGTGATTGGCAGTGAGCGTATTCAGTGTCGTCGCTAGCAATGCCTGGCGGCAAAGTAGCACTCCATTCGCCAATGATCAGCGGCTGCTGCTGGGCATAATCGCGGTACTCGTCAGACCGTTGGTCAAGAACCTGACGGTGGTGGGTTAGTGAGGTTGCTTGATTGTCTGTGTCGGAAAAGCATTGATAGTGATGTATATCCAGCGTATTAGACCCGACGCGCCCCGACCACCAGGCTGGCTGGTAGCAATCAGATGCCACGACGCGCACATGAGATGGCAATTTACTACGCAATTTCCGGCTCGTTTTTCGCGTCCACCACCACAACTGCCATCGCTCACGTCGGGTGTTCACCAGCGGTTCATTGAGTAGTTCGATACCCCACAGCGCGGGATGCCCGCCGTATTCATCGGCGATGTCTAGCAGTATCTGCGTGGTCTTTTGCTGATTGGCGCGTTGATACCATTGAATTCTACCAGTGTTGCCACTACCGCTGTGGTCGCTGGCATTTTGAGCACCAGGCGCGGCGTGGAGGTCGAGTAGTACCTGTAAATCATACTGCCGAGCCATGTCCATCAGCCAGTCAAGCTGTGGCTTTGCCGATATATACGGTGGTTGATCATCAAGCGCCCAGTAGCCAATCGGCAGTCTTAGTAGTCGTATGCCAGCTTGTGCTAGCCATTTGATATCAGCTTCCTGGATGAATGTTTGTCGATGCTGCTGGATGCGCGCTCGACCATCAGCCGTTTTAGATAATTCATATTCGTTGGTCGTGTCTGTTCCGGCAAATACGCTTGGCGTCATCCATCGTTCAAGCACCAGCCAACCACCTAGGTTGACGCCAGGCATGGCAGGTGAGGAAGGGTGACCATTCATATCTCTACTGTAGCACGAATACATTGTCGAATTATAGCGAAACGGCTATACTGAAAGTATATGTCATTCTTAGAACGTTAGAACGCGCCGTCAAGCTAAATACGGCAAGCAGCTCGTCGGTCATAGCGGCGGTTATCCAGGATTTGTCGGTCGTACCTGGTTGTGGATAGATGACGGAATAACTGTTTCGGTGCTGGCGAACGCGTATGATACAGCGCCAGGAATAGTTACAAATTCGATACTAGGAATTATTGATCAATTTGGCGAACTGATGAAATATGAGTTTGACGCCAAAAATAAGCCTTCCGCCATGTATCGCAGCGGCGCTAAGAATTATGTTAGTTTAGATGGTGATATAAAAGTATGAAAGGATTTTCATGTCAAACATAGAATACGAAGCAAAAATATATGATGTCGATTCCGCCGATATCATAGAAAAGTTGACAAGTCTCGGCGCTAAGGAAGTCGGTAATTACAATTTTTGCCGTTACGTATTTGATACGATTCCAGCTAAGCCAGATCGCTGGGTGCGGTTACGCTCTGATGGGAAACAGGCGACTTTGACCGTCAAAGAAATAACTGCCGACACTATTGATGGTACTCATGAGTGGGAAGTTGAAGTGTCTGATATGGAAACGACACTGGAAATATTAGCAAAAATCGGCATCAAACCGCGTGGTTATCAAGAAAACAAACGCCAAGAATACGACCTTGACGGCGTTCAGGTTGTCATCGACCGCTGGCCTAAGTTAAAGCCATATGTCGAAATAGAAGCGAACAGCGTAGCGGAAGTGGTAAAAACGGCAGCGCTGCTTGGTTTTGCTGAGAGCGATTTGATAACGAAAAGCACCTCTGATTTATACCGGAATATCGGTATAGACATCGAGAAACTTGCGGAATTAAAATTTGATAAATAGACTGGTCTGCGAAATAAGTATATGAGTAAAACAAAATTACCAACCGAAGCTCAAGTCAAAAACTTGCACAAAAAATACGCCAAAACTGATGCTGATTTTGCGTTGATTTACACTCACTGCCGAGTGGTTGACGCAATTGTGGCGCAGCTTTTGGATGCCAAGCCGAACTCACAAATCGACCGCGATTTGCTGCATATTGCCTGTATGCTTCATGATATCGGCGCGTATGATGTTCTGGAAAACGGCAAATTTGTCGACGGAGTTCGCCACGGCGTGATTGGTGAGCAGATTCTGCGAAATGAAGGCTTTCCTGAACAAATTTGGCGGTTCGCTTCGCATCATACTGACGTAGGTTTGACCAAGCAGGATGTAATTAACCAAAACTTGTCCATTCCATCCGCCGACTATACCGCTAACACGCCCGAGGAGCGGCTGCTAATGTACGCCGACAAATTTCATTCCAAAAGCAAACCGCCCAAAGAGCCGCCATATTTTTGCACGTTTGAATGGTATTATAATCTGGTGCAAAAATTTGGCAGCGATAAACAAGCCAAATTTCAGGCGCTAGCAGACGAGTTTGGCAAGCCGGATATTGCGCTTGTCGCCAGTAAGTTTGGTTTTAGTATCAAAGATGTAAATTAGCGTCAGGATAATTGCCGGTATGTTTGCGCCGTTTTAGGCAAATATGTATAATCTATACAGATTATGAATGATAGCGAAGTGCCCGCGGTAGGCAAGCAAGTGATCGTCGCCTGCGCGTTTATTCATCACAATTTTGACGGCGTTGAGAAGATCTTTATGCCTAAGCGTGCTGCGACGAAGAAGTTTATGCCAAGCGTGTTTGAACTGCCTGGCGGTCATGTGGATTTTGGAGAAGATATCGTGGCTGGATTGAAGCGCGAAATTCGCGAAGAATTCGGCAAGACTATTACGGTTGGCGATCCGTTTGCTGCATTTACGTATCATAATTCGGTGAAAGGTTCGCATTCAATTGAAGTAGTATATTTTGCACAATTTGACGACATCGGCAATATTAAACTAAATCCGAAAGACCACAGCGAATATAAATGGCTATCGTTTGACGAGCTGCCGAAGGTATTTGGGAATGGTAAAGATGAAACTGACGAAGAAATCCAGCTGATAAAACGCGGCTTTGCCTTGTTGGATGGTGTTCAATTGAAATTTTAGCCAAATGCCAGTCAATATTAAAAAATCCAGAAAAGATATGGCAGCTGTCTTTACGCGCGTGAAAAATAAATTGGCGCCAGCGATTTGCGGATGGTTCGCAAATTCATCATGTCGGCAGCACCGCAGTACCTGGTTTGGACGGTAAAAATATCCTAGATATCCTTATTTCTGCTAAAGACAGCGAACACATGAACA
>ERZ773014.1715-NODE-1715-length-13514-cov-2.861505_pt1 | contig 13514 bp, 8 predicted proteins | sample MGYA00580841_ERZ773014 | MGnify/ENA primary metagenome ERZ773014 (study PRJEB29015, sample SAMEA2737989) | human oral metagenome | biome: human oral; feature: human-associated habitat; material: dental | place: China | collected 2067 ...
CAGAAACAACAGGAGGATGGGAAAATTTCTTATCTCAAATTGGGGAAGGAAAAATCAACCCACGAGAATTTGTGGATGCGATTAAAGAAAAATTGAAGAACCAGATTGTGGCTACTGAGGAAAGAGGTGAGTGCAGTTGAATCAAGCATCAAAGACTCCTTTTTTAGACCAATTTACAGAGAATTTATCTCAAAAAATTAGTCAAAAGCCAAAGGATTATCAAGTGTATGGAAGGGAGGAAGAAATTCAAGCTGTCATTATCTCTCTTTGCAGACGAACGAAAAATAATCCTATCTTGATTGGTGAACCTGGTGTTGGAAAAACAGCTCTTGCTCAAGGGTTAGCATTGAGAATAGCAAGTGGAGATATCCCTGCAAAGAAACCTTCGCCCAAATTACTAAAATTGTAAGTAGAGCGGTTACTCTTGCTGTAGCTGTAGCCGTATTTATATCGAAATTGCAAGAAAACGCTGCGCCAGAGCGGCTCGCTGTAAGTGGCCTGCAAGCTATAGTTCCACGAGGTGGTGGGCCTGAGGTTGTATCGGTTGGTTTGATAAGTCGAGTCTGTGTTCAATGCGTTCTTTACATGATAAAGATGCACATCGGTTAGAGATAACGCCCGGTTATCTTTGTCGGCATAGTCGGCATCCACCCGCAACGTAATATTTCGCCCGTTAGTGCTCAATTTGCGGTTCAGTTGCAGCATTCCCTCCGCCTTTTTGCTTTCATTATAGCTTATTTGAGTTTGCCGACGCGTGTTCACCATTACACTGTCTGCCGCCATTTGGGCAATCGATGCTGCGCTCAGCGGGTCGGTTACATAGTTATAAGGATTGTCGTTATAAGCAGCAGAAGTGCTCATCACGGTTCCATCGGCCGACGAATAACTGAACGAAGGCCGAAACATAATGTTGGTCATCGTATCGGGTTGCCATTCCAAGCGCCCGTTGGCATTCCATTGGTTGCCCCGCGTATAGTTTTGGCTCAAACTGTTGGTAAACGATCCGGCCGTGCTTACAAAATTTTCAGACGACATTTTGCTGCTTATATCGCCGTCAGAATGATTCCAACGCACGCTCCAATCTATCTTCAGCTTATTCTTTTTCTCGTAATTGAAGTTAGTGCCCAACATTTTCGAGGCGTTCAATCCATTACGGCCACGACCAAAATTACCCATCCCGCCTCCGCCGGGAAAGCCCATATCATTGGTATTGTTGGCATTGGCAAAGAGCATCACCCGATAATCGTCTTTAAAAAACGCTCCCATCAGCCTGTCGCTATATCGTTTATAAGTTCCGGCCGACAAGTCGGCATTACCGAAAAAGCCTTTGTTCATCCCTTTTTTGATACCAAAATCAAGCACGGTTTGTTCGTCTCCGTCATCAATTCCCGATACTCTGGCCAAATCGCTGCGTTCGTCGTAGGCTTTAATTTTATCTACAATAGAGGTGGGTAGGTTTTTAAGCGCTGTCTTTGTATCGCCCGTCATAAACTCTTTTCCGTCTATCAAAATCTTTTTTACCTCTTTTCCGTTGATGGTAATTTTGCCGTCGTCGCCGATTTGCGCACCCGGAAGACGTTTCACCAGCTCTTCTATGGTCGACCCTTCGGGCGTTCGGAAAGCTGCCGAATTATACACAAAGGTATCTTCGCGCACCGTTACCTTCACCGCCTGAGCCGTAACAGTGGCTCCTTTCAGCATGATGGCATCGGCCTTCATCACGATTTCGCCTAAGTTTAAATCGGTATCGGCAGAGATTTCCAACTTGCGAAAGTATGTAGGATAGCCCACACTTGAAATCTTCAACAAATATTTGCTGTTTTCGGGAGCCGTAATAACAAATTCTCCCTTTTCGTTTGAAATGGCACCCGCCACAAAAGTACTATCGGTTTTCAGCAGCTGAACCGTTGTCTGTGTCAGTGCTTCCTTTGAATCGCGGTCGATAAGTGTGCCCCGCACCTTGCGTTCCTGTCCATAGCTTGCCGCAGCAAAACACACCAACAATAATCCTAAACAAAATCTTCTCATGCTTTCATCTATTTAGAATCAGACGTCAAAAGTGCCATAGCGTTTAATCCTCGCGCCATATTTGGGTAAATAACCCATTTGCGCTACCTTTGCAATATCTAAAAAAATGAAGATATGAAGCAAGAAGTCGTGATTTCGGATTATCTCGAGAAAGATTTGAGCACAGCCATTGCCGCCTGCGCACCCGACAAGTTGTTTGTACTGGTAGACGAAACCACCCAAACCCACTGTTGGAGCAAACTGAACCACCTAACCTGCTTGCACGATGCCCACCTGATAACTGTTGCTGCCACCGACACACACAAAGATATCGAAACGCTTTCGCAGGTTTGGAAAGCACTGAGCAACGGCCGAGCAACGCGCCATTCGTGCCTCATCAACCTCGGCGGAGGCATGATTACCGATTTGGGAGGCTTTGCCGCTTCTACCTTCAAACGCGGAATCAGCTTCATCAACATCCCCACCACCCTGCTCGGAATGGTCGACGCAGCCGTAGGCGGTAAAACCGGCATCAACTTTAACGGATTGAAAAACGAGGTCGGAACCTTCTCAGATGCCCGCGTTGTACTGCTTAACACCCTTTTTCTCGACACCCTCGACCCTCAAAATCTGCGGTCGGGCTACGCCGAAATGCTCAAACACGGCCTTATCAGCAACACCGAAACGTGGGCCGAGCTGGTAAACTTTCCCCTCGAAACACCCGATTTAAAGCAGCTGCAAGATATGGTGGCGCAGTCGGTGCAGATAAAACAGCGCATTGTAGAGCTCGACCCGCACGAACAAGCTCTGCGAAAGGCGCTCAATCTGGGGCATACCATAGGTCACGCCTTCGAGTCGTGGGCCCTCAAACAAGGGCACCCCATCCTTCACGGCTACGCCGTTGCCTACGGACTGGTGTGCGAGCTCTACCTTTCGGCCCTAAAAACAGGCTTCCCCGTCGACAAAATGCGGCAAACCCTTCAATTTATCAGCACCCATTACGGCACATTAGGCTTTACCTGCGACGATTATCCGCTTCTGCTCCAACTGATGCAGCACGATAAGAAAAACACCTCCAATCGCATCAATTTTACCCTTTTGGCAGATATCGGCGAAATAAAAATCGACCAAACGGCAACCGAAGACGAGATAAAAGCCGCGCTCGACTTTTATCGTGAGGGTTCTTAAACACTGTTTTCTTAAATTCGGCTGATAAATTGCACACAAAAGTACTGCGGCGTTCAAAAATACTTTTTGATTGCACATAAAAGTTCTGTGGCGTTCAAAAATACTTTTTGATTGCACACAAAAGTGCTGCGGCATTCAAAAATAATTTTGGATTGCACATAAAAGTACTGCGGCATTCAAAAATAAATTTTGATTGCACATAAAAGTACTGCGGCATTTAAAAATAAATTTTGATTACACATAAAAGTACTCGGATGTTCAATTCTTGATTATATTTACACATTCAAGACCCTAAAGTTGCGAAAAACCGTAAAAAATCCGACAAAAATGCTTGCGCTCTGCTGCAATATGCGTAATTTTGAGCATTCAAACACCTATACCTCGCCCCAACAAATAAATTATCCATAAAAAATTATTACAATGGCCCAAAACATTCTAAACAACGAAAATAAGCGGGAAAAAGGACCGCAATACACCTTAGAAAACCTCTATTTTACAGCCTTTAACGAGTGCCGCAAGTTTGACGAAGAGGGCAACGCCCATTACGTTCCCATCGAAAAGAACACCCATCCCACCGGGGTGCACGTATTCGACAACTTTTTAAATTATCTGAGCGCAGGCAACAATAACGTGCCTGCCTTTTGCAGGCGAGAGGGCGTTTCGGTAAAGGCCTTCAGCCATTTTTGCGAGGTGCTCACGGGTATGAAGGTAACAACGCTCAAAATGAAATGGGTAGAACGAACGGTGCTGGATTTGCTGCGCTACAGCGACTTGACGATTAAAGAAGTGGCCGAGCGAAGCGGCGTGGGTTCGCACTTCAATTTAAACCGTGTTTGCAAACAACTTTCGGGTTATTCGGCCTGGAACTATCGTTTTTACACGCAAGAAGAGGGCGAAGCGGGGAAATACAGGATTTAATTCGTCATGAGGGATGAGGGATGAGGGATGAGGGATGAAGGATGAAAGATGAAGGATGAAGGATGAAAGATGAAAGATGAAAGATGAAGGATGAAAGATGAAGGATGAAAGATGAACCTTAATCTTTATTGTTAAAAACACAGATATGGACAATTTTGCACATTTATTGTACGGTTTTGCACTTGCATAACTTCCAATCGCCATTACATTTGCACCCAAAACAATCTGATAACTCAAAACAGCTGACAACTGAAATTATGGGAAATAAAGTAAACTTTTTACTGGGTGGTTTGGCACTGGTGCCGTGCGCAGGTGCAGCCAAATCGAAAGTAACCACGCAAAAACAACGACCCAACGTTATTTATATTTTCCCCGACCAGTTTCGCAACTTTGCGCTGGGCGTGTGGAGCCAACCCGGCTATCGCGAACGTCTGGGATGTGTGGGCGACCCTGTACATACACCTAATCTGGATGCGTTTGCGCGCGAGGCAGTGGTGCTTACCTCTGCCATGAGCAATTGTCCGCTCAGTAGTCCGCATCGCGGCTCGCTGCTCACGGGAATGTATCCCAATAAGAGTGGTGTTCCACTAAACTGCAATTCAAATCGCCCTATCAGCAGCTTGCGCAAAGATGCTACTTGTATCGGCGATGTGTTTAGTCAGAACGGATACGATTGTGCCTATATCGGCAAACTACACGCCGATTTTCCTACAAAAAACGACCCGCAACGACCGGGTATGTATGTAGAAGACAAAGTTCCGGTATGGGATGCCTACACAGAGAAAGCCAACCGACACGGATTTAACTATTGGTATGCCTACGGTACGTTCGACGAGCACAAAAATCCACACTACTGGGATAATGAGGGCGTGAAGCACGAACCGCGCGAATGGTCGCCGCTGCACGAGGCAAAAGTGGCGATGAATTACATCAAAAACAAGGGTGGCGTGCGCAACAAACGCAAACCTTTCTTCATGATGATTGCGATGAATCCGCCGCACAGTCCTTACCGTTCGCTCAACGACTGTATGGAGGAAGACTATAATGTATATCGAAATAAGCCGTTAGACAGTTTGCTGATACGTCCCAACGCTAACCGCGAGCTCGATAAAGCCGTTTCTGCACGCTATTATTTTGCTTCGGTAACAGGTGTAGACCGCATGTTCGGGTATATTTTAAAATGCCTGAAAGAACAGGGACTCGATAAAAATACTATTGTTATCTTCTCGTCGGACCACGGCGAAACGATGTGCAGTCAGAATACCGACGACCCGAAGAACTCGCCTTACCGCGAATCGATGAACGTTCCGTTTATGGTTCGATATCCCGGCAAGGTAAAGCCACGCGTAGACGACTTGTTGCTTTCTTCTCCCGACATCATGCCAACCGTACTCGGCTTGGCGGGCTTGCAGCAAAAAATACCTCAAGAAGTGCAGGGTAAAGACTACTCGAGCATCTTTTTCAACAACAATAAAGCCGTAACTCGCCCCGACGCCGCACTGTATATACAAAATGTGGGTGGAAAAAAGAACAGCGAGGGAAAAATCATTTCATACTTCCCGTCGGCTCGAGGCCTGAAGACGGCGCGCTATACGTTTGCCATCTACATCACGCCTAAGCATAAGATAAAGCAAGTTTTGCTGTTTGACGATGTGGAGGATCCGTATCAAATGCGCAATATTCCGCTTACGGAGCGTCCGGATGAGGTGAAAAAATTGTGTAAACAATTAGGCACATTGCTCAAAGATATTGACGATCCGTGGTACAAAGACCGCATTTTAGCCGATATGGTAACTTATCCTTGAACACTGAATAACTAACATTTATAACCTAAATAACTCATTAATGGAACATCTTAAATGCTATCTACCATTAAGTCGAGCGTGCCTGGTGGCCGCTTTGGCAATGACATCTGCGTCGCTGACAGCAGGTGAAACAAGTAAAGGATTGCCCGAACCGGGTATTACCGGTATGGCTCCGACACAAGTGGAAACAACCGTAACGGGAACCGTAAGCGACAATTACGGTACGTTGATTGGTGCAACGATTATGGAGAAAGGAACCAATAATGGTACCATCACCGATTTGAACGGTAAATTCTCTCTCAAAGTAAGTTCAACCAATGCCACATTGGTTATTTCGAGTATCGGTTTTACCAGCAAAGAGATAAAGGTGGGCTCGCAAAAGACCTTCAATATCCTGCTGATGGAAAACAACAAATCGCTTAACGAAGTGGTTGTTGTGGGCTACGGAACCCAGAAAAAGGTAAACATGACGGGTTCTGTATCTGCTATTAACGTTTCAGAACTGGCCGAAAGCCGCCCTATAACAAATGTATCGCAAGCGCTTTCGGGTCTTGCTGCGGGTGTAAACGTTACCTCTAATCATAATCAGCCGGGTAATGATAACGCATCTATTCTGGTGCGCGGACAAGGAACGCTGAACTCTTCGGCACCACTTGTAATTGTCGATGGTACCGAGGCAGGTATCAATACCGTTAATCCGCAGGATATTGAATCGGTTTCTATCTTGAAAGATGCTGCTTCTGCCGCTATTTATGGATCGCGTGCTGCCAACGGAGTTATCCTGATAACTACCAAAAGCGGAAAAAGCGGGAAAATGAAGGTAAACTATAACGGATATGTTTCGTTTGAATCAATTCGCAAGACCTTAACTCCCGTATCCAACTATGCCGACTACATGGAGTATATCAATAGGGGTATGCAAAACAGCAAACCCGCAGTGGGTAAGTATTCTGTATTCAAAGAGCAGACCATCAAAGAGTGGCGGGAAAATTCCGCACTTGATCCGTTGCGTTATCCCAATACCGATTGGGTTGACGAAACCTTTAAGAATAGTGTGGCAACCAATCATGCACTGTCTGTTTCGGGTGGTTCTGACCGGATACGCTTTTATGCTTCGTTTGGTTATCTCAACAATCCCGGCGTAATGTACAATGCCGGATACAACAAATACAACGGAAGATTAAACTTGGATGCAGATGTAACCAAGTGGCTGAACATCGGAATGCAGCTGAGTGGATATGTTTCGGATATGCAGCCCGGTTATCACGAAATCGACAATGTGTTCACATATGCCTCTGCCACTACTCCTGGAATGGTTTTTCGCGCACCCGACGGTCGGTTTGGAGCTGTTAACAACTCAGAAGATGCCGCTCAAAGTTCGGCCAACAACCCGCTTCTGCGAGCTTACAAATGGGATGGTGAGAGCAGAAAAAACAATTTTCACCCACGTTTTACCGCAGCTATCAAACCTCTGAAAGGCTTGTCGTTGACGCTGAGTTATTCGTATCAATTCGTTGATCACGAAACAACCACTAAGCCTGTGTTGTTGGAAGCTTGGAACTTCCGCACGAATGTGGCTACGTATACTACAAAGACCAAGTATACATTCAAACAGTCAGACGAAAAAACCGAGCGTTACTTTAACGATGCTGTATTGCGTTATGAAAACAAATTGTTTAAAAAGCAATTGTCGTATAACATCATGCTGGGTGCCAGTCAGGAACTTTATAGGTTTAAGAACTTTCATGCTTCCCGACAGGATATGATTGATTTGAGTATGAACTCACTCAATGGAGCCACCGGTTTATCAAACTCGGGTGGTGACAGAACTGAATGGGCTATGCGCTCTTACTTTAGCCGATTGAACTTAAACTGGCAAGACAAATATTTGTTTGAATTTAATCTGCGTGCCGACGGATCTTCTCGCTTCCAAAGAGACAAGCGTTGGGGCTATTTCCCCTCTGCTTCTGCAGCATGGCGTATCGACCAAGAGAAGTTTATGGAAAGTGCTTTTAAAAACCAGTTAAGCAACTTAAAGCTCCGTGTATCGTATGGTGCATTGGGTAACAACTCTGTGGGAAATTATGATTCGCAGGCTCTTTATACAAGCAATGATGGACAATTCAATTACTCTTTGGCCAATACGCTTGTACCGGGCCTGGCTATGGCAGCTATCCCTAATCGTAGATTGACTTGGGAAACAACAAAAGTATTTGATGTTGGTTTTGACTTCGGATTCTTAGGCAACAGACTAACAGGTACCTTCGACTATTTTAACAAGCGTACCACCGATATTCTTATCAATCTTCCCGCGCCCGGCGTTCACGGAACAACCAGTATTCCGAAAGTAAACAGCGCTATTGTTACCAATAACGGTGTTGAGTTTACACTGGGTTGGCAGGATAAAGTAAGTGACTTCTCTTATGGTGCAACGGCCAATTTTACCTACATAACAAATAAGGTAAACAAGTTTAAAGGAACAGACAAAGGCGGTATGGCCATCAATGGGTCTAATTTGATTTGGGAAGGACACAGCATCAACTCACAATATTTACTGCGTGTTGATCGGATTCTTCAAACGGATGAAGATATGCAACTGGTACAAAAGATGATAGATAACGCACCGGTAGACGAACACGGAAATAAGGTAAACCCCTTTGCTGCGTTCGGAAAGCCGCAGAAAGGTGATTTCCTTTACAAGGATATCAATAACGACGGTATTATCGACAACAATGATAAAGAGATTGTAAGCGACGGTCCCAACCCCAAATTTCTTTTCGGATTGAATCTGAATGCTGCGTGGAAAGGTTTTGATTTGTCTGCACTTATTCAAGGTTCGTTTGGTGCAAAAGTATTCTGGAAAGACATGGCTTACAATACACCAACCGTAAGAAAAGGTTATCAGCTGAATAAAGAGGTGGCAGAAGGAAGCTGGACAGAAGGGCGCACCGATGCAACCTATCCGCGTTTGCTGAATTATGAAGACAACATAAATACGCAGATGAGCGATTTCTACCTCCAGAACAAGAGCTTTGTAAAGATTCGCAACATTCAGCTGGGCTACACCCTGCCCAAATTGTTCACAACAAAGATGGGTATAGAGCGCGTGCGCATCTACGGAAGTTTGGAAAACTTCTTCACCTTTACTCGCTATAAAGGTTTCGACCCGGAAGTTTCGGGTATGGCTTACCCATCGATGAAACAAGCTGTTGTTGGTATTAATGTATCATTCTAATAACTAAAGTCGACATGAAAAAAATATATATAATTGCATCCATTGTTGCTGCGACGCTTTCGTTTACGGGTTGTTACGACCTCGACCGAGTGCCTGCCGACCAGATGAGTGCAGATAATTTCAATAAAAACGAAGAACAAATAAAAGCTACCATGATGGCCGTTTACAGCAAGATGCAAAACGAAAACGTATTCGGATTGCAATTTGCGATGGACGGATTGGGTGGAATTGCAATGGGATACGACAATCCATCTTTCCAAATTTTTCAGCGCGGAAACTACGATGTAAAAAACGGAAAGATCTACGACAAGTGGAAAAATCTATATGAAGGTATTGCACGCGCCAACGGCGTACTGCAAAATGTAGATAAAGCGGAGATGCCCGACGAAATTAAAAGCCGCTACAAGGGCGAGGCTAAATTTATGCGTGCCTTGTATTACTTTACATTGATGGACTTTTTCGGCGGCGTACCCATCTACGACGAAAGTGTTATTGTCAGCGAAAGCTACGACAATATGCTCAATCCGCGCAACACCACCGACGAGGTGCGCGATTTTATATTGAAAGATTTGGACGTGGCGATAGCTCAATTGCCCGAAGAATGGGACAAATCCAACTACGGACGAGCTACCAAATATGCTGCTGAAGCATTGAAAGGAAAGGTATACCTTTACAACAAAGAGTATGAGAAAGCCGCCGACTGCTTCAAGAACGTTATCACGAGCAATAAATATGCGCTTTACGACGATTATGCCGAACTATTTAAGCCGGGCGGCGACGAAAGCTCGGAAATGATTTTCGCCATACAAAATATTGGCGGAGTGGGTAAAGACCATGGTATGCCGATGTGTTTTTATATGGGTTCGCGCGAAACCTACGGTAGCTGTTGGAACAACGTAATGGTGGCCACAACATTTGTAGACACCTACGAAAACAAAGACGGAACCCCCTTTAACTGGGAAGATTGGTTCCCGGGTTTCACCACCAACGACAATGTGAAGAAGCAAACCTTCCGTGCTGAATTAAAAAACAACAAGGTGAAAACCTATCCCGTTGCCAAGGATAAACTGCTTGAAATGTACGAGAAACGCGATCCGCGCATGGCTGCCACCATTATTTTGCCCTACACCAAATACACCGGCTGGTATGCCAACGCCATCGAATATTGCGAATACGTGATAGCGCCGGGCATTAACAGCGGTAACGGCTACATCCGCACAAACGGCGGTTACGAAACCTACCTGTGGCGTAAGTTTGTACCTGAAGGCAATATGAACGATGCCCTCAACAACCGTGCGCACACACCCATCAACTTCCCGCTGATTCGGTATGCCGACGTGTTGCTGATGATGGCCGAATGCGAGAACGAGCTGGGTTATCAAGCAAGTGCTATTACCTATATCAACAAAGTGCGTGAACGTAAAAGTGTAGACATGCCCCCGATTAACAAGCCGGGTGTGCCCGCGCTGGCTGCCAACACCAAAGAAGAGGTATTTGCCCGCATTCGTCACGAGCGGGCTGTCGAACTGGCAGGCGAAGGTCACAGCTTTAGCGATATGAAGCGCTGGCGACTGCTCGAAACGCTCAACAATCGCAAAGAAAAAGACATTACGGGCAAACTACGTTACACACGTGCCGTTACTTCGCGCGATTATCTCTGGCCCATTCCGGCAGACGAAATCGAAAAGAACCCCAAACTACTTCCCAACAATCCGGGATGGTAGACACAGCATCTTTTTGTAAATTTGGTTATATTTGCTGTTAATTCTGATTGCCCCGCAATGGTTATCCTGCGTGGGGCAATCTTTCGATTGAGAGAAAAAACGTTCGTCCGAGCCCTCGGATAAAGAAGAAATAAAAAAGAATGAGAAAAGAGAAGCATATTATGAAACACTATTGTCAGATGAACTTTCTGCTAGATCATCAGTAATAGAATTTGGAATTGAAAGTACTCAAAATAACAATAATAATAACAATAGACAAGGAGAATTACCTATAATAAATATGTCTACTGATTTATCTCAAACTCAATTGGCAGGGATATCAGATGATATAAATAAACAACCTGAGAAAAAAGCATTTTTAGATAAGGAAAATTCTAGAAAGAATTATAATGAAGATGTTATACACAGTCCTATTTCTAAATATGAAGTAAAAGCAGGTGGAATTATTCCAGGAATATTAGTGACAGGTATTAATTCTGATCTACCTGGGTCAATGACAGCTCTTGTTCGTGAAGATGTATATGATACTGTAACTGGAAGACATTTACTTATTCCAAAAGGTACTCGTGTCATTGGTAAATATAGTAGTTCAATATCATTTGGGCAAAGTAGAATTCTTGTTGTTTGGCAAAGAATTATATTTCCAAATGGAAACTCAATTAATTTAGAAAATTTTGAGGGAGCAGATATGTCAGGTTATGCTGGTCTTGTAGGAGAGGTGGATAATCATACATTAAAATTATTCCAAGGTGTTATACTTTCATCTATTTTAGGTGCAGCAGCTGGAATTATTGATGATAATGGAAATTCTAATAACAATAATTCTTGGAGAAATAATGCAGGTCGTGGAGCTGGAGAAGAAATTGTAACTATTGGTGAAGCAATAGCAGGTAGATTATTAGCAGTACAACCTACGATTAAGATTGCTCCAGGAAGTAGATTTAATATAATGGTAAATTCAGACTTAGTTTTAGAGCCTTACAAAGAATAAATTTAACTAAGGAGATGAAAATGGATAGAAATGAGTATTATGCAATTTATTTTAAAGATAAATTAGTTGCTGTTATTACAGAAAAAGAACTAGCAGATTTAAAAGAAGATCAGAAAAATATTTTTAATAAAGACATAAAAATTAAAAGAATAGCAGAAAATGAGATAGATAAATTTTCAATAAAAGATGTTAGAAAGCTTTTAACAAAAGAAGAAAGAAAAAAATTGGAAGAAGATTTATTTATAAAAGAAATTGTTGAAAGTATAAAAGGACAATTAATATCTAAACCTGATATGGATATAGTTATTCCAGAAAAAGCATATAATTTTATTCCTCAAATAGAAAATGAACTTAAGAAAGCTGGAATAACATTAAAACATCCTTTAAGAGAATGTATTGATGATATAAGTCCTTATTCAAAATGGTCAGATAAATTAAAAAGAGATAAAGAAAAGTCAAAGCAAAAGTATTTCGGAAGAGAGAGAAAGTGATTTATGATACCATATATAATCGTGATAGCTCTAGTAATTTTTCTTGAAATAAAATTTGATTTCTTTTCCAAAAATTTTAAAAAAATGTTTAAAGAAAAAAGCAAAGAAAAAACAATAGTATTTTTAATATTAATACTGGTCATTCTATTTTCTGCAAGTTTAGGAAGTAATCAAATAGCTAAATTTTTAAAGTATAATCCAAAATATGTAGGTAAACCCATTTTTAAAAATTTTTATGGACCATATTTGTATTTCAAATTTCTATTTTTTAAGGTATCATCTAAAAATCCTATTTTAAATAATATTTATCTAGTTAATACAGCTATTTTCTGTCTTTTATCTATACCGATTTTATTGTATATGGCAAAAACATGTGATAATGATTTAGATACTCATGGTAGTGCTAGATGGGCAACAGTTTCAGAATGGGAGAGGGCAGGATTAATATCACCTCCTGGAAAATTTACTGATGGAGTTATTCTAGGAATATTAAAACAAAATTTATTTGGAAAAGTAAGATATATTATTGAAAATCTTAAAACACATATAGCACTTATAGCTCCCTCTCGTGCTGGGAAAGGAACAGGAGTTATTATTCCAACTCTTTTAAATTGGCTAGGTAGTGTATTTGTATTAGACATGAAAGGAGAAAATTATCAAATAACTGCAGGATATAGAAAACATGTTTTAAAGCAGACTATATTAAAATTTAAACCTTATGGTTTAGAGGATAGTATTTCGTACAATCCTCTTGCTGAAGTTAGAATAGGTACTCCTTATGAAGTAAAAGATGCAACAATAATTGCTGACATCCTAACTGACCCTGGTGAAGGAAAAAAAAGAGACCACTGGGATATGTCAGCAACTGCATTATTTATTGGTTTAATTCTTCATGTTTTGTATATGAGAAAAAAAGAAGGAAAAATAGGAACATTTGGAGATATTGTTGACTTTTTAACTTCAACAGATAAAACTCTTGAAGAAAATTTTATAGAATTGATGGAATATAAACATTTAGAAGATTATAGTGTTTGGAATGAAATTTATGATAATTCACAAATGAAAGGAATTAATCCTGGAACACATCCAGTTGTTGCAAGAACTGCTGCTGAAATATTAAATAAAGATGAAAGAGAAAGAGCATCTGTTATTTCG
>ERZ773014.1718-NODE-1718-length-13509-cov-3.834622_pt1 | contig 13509 bp, 17 predicted proteins | sample MGYA00580841_ERZ773014 | MGnify/ENA primary metagenome ERZ773014 (study PRJEB29015, sample SAMEA2737989) | human oral metagenome | biome: human oral; feature: human-associated habitat; material: dental | place: China | collected 2067 ...
ATCGAGGGGCTTGCGAAGATGAAGGCGGCGATGGCGAAGCAGAAGAACATCGCGGGACTTGAGTATCTCAACATTCAGCCGGCGTTCCTTATCTGCCCCGTCGAACTCGAGGTACAGGCAGCGCAGCTCATCAGCTCGGTGGTTGACCCGACGAAGGCAAACGCGACGCCGAACCCGTTTGCGAACAAGATGACGGTTATCTCGGAGCCGGAGCTTGAGGATGCAAAGGCGTTCTATCTTGCGGCAGCGGCGGGTGTTGCGCCGACGATTGAGGTCACGAGCCTCAACGGGAACCTCACGCCGACGATGGAGCGCGCGGAGCAGTTCGACACGCTCGGAATCAAATGGCGCATCTACATGGACGTGGGCGTCAATCTGCTCGACTATCGCGGCATCGCAAAGAGCACAGGCAAGTAAGGAGGGATTAAGTCATGGCAGAAGCAGTAAAAGCAACGTATGTGCAGCGCGGCGATAACATCGACTACACGGCAACGGATACGCTTGCCTATATGGAAGTTGTACCGCTCGCGGCGCGGATCGGTGTCGCGCTCTCGGAGATCAAGAAAGGAGAGATGGGGAGCGTGACGATCGTCGGGGCATTCCGTCTCCCTGCTGCGACGGGAAAGATCGAGGTCGGTGCAGAGGTCTACTGGGACAAGACGCAGAAAAACATCGTCGGCACGTCCGGTGCATCGACGGTGCACGCGGGCTATCTGATTGCGCCGAAAGAACAGGCGGACACGGTGGCGCTTGTCCGCATCGGATGATGGGATTCAAGGAGCAGGTCGCGGCGGATCTCGCGCGCGTATTCATGAACCCCAATGAATTCGCAGAGGAACACGATCTAAACGGGACGGTCTGCCTCTGTGTCATAGAGGCGCAGCGCACGGAGGAGAAATACCTGCGCGGGGCGGTCTATGACCCGTATGAGGGGCTTCACGGCGTCGGCGTGACCGTCCATGTAGAGGCGCGACTGCTCCCCGATATCCCCGTGGAGGGGATGCAGTTCAACCTCGACGGGAAAGTCATGATTGTAGATGCGTGTACGCAGGAGGCGGGGCTGCTCTCCATCGTACTCAAGGGTCATGCGAGCTGAAAGGAGGGGGGCAGATGCTCAAGATTGATATAGAGAACACAGAAAAACTCACGCGAGCGATTTCCATGCTCTCCGAAAGAGAACTATACAAGGCGATTGGTGCTGCCGGAAAGCGGGCGGCGAGGCATGGTGTAACGGTAGGATCAAAGAAGCTGCGCGAAGTCTATAACATCAAAGCGGGGATTGCAAAACGGCATATGATGGTAAAGGCGGATAGACCGATAGAGACCATCATTCGGATTGAGGGGACGCCCGAACGTGTGCAGAATTTTCGCGGCACACAACGCCGAAAGAGTGGCATTTTCGTATCCATCAAGAAGGGAAGCGGCGGCGTTATACCGCGCTCCTTTACGAAGGGGGGCGTGTTCCTCATGCGCGAGGGGGCGGATCGTTATCCGCTCAAGGGCATCTATGGTCCCTCTGTTCCTCAGATGGTATGGGAAGATACCGTGCTTGAAGCCACAACGCAAGCGGCGATGGAGATGTACGAGAAGCGCATCATCCACGAAATTGAACGCCGCGCAGGAGGCGCATCATGACGCCGTGGACGTGCGCGATGGAGATTGCGGACTTCCTGCGCGCACAGATTGCAGGGCATGACGAACGGGCGAGCACGGGGGAAGTCTATGCGGGCTTTCTGCCCATTTCCACAGTACGCGAGGTGACGGCGGAGCGTTGCCCCCATGTGGCAATTCGCCCGCATCAAGTAGAGGACGGCAAGGAGCGGAGCGTCGCAAAGATGGCGGTCTATGTTGTCGTGAGTCCGAACGACGCGCCGCGCGACGGGGCGGCGGAGCTTTATCACATTTTGGAGTTCCTGCGCTTTTCCCTGCTCTCCAACAATCCCATCAAGAACCGCTGGAAGATTGAGGACGGATCCCTTGAAACGAGCATCCCGGACGAACAACCCTATCCGAAACTCTGGGGGCGCATGGATTTTGACGTGATCCTGCCGCAGGCGGAGAACGTGCGGAACGATATTCTCGGTGGATATGACAAAGGAGGAAGACGATGAAGGACGAAACGGCGGAGAAGAATCCGCCCAAAAAGAAGGCGGAGGCGGTCGCTCCGGAAGTATCGACAGTGATCTACATCGGTCCGAGCTTTCGGGACAACGACCTTTTGACATTCAAGGTATTTGCGGAGGGGATTCCGGACGAATTCAAAGACGATCCGATCCACGCTCCGCTTTTTGTTGCCCCGGAGGAACTTGATGCGGCACGCGCCGAAGCCGAAAAGGCAGGCACGCGGCTGAACGTCCTGTACGGGAAAGCCGTACAGGCACATGAGGAAAGGAGTTAAACGATATGGCATTTTTTCACGGCGTGCGCGTGAGGGAAGTCCCCACTTCCATCCTGACGCCCGCAAGCACAACGGCAGGGCTGCCCGTTGTATTCGGCACCGCCCCAGTCCACCTGACGAATGACCCGGCGAAGAACGTCAACCGTCCCGTCATCTGCTACAGCTGGGATGAGGCTGTCACGGCGCTTGGCTACTCGGATGACTGGGACGCATATACGCTTTCCGAGGTCATGTATTCGCAGTTCAAGCTCTACGGCGTGCAACCCATCATCTTTGTCAATGTGCTTGACCCGAAAAAGCATAAGACGGAAGTCAGGGACACGGAAGGGCATGCGGTCACAGAGGGGCGCGTCATTCTCTCCGACGCTGTTCTTCTCGACACACTCAAGATCAAATCCTCGGTGGCGGCAGAACCTGCCGCACACCTGACGGACTACACGGCGGCGTACGACGATGAGGGGCGTCTCGTGATCTCCGTCACGCCGACAGGTGCGCTCAAGACCGCCGAGAAGCTCTATCTGGACTATGACAGAATCGACCCGCAGAAGGTGAAGGACGCGGACATCATCGGCGGCGCAAGCAAGAGCGGCACGGCGGGGCTTGAGTGGTTGGACGCCATCTACACGCTCTTTTCGCTCGTTCCGGGCATTGTCGCGGCGCCCGGATGGTCGGAGCACCCTGCCGTTGCGTCGGTCATGAAGGCAAAGGCGATGAACATCTCCGGGCTTTTCCGCTGCATCTGCCTGACGGACGTAGACACGGGCGAGGCGAAGTACTATGCGGATGTGAATGCGTGGAAGAACAAGAACAGCTATACGGGCGTGAATCAGGTCGTATGCTGGCCGTGCGTGAAAAACGGCGATATGGTGTTCCATATGTCCACGCACATCCTCGGCATCATCGGCGTAATGGATGCGGCGAACGGGGACATTCCGTATGAAAGTCCGTCGAACATGACGATGCAGGCGACGGGCATCTGCCTGAAGGATGGGACGGAGACGGTCGTCACCTACCCGCAGGCGAACCTCCTCAACAGTCAGGGCATCATGACCGCACTCAACCACGGCGGTGGTTGGAAGAGCTGGGGAAACTATACGGGCGCATATCCGTCCATCACGGACGTAAAGGACACGTTCATCTGCGTGCGCCGTATGTTCGACTGGCAGTATCAGACATTCATCCTCACGAACTGGCAGAAGGTGGATCGTCCGCTGACGCTCGTTCTCGTGCGCGCGCTGGCAGACTCCGAGAAGATCAGGCTGAACGGGCTTGTCTCGCGCGGGTACCTGCTCGGCGCAGATGTTGTACTTCGCGAGGAGGAGAATCCGTTGACTGACCTTTTGCAGGGGATTATCCGCATCCACGTCTTTATGACACCGCCCGTCGCCGCGCAGTCGATTGAAGGAATCCTCGAGTACGACGTCAACAATTTCAAGGCACTGTTTTCCTGAGGGAGGGGAGCATAGATGAAAATTCCTGAAGTAATCAACCATCTGCGCTGCTACATTGACGGGGCGGATGAATTTATCGGGGCTTTGAGCGTGGAGCTGCCGGATATTTCCTCTATGACTTCGGATGTGAAGGGGATCGGCGTTGCGGGGACAATCTCCACGCCGATTCACGGGCAGTTCGAGGACATGGAGCTGAAAGTCAACTGGCAGATTCCGACGGAAACGGCGCTGCAGTATAGCGGCGGGCGACCAATCAAACTGGATCTCTACTCCGATGTGCAGGGCTTTGATTCCGGCGCGAACGACTACACACATGACCGCTACCGCATCGTTGCGCACGGGCGCGTCAAGAACTATGCGGGCGGCAGCATCGAGCAGGGGAGCACATCGGGCAGCAGTACGACCGTCGGGCTGCACTACTACAAACTCGAATATGGCGGCAAGACGCTGTGCGAGATTGACAAGTACGGCTATAAGGCAATCATCGGCGGGAAAGACCATCTCGCTGAGGTGCGCAAGAATATCGGGATGAGTTGAGGAGGACAAGAACATGACAGAAGATAAGAAGCACGTAGCAGAGGCCGAAAAGGATACGGTGACAGAGGAGGCTTCCGTGGAGGTGTATGACGCCGAACCCGTGGACGAGGGGGATGTGATCCACCTCAAGAAGCCCCTGCGTGGCGGCGCGAAGGAGATCGTGCTGGACTTTGACCGCGTGACGGGCTATATACTGCTGAAATGCGAGAAGGAAGTGAAGAAGGACGATCCCATCATTACCCTCCCCGCACTGTCTCAGGCGTACCAGGCGCGCGTTGCGGCGTCTGCGGCACGGATGAAGTACGATGAGATTCTGGAACTCTCGGGCGCGGACTTCACGGCGCTCTGTATGAGGGTACAGAATTTTTTAATGGGATCGCGCTAGGGGACAGCCTCCGGCGCTCCGCTCTGCGCATGGCAAAATACAGCAAATCCCCCATCGACATGTTCCTGAAGATGCCGGCGGGGGAGCTGTCCCATTGGATTAACGTGTTCAACGCGGAAATCGAGTTGGATGCAGAGATGGCAAAGAATGCACGCAATCAAAAATAGCCGCCTGTGCGGCGGCTATGCGGAATCATGCTATGGAAGATAACGTGCGGGCTTTTTTGGTGTTTTGGGAGGCGCGGGGGCGCGGTCGTTGCGATGAATGAAATCGTCGAGGGTTTCAAGAAGCGATGCAGTACTGTTCGATAGAATCGCAATCCCGCTTGTCACGATAAAGATCAGTATGCCTCCAATCAGCACAACAAAAAGCAACAGGAAGCTCATAGCAGCAAAGTCCATACACAGCCCCTCCAATCCATCTATATACGAATCAATTCTTACGTTCAGCATACAGGGGAGGTGATTTTTTGTCAACAGGAAAAACATTCGCGCTTGCCATCGCCCTCAAGGCGTCCATTGATGGCAGCATCGCGGCGGGGCTTGCGAAATCCGCGCAGGCGATTCAGAACGTCGCGCAGACGGCAAATACGGCAAACGCAGAGCTGCAGCAGGGGACGACGGCACTGCGCGGCTATGAGGCGCAACTTGCCCAGATCGGCGCACAGTCCGCAGAGTTTATGAAGCTCAAACGCTCCATACAGGATACATCGGGCAGCCTCACGGAGGCACGCACCAGAGCGGCGACGCTTGCACGCGCGTTCAAGGAATCCGAGCAGGAGACAGCAACGCTCAAGGCGCGCGTCGATCAGGCAAAAGAATCCCTCGAACGCATGAAGGGGACACTCACCCCTGCGACCTACCGAGCGGCGAAAGCGGAAATCAAGCAACTCACCGCCGCATACAGGGAAAGTGCGGGGCAGACAAAGGCACTCGGCACGGAATTCGAAGCGGCAAAGAAGGACGCATCGAAATTAAAAGACACACTGGCAAGTCAAGAAATTACGCTTAAAAATATTCGCGCGTCGCTCTCTGAGGCGGGGATATCGACAAAGAATTTCGCCGAGAGTCAGCGCGCCGCGCAGGAAGCCCTTCAAAAGACCATCGACAAAGAGAAGGCAGCAATCGCGCATCAGGAGAAGATGGCGGGATTGCGGGACAAGCGGCAAGGTGCAAGCGAGAAATTCACCGCAGCGCGGGGAAATCTCGTTGACGCCGTCATGCTTGCTGGAACAATCACAGCGCCGCTTATAGAATCGACACAGGAGGCAATCAAGTTTGAGTCCGTAATGGCGGACGTGCGGAAGGTCGTAGACTTCGACACACCGGAGCAGTTCAAGGCAATGTCCGGGGACATCTTGAAACTATCGACAGAGCTGCCGATGGCGGCAGAAGGGATCGCGCAGATCGTCGCGGCGGGCGGTCAGTCGGGCATTGCCCGTGAGGATCTGCTTGCCTTTGCCGAATCCGCGACAAAGATGGGAATCGCCTTTGACATCACCGCCGATCAAGCGGGCGACATGATGGCAAAATGGCGTACAGCGTTCAAAATGAATCAAGAAGAGGTTGTTGCACTTGCGGATAAGGTCAACTACCTCGGCAACACGACGGCGGCATCTGCGCCGCTCATCTCGGACGTTGTGACACGCATCGGACCACTCGGCGAAGTCGGCGGCGTTGCCTCAGGTGAGATCGCCGCGCTCGGCGCGTCCATGGTCGGCGTTGGTATTCCGTCGGAAGTTGCCGCAACAGGTATCAAGAACCTCATACTTGGCATGGCGGCAGGAGAGGGCGCGACAAAAACGCAGGCAGAGGCGTTCTACGCACTCGGCATGAGTGCCGAGGAGATGGCGAGCAGAATGCAAGTCGACGCGAAGGGCGCAATCATCGACGTTATGAAGGCGATTCGCGAACTCGACAAGGACAAACAGGCGGCAGTTCTCAAAGACCTGTTCGGAAAAGAATCTATCGGGGCGATTGCGCCACTCCTAGGAAACCTTGAGAACCTGCAGGAGAATTTTGACAAGGTTGCAGATGCGGCGAAATATGCAGGGTCGATGGAAGCCGAATATGCGGCGCGCAGTCAGACAACAGAGAACCAGATCCAGCTTGCAAAGAATGCGATGGACGCACTGCAAATCAACATAGGAAGTGCATTACTGCCGACCATCGGGAAAATCATGGAGGCGGTTGCACCTGTCCTGCAAGGATTTGCAGAGTGGGCATCGAAAAACGAGGAACTCATTATAATTCTCGCGGGCGTTGCTGCGGCGATTGCCGCACTCGTTGTCGGAATCGCAGTCATGACCTTGGCAGTACAGGGGATCGCCCTTGCCTACGCCTCCCTCCAACTCGCCGTAGAATTCGTCAAGGGGCTTGAGCTCGCAATGAGAATAGCGACGGCGGCGCAGTGGCTATGGAATGCGGCTCTTTTGGCGAATCCAATCGGGCTTGTCATATTGGCAATCGCGGCGCTGATTGCCGTTATTGTGTTGGTGGTCGCCAACTTTGACAAATTGAAGGAAACGGCGTCCATTGTGTTCAGCCACATTTCCGGCACAGTAGCGGCGATGGTAGCCACCGTCAAGGAAAAATTCAGTGAAGCACTCAACAGGATCACGGAGGTGTGGAACAGCGTCACAGGACATAGCTTGCAATCATCGGAAATGCTCGGGGCTATCTTCAATGAGCTGGGGTTTTTACTGGGTGCGGCTTTCGACGTGGCGGCAGTTCTTGTCGGTACAGCGATTTCTACGATCATCAACATCGTCGTGTCATTGGCACAAATCATCGGCGGCGTGGTGAACATAATCGTCGGGATCTTTACTGGCGACTGGGACAGAGCTTGGAAAGGGGCAGGTGAGGTCGTTGACGGTGTCGCGGGCGCGAGCCTCGGAACGCTTAAGACATGGGCAAGCGGCATCGGCGATCTTTTCGACACGCTCATGGGAAAATCCGCAGAAGTACAGAAACAAGCCGAACAGGCACAGGTAAGTCAAAATGTCATTTCGGCAGGTAGAAACGCACTTCCGCAAATCAACAATGACTATATGCCCGATGAGGGAATGATGCAGACTGCCGCCGCCGCACAGCAGACCGCACAGGCGACCGCCGAAGCATCTGCGCACGCGCAGACACTTACTTCCAATGTTCAGCAAACGGGACAGGCTGCGCAGATGACGACAGACTATATGCAGCAATTACAAAACATCGTTGGGCAAGTTCCTTCACAGACGGAGAATACATTTCAGCAGCTTCCACCAATGGCGCAGCAGAGAACGGATGACATGGCGCAGGAGTTTTCACAGCTTGCCGCAAAGTGTCAGCCGGGCGGAGCGGCTTTCGTTCAAGCGGCGAGTGACTGGGGGCAAGAAGCATATCAGGCTATCGACCATTGGACAGATCAGATGGCATCTGTAGTGGAGAATAAGATGTCTAACGTGTGGGCGCGGATTTCATCACAGTTCAGCGCAGGGCTGAACGTCAACGTGACCATGAACGGCGGCGGGAACATTGCCCACAATGCCAAAGGCGGAATCTATCAGAGGGGCGCATTCCTTACGACCTTCGCGGAGGATTCCCCCGAGGCAGCAATCCCGATTGACGGCAGCGCACGCGCGGCGAATCTGTGGAGGAAGACAGGCGAAATGCTCGGGCTTCTGCCCAAACAGGCGACGCAAGCTGTCCCACGCATAAACCAGATACCGCAGGAAATTCCACAGGCGGCACAGATGATGACGGCGGCACAGCCGCAGCTTGCACTTGTTCCGCCGATTAGCCCCGTCGTGCAGGAGACAGCGGCGGCGCAGATGATGACGGCGGCACAGCCGCAACTTACGCTTGTTCCGCCGATTAGCCCCGTCGTGCAGGAGACACAGGCGGCGGCGCAGATGATGACGGCGGCACAGCCGCAGCTTGCGCTTGTCCCGCCGAGTCCCGTCATGAGCAAGCCCCCACAGTCGCCAATAAGCGCGCAGCGTCCCGCTGTCAACACCATGCCGCCGAGCGGTGGAATTACCATCAACTACAATCCGACCATCCACATCGACGGGGCGGCGGATGCGGGTGTTGTGGAGCAGCTGCGCGCAGAGCTTGAGCGACAGAAGCAGGAACTTATCGCTATGTTCCCAACGCTCCTCAAGCGGCAGGACGCGCATGAGAGGAGGCTTTCCTATGCCTGATACCTACACAAGCATACAGGGGGATACATGGGACATGATCGCATACAAAGTCTACGGCAGAGAAGCCGCTATGACGCAGCTGATCGAGGCGAACGATGTACTCGCACACATCGCCATTTTCCCGTCGGGCGTAAAGCTCGTATGCCCGTCAATTGCGCCCGAAGCCTCACGCGTTCTGCCGCCGTGGAGGAGGTAGGCGATGGCGGAATACAAGAACCCCTTGGAGGATTGGCTGAAAGAACTCCCCGAGGGAGCGGAGCTCTCGCGCAGGGCGTGGATTGAGATCAAATACACGCCCGCAGGAGAGGAGGAAGCAAAGGACATCTCCGAGGACGTGAGCAAATACCTCATATCCATGTCCTACACGGATAACCTATCCGATACGGCGGACGATGTAACGATCACGCTCGAGGATCGGGCGCAGCTCTGGCTGGAGGATTGGTTTCCCGAGGGTGAGGGCAATATGCTCGACATCACCATCCATACCTACAATCGCATCACACTCAAGGACGGGGAGGCGATTTTTCACGCGGGGAAATTCGAGATTGACGAAGTAGAAGTTGTCGGCTTCCCATCCACGGTACAGATCAAGGCAGTATCCGTTGTCGGTGCGTCCACCCTGCGCGGCACGCGGCGAAATCAGACGTGGGAAGAAATATCCGTATGGAAATGCGCCGCCGACATCTGCGAGCGAAACAATCTTTCGCTTATCTGGGACTGCGAGGACAACCCGAACCTAGACCATGTGGAGCAGGCGGATAAATCAGACCTTGAATTCCTGCTAGAGATATGCAAAAACAACGGCATGAGCCTAAAGATCATGGCGGAGCAGCTTGTTATTTTCGATGATGCGAAATACGAGGCACAAGCCCCGATCATCACAGTCTACAAGCCCGGCATAAAGGCGGAGCTGGATGAAAATACCATGCCGCTCCGATGGCTCACGGGCTACAATATGCGCGCCAAGACGCGGGATACCTACTGGAAATGCCATGTAAAGTATCAGAAGGGCAAGAAAAAGGAGGTGATCGAGGGCGAATACACTGCGCCGAACAAGGAGAGCGGGCGCATCCTATTTGTGCGTGAGCAGGTGGAGGACACTGCAGAAGCAGAGCGTCTTGCGAAGAAAAAACTACGTGAGGCGAACAAGGAGGAGGTCACGGGGAGTTTTTCGACCATCGGAAACACGAACTTCGCGGCGGGCACAACGCTCCTTTTGAAGAATTTCGGGAAGTTTGACGGGAAATATCTTGTGACGAAAGTATCACACAGCGTCACAACGTCCTACACGACGAGCGTTGATATAAGGAGGTGTCTGGATGGCTACTGATTCGGGCGGCGCGGCGCTCTCTGAGTGTATTTTCATCGGTCAAGTATCATCCTACGGAAAGGCGCCGGGGACGGTTATTGTACGCCGCCCCGACAAGGACGACCGTACAACAGCGGAACTCGCCGTTATGAGTCGGTGCACGAAGGACACTAAGGATTATTGGATGCCTGCCATCGATGAACAAGTCCTGTGCGTCCTGCTGCCGAACACGTCGGGGAAAGGCCCCGGCGCGGGCTTTGTCATCGGCGCGTTTTACAGTGAGGCAGACCCGCCGAAAGAGAGTGATCCGAATGTGCGCAGTGTCCGGTATAAGGATGGGAGCTACATCGTAAACAACAACGGGGCGATGGAGATACACGCATCCAAGTCGCTGAAACTCACAGCCCCGCGCATTGATCTGAACTAGGAGGGGTAGAAATGCCGGCAGCAACAAGACAGGGAGACAACGACACGGGGCACGATGCGTGCCCGCCGCGCGGGCTTGCAGGGCACAGCGGGAACGTATACATCAACGGCAGGGGGGCAGGGCGCGTTGGGGACAGCTACCCGGCACATGGGTGTCCCGTACATCCACCGCACAGTGGCAACATCGCCGCCGGAAGCGGGACGGTATTCATCAACGGACGCGCAGCGGGGCGCATCGGCGATCCTGTGTCATGTGGCGGGAGCGTCGCAATAGGGAGTGGAAACGTATTCATCGGCGGGTGAAGAACACCATACGGGAAAGAGGTGATGATCTATGTATATCGGCTATATGGGTGACATTGTCTTTGTTGTATCGCCCGACTACATGATCACGCCGATGGACTACGAACGAGAAAGTGCGGGACGATGGACAGAGCACGACCTACTCATGCGAAAGCCCGTCAGTCAGTTCGGCGGGCCCGGACTTGAGAAGCTGACATTCAGCATCATCCTCGACGCGGCGCACGGAATCGACGTTGCCGAACAGCTGAAGAAACTGCGCGTCATGCGTGACACGGGCGCGGTGTTTCCGCTTATCATCGGAGGGAAGCCCGTCACGCAGAGCTATTGGAGACTCGACAGCATCAAGGAGACGGGGCACTACTGGACGGCAGACGGGCGTCTGCTCCAATGCACACCCTCCATCACGCTCACGGAATACGATGACAGCAACTACGTCGAAGAGAACAGCATCGTGAATAAATACGGCAAGGGGTTCAACGCCGCGAGCAGTGTTTTAGGAGGTCTGTGACGTGATCTATACAATCAACGGTGGCGATGTGCCGCAGATTGACTTTGCGCCTGCGAGCGTCACAGAGGAAGTCCTGCAAAACGTCCGCACCATTATCAGTACAATCAAATATTCCGTCCCGATGGATCGTGAATTTGGTATTGACGGAACAGTTGTTGACCGCCCGATCAATCTTGCGAAAGCGCATCTCACGAACGAGATATTCCGCGCAGTGAAGAGGTATGAGCCGCGCGCCGTCATTGAGTCAGTCGAATTTACGGGCGATGAGATCGGGCGATTGACCCCGACGATAAAAGTGAGCATCAATGAATAATACAGAGAGGTGAAAAGTGAATGACTCTTAAGGACTTAGAGCCGCTGAAATTTGTGGACGCAGATCCAGAGACGATGGAGATTCACATCTTGGAGATCGTGGAGGGGCTACTGAAACGAAAACTTGCGCGAGCCGACCCCTTACGATTGGTTTTGCTCGGTGTCGAGACGCTCTTGATTCAGCAGTGCCTTTTGTTTGACCAGATGGCAAAAATGAACCTGCTGGCGTATGCAAAAGGCAGCCATCTCGACCATATCGGCGCGCTTGTTGGGACAGAACGACTGCCCGCAAGCCGCGCGACGGCAACGATGAAGCTCACGCTCTCAGCGGTACGAGAACAGGCTGTCATCATCCCAAAGGGGGCACGGGTCACGGCGGGGGACAATGTCTATTTTGCACTCAATGAAAGTGCCGTCATCCCGGCGGGCGAGCTCTCTGTCACGGCGGCGGCGACCTGTGCCGAGAGCGGCGAAAAGGGCAATGGATACCTGCCGGGCGAGATCAGCCGTATTGTTGATCCTGCGCCGTTTTGGACAGCGGCAGAGAATATAACGAAAAGCGAGGGCGGCGCAGATGTGGAGGATGATGAATCCTACCGCGCGCGCATCCACGAAGCGCCTGAGAAGTTTTCGACGGCGGGACCGACACTTGCCTATGAGTATCACGCAAAGGCGGCATCCGCACTCATCTCGGACGTGAGTGTAGACAGCCCCGCACCTGGCGAGGTTGATGTTTATCCGCTCCTCAAGGGCGGCGTGCTGCCGGGCGAAGAAGTCCTGACGCTTGTACGCGAGAAGCTGAACGACCGCCGCATCCGTCCGCTGACAGACAAGGTAAGCGTAAAAGCCCCCGAAAGCGTGAAATATGACGTTGAAGCACGGTACTACATCGATCGCCGCGACGCGACCGAAGCGGCGGCAATACAGACACGCGCCGAAAACGCTGTGCAGGAATTTGTCGCATGGCAGAAGGAGAAGCTCGGACGGGACATCAACCCGACCGAGCTTTATTATCGCCTGCGAGCAGCGGGCGTAAAGCGGGCAGAGATCAAATCCCCCGTATTCAAAAAGACGGAAAAGAATCAAGTCGCCATTGCCGATCATGTCAAGGTGACATTCGGAGGACTGGAAGATGAGTAAAGACCTGCAAAGCGTTTCACTTCTTGACATCCTGCCACCGAATCTTCTCGCCGATAAACAGATTCATGCGGCGGCACGGGCGCTCGATGATGAACTGCAAAAAATCACGGTGGCGACAAGGAACGCCCTGCTCCTGCCGCGCCTTGACGAACTCTCGGAGGAGGTCATCGACCTTCTCGCATGGCAGTGGCACGTCGATTTCTATGAGCCGTCCATGCGCATTGAGACGAAGCGTCAGCTCGTGCGTGAGTCTATCGCATGGCATCGTATCAAAGGAACAAAAGCCGCTGTTGAAAAGATGACACAGACCGTTTTCAAAGGCGGTGTTATCACAGAATGGTTCGAGTATGGTGGTAAGCCATATCATTTTCGGATTGATGTTTTGAACGCACCAAACATGACGGAGGAGAACAGGGGGCGCTTGCTTGCAGTTGTCAACGCCTCAAAAAATACGAGGTCATGGTTGGACGAACTCAGATTTCAACGGGAAACGCGGAATATTGTGTACTTTGGCGAAGCCCCATCCATCCACACGACCTATGAGATACGCCCGGCAGAGA
>ERZ773014.1719-NODE-1719-length-13504-cov-6.945721_pt1 | contig 13504 bp, 17 predicted proteins | sample MGYA00580841_ERZ773014 | MGnify/ENA primary metagenome ERZ773014 (study PRJEB29015, sample SAMEA2737989) | human oral metagenome | biome: human oral; feature: human-associated habitat; material: dental | place: China | collected 2067 ...
TTTTATTTTTGTAATTTTAAAATAAAAAAAAATTCAGGAAAAAATTTATAATTTAAAAATTTGGAATTAAATTTTAAAACTTCACTTCCATTTTTTAAAACTTCCAATTTGAAAAATGAATTGAAAAAGTTAGTTCAATACTTCACTCGTTCTTGATTTGATTTTGTTTTTTTGAGTTTATTTTCAACTTGAAAACTCAATCTAACTTTCATCACTTCACTACTTCAACTCGTTTTCAATTTCTATTCATCTCTCAATTTTAATTAAATTCTTACTTTGAATTGTTTTTTTGAAAAAAGTTGTCCACGCCTTTTTTTATTTTCTGCAAACATAAAGATAAGATAAGAGGGAAAATTTAAGAAAAAATTCGTTCTCTAATTTAGAATTTATGCTAGTTTAATGGAACAAATTTTAGTCAAAATTAACCGAAAAAAACTTCGGTTTAAAACCGAAAAACTTTTCGGTTTAAGACCGAAAAAAACTTCGGTTTTCTCTCATTTTTTTAAATAAACTTTGTTTATCAAAATAAATTCAGAAACTAATTTTCTTTTTAATTTCAATACTTTTATATTTTTGTATTTTTTGTCAAAAAAAGAGTTAGCACCAATTTCTTTCAGTTATCTTTTTCATATTCAACTGTTCACTGCTTCTTGCTTTTAGCTTTTATTTTTGTCTAAAATTTATGTTTTTATTATTTTATCTAAAATTTCTGTATGTATAAATTTTTAATACAAAACTTCATTAACTGTTCACTGCTTCTTAATTCTCGCCTCGCACTTTTTATTTTTCATAAATCACTTTATAGATTTTTTTAAAATTATTTTTATGTTTTTTATCTTTATTTTTGTTGAAATTCTAAGTTTTTTTATTTGTTTTAAATTATTTTAGTCCTATTTGCTATTTTTTAAAATCTGCTTCGGGTGGCTTCGACTATTTTTTTTAAATTGGTATATGATAACTATTTTATTTTTTATTTTGGGTTGATTATGGGTATGAATTTAAAGTTTTATTTTCTTTTTTGAATCTTGTTAGACTAAGATATAAATTTTTGTTAAAACTGCTTTAAAATGCTTTAAAATTAATTTAGATATTTTTATAAGTTGTTATAATAGAATTTTTAATGATTTTATTAGGAAAAATGCTTGTTTGGAATATTGCATTTTATATTTTTATTAAAAAAATGTGAATAAATTTTGATTAAAGTATATGAAATTCCTATATTTTGGAAGACTTTTTGTTGTGGTAAGGACAACATTGTCTACATTCATTGACATAACTTAATTTTAATGGTATAATATAACTATCTTAGAAAAGTGATTGAAAAATTGGGTTATAAACATTATTATTTAAAAAGGAGTGGTTGTATTATGAAATTGACTTATTTAGTAAATGGAAAAGTAGAAATGGTTTTAAATATGGGTGGAACTGTTTATAAACAAACTTTTGAAACAGAAGAAGACCTTAAAAACTTTTGTAGTTTCATAGATAAAGTTTATCTTAAAATTGCTTAATTATATTTTCAAGGGGGTTAATATATGAGATTATATACTACTAAAAGAGTTGGAGAAGAAGTTGATAAGTATTTAATGGTGAAAATAACTAGAATTTTGGCAGAGAAAGAATATGAAAAAGATACAAGTTATCTTCAAGTTTTCACTATTGCTAATAATGAAATTGTGGTGGAGCAGGAACAACCTGTTAAAAAGGAACACTACAAAATTTCAAGAGAATATGAAAAGCAAAAATTATTTGCTATTAAAGATAAAGACCAAAATAATCAAGAAGTATGGACTGTCCTATTTCCTGATGAATATTAATTAGGTACTCCTCGAAATTTTTTATAGATTTGATTAATTTTGAAAATCATTTGAAGAAAGGACTTGTAAGTCCTTTTTTTCTTTTTGTGGACTATGTTGTCTTATTTGATTATTTTTTATGAATATTAAATATTATATTTACTTAAAACACTAGAAAAATATATATTTCTATTCATTTTTTTGTCTTGACATAACATATATGGTATGTTATAATAGAACTATCTTAAAGGACAGAATAAAAACATTTTAAATTTAAAAGGAGTGATGATGTATGGGTGCATATTATGGTTATCAAGTAGTAAATAAGGAAAATGAAATTAATTATTCAACTTTTGACTTGAGAGAAAAGTTAAAAATTAAAGACTATTCAATAGGTGGAATGAAATTTTTAGAAAGTTTTTGGAATAAAAACAAGATAACACAATCATTATATTTTATTCTTAAAAAAATAGGAACACCAGTTGTTGTAAACACAATATGTGATTATGATGACGAGAACACTTTTAAGAAACAATTAGATTGGAATAGTGGTTTTGAGAAGACAAGTTTTGATATGAAAGAACTAGGAAAATTCATAAGAACAACTATAAAATTGGAAAAAGAATACAACCTTAGCAAAACTTCAATGTTAGGATATATAGTTTGTGAAAGTAGAAAAGAATATATCAATTTATTTGAATTTGAAAATGGACTTGTTTTATCTCCTTTGGCAATCTTGACTAGAAGTAGTGAGAATGGTCGAGGTGGTGGAGATTTTGATATTTCAGATGTAGAATGGGAAAAATTAAGAGAAGAAAAGAGTATTTATAGAGAATTTCAAGACAATTTAGAGTTTGATAAAAACCTAATTTCTGCTTGGAAAGATTTAGAAATACAATACTTTGAAAAACTACCTGATGAAATCAAAAAAAAATATAAAAATATTTCTTCTAATGTGTTCTTAAAAGCATTTTAGCATTAAAAGGCAAGGCTTAGTTCCTTGCTTTTTTTATAGCTTATAGATAATATTTTATCTATTATGGGGATTAGTTTAAATTTTAGATAATATTTTGACTAATTTAGTGAGTAGTCAAAATTTTTTAATTTTTTTTGACTAAGGATTTGTGAAAAAAAGTAAAATTTTAGAGAAAATAGGTAAAAATAGTTTGTTATAATGCTTTTATAGTGAAAACGAGAATAATAATTTTACTATCTATACGATAAAAACCATAAGATAGAAAAAATTATTCTTGACATACTATATATAATATGATATAATAGTTTTGTAGTTAAGAGAGATACTTGGTACACCTTAAATGCTTTTAAACATTAAAGAGTAACAAGACTTGTTTTTAAATGTGTAATATAATAGTTTTCTCTTGAAACTATAAAAACATTTTAAAATTTAAAAAGGAGAGATGATTTATGAAATTAGCAATGTTAAACACAACTATTGCAACAACAAATGGAGTATTTAAAATTACAGATTTAAGTTTGGAACAAGCAAGACAACTTGCAATGGAAAATAAGGATAATATCTTATCTGCAATAGGACACGAAGCAACTGCACAAGTTATGACAACATTATTAGGTGTGGAAGTATAGTATTTGCACAAGAAAAAGGACAAAAAGCAATCGTACTAAAAATGAATGGTAGAATACCTGAAGGAGTAGTATTAACAGTTGAAGATATGGAAAAAATAGGTTACAGTTTTAAACTTATGGAAAAATTAGAAGACTAGCAATTTATCTTGACATATATAAACCCTAAAAGGAATTGAGAGTAGTGATACTCTCTTTTTCTTTTTTTAAAATGCTATCTAAGTTTAATATGAACTTATTACAAGGCACTATTTAAGTCTTAAATGAACTTGATGATATTTTGTATCAAAAAATTAAATGAACGGTTTTAAAAGGCTTATAGTAGACTTAAATAAATTGGAAAAGAATTGTAGATAATTTGTTGACATACTATATATATTATGATATAATAAGACTATCTTAAAGGACAGATAAAAACATTTTTATTATTTTAAAGGAGTGATTGTATTATGTTAGAAAGAATGTTAGATAGTTTACTTTTTTGGAATATTGTATCTTATATTATATTGTTTATAGCTTTTGTTTTAATAGTTTATGTAGTATGGGATATTTCAAAAGATGTAAAGAAATTTTTAAAAAATAGAAAAGAAAAAAATCAAAAAAATAAAAAATAGGAGATGAAAAATATGAGAACATTAACTATGAAAGAAGTTGTGGAAGAATTAATGGATAGTTATTTAGGAACTGCAAGAGATAGTTTTAACTATATTTTGATATTAGATAGAGCTGGAGATAATGAATTAAAATCTTATCAAGTATGTGTAGAAAATGATGAAGATTTTAAAGATAAAGTAGCTTATGTTTCAGAATATGATTTATTTACTGATGATGTAGGAAAAACTTGGGATATTGAAGATTTTGACTTATATAAGAAAAATGCAATAGTTATTGCTATTAGTGATGTAGAAGAAGTTTAATTAAATAAAAAAGGAGTTTATATATGGAATTAACTAAAAATTTTGAAGTAGGAGATAAAGTATTTTTATTAGGAAGAAAGACTAAGGATTGTGTTATTACAAAAAAGAATAAATTATTTATGTTTACTGTAAAAGGTAAAGAATATAAAGACGGAGAATGGAAAGAATTTGAATTAGATAAAGTCCAATTATATGAATTGTGTAAGACTGATGAAGAAGCTAATGCAGAAATAACTGATATAATTAGAACAAAAAAAGATGAATGGGAGAAAATTATAGATAGGAGAACTCACGATTTTAGGGTATCTGATTTATATAAAAAAATGTATGAGAAGCAATTAGATTTATCTCCATTTTACCAAAGAGATTTTGTATGGACTTTGGAGCAAAAACAAGCATATATTGAGAACTTGTTTAAAGGAAAAGCCGTTATTACGCCTACTTTTATACAATGTTCAAAACCTATTGAAGACAGAGTTGATAGTTTTGATTTTGATGTGTTGGAAGTTGTTGACGGAAAACAAAGACTATCTACAATATTTGAGTTCTTAGAAAACCAATTTTGTTTAGAAGATGGAGTTTATTTTAAGAACTTAAATGCAAAAGATAAAATAGAAATATTGTTTATGAATGTAAAAGCGACTGAAATAACTCCTAGAAAATGGAATGTTGATTTGACTAATGAGCAAAAAATTGAGTTATTCTTAGAAATAAATGAGTTAGGAACTAAGATGTCAGAAGAACATTTGAAAAATATTAAAGAAAAGTATTTAAAAAAATAGTTCAAAAATAGAGTTAGACCTGAAAATCTAACTCTTTTTCATTGACATACTATATAAAGAAGATTTGAAGAAATGCGATATATATAGTTTAATTTTTTTGACATATATTTAGTTTAATGATATAATACAAGTAATACAAACAATAAAACTAAGAAAAGAAATTTTTAAAAATTAGTTGTGAAGAAGTTAGTTATTATCAATTTCTTTCATCATCAAAATCACTATTGCCGTAGTGATTTTTTTGATATTGACATAACATATATAGTATGCTATAATTATAGTGTCTTAAAGGACAAAATAAAAAACATTTTAAAAAGGAGAAAATATGAGAAAAAATATTGAAATTTGGAATGAAATTAAGGAAATAATAGGAGAAAAAATAAGTAATTTCAAATTAGATGAAAGTAAAATACAAGATGGTATATATTATCTAAATGCAAATGATGGTACGGAATTTGATATATTAGTAAATAATAATATGTGTGAGATAGCAAAGTTATATAATGATGATTATATAGCAGTTAAAATATATTGTGAAAGAAATGGTAAATTATTGATTTATACATTTAATGATAAATATGAATGTATAGATGAAGATAAAATAAATAATTTTATGTCTGAAGATGAATTTATGGAATTTGCTTCTAATGTATGTAGTTATACAGATGATAAGGAAGTATGGAACAGTATTATAGATGAAAGTATCTTCTCAAAAGAATATGAAGTTAAAGACTTTTTCTATGAAGAAGATGATGAAGATGATGATGAAGAAGATTATTAAAAATAATTTTCTCGACATAACATATACATTATGATATAATACTTATGATGATAACAAGGATAGAAAAGAGTTGAGTTAAATCAATTTTGATGAAACTCCACTCTTGTTCTTCCTAAAAGTGATTGAAAAAATAATAGATAATTGGATAATTGAAAGGGGTTTTGATTATGGAGAAAATACAAGTATCACTTGGAGCAATCAAAGGAAGACACCCACTTCCTGTTAAAGAATATGTTATTGATGAAGAACTATCAGATGTTACTGATATAGTAGCTATTGAAGAAAAAGTAGATAGTTATTTTGAAAAATTAGATAAAGAATATAAAGAAGCAATACAAATCATATTATATATTACAGGATTAACTGTCGTTACATTAGCAGTTGTTAAAACTTGTAAGAAATTAGGATATGGATTAGTATGTATGCACTTTAATAGAGATAGCAACAGTTACATAGCACAACCTATTTTGGATTAGCTATTACTGTTCATATATATGCGTCCTTTTAAAATAAAATGTTTTGGGAAAAACTAAGTAGAAGATACTTAGTTTTTTCTTTTATTATTATCAACATTATGTTATAATATATTTGTTCATTAATTTTTTTCTTTCATAATTTTGGGAAAGTATGAAGATTTGCTAACAACATTAAAATTAAATTCTAACAACTTTTGTTAATTAAAGAGATGAATTTCATCTCTTTTTTTTTATTATTTTTCCTATGAAAAAACTATGTAATAATTGTCAAAAAATTGTAAAATAAAGTATGGACACCACCATAAATATATGGTATAATACAAATGTCCAATTAAATGAAGTAATAATATATCCATTATTAAAACCCCTCTAATAATGAATATAACAAAAAATTTCAATCACTAAAAGCCATTTCAAGTGGCTTTTTTTCTTAATATAAAAGGAGTTGATATTATGTCTATTTCAAGTTTTCATAAATCTTTTAAAGTTAATAAAAATAAAGTTAATGAGTTCGTTCAAGAATTGTCTACTAAAACTGTTCCTAACCCTATCCTTAACTTTAATTCTAACTTTATTCCAATAAAAATACTATTATGAAAATTATCAATATCTTGAATGGTAAGGGGGTATCTTGACTTCGTTATATAAATCGGTTATAATGTTTTTTGAAAACTTTAAGTAGAGGAAGTGGCAACGACCACCTAAAACCTTGATTGTTCGTTTTGGGTTTCATTCTACAAATGGCACTTATTCTTTAAGGTAGGACGAGAACAATCCCTTTCCTTATTCCTAGTGCATTATATGAGAGAGTAGCAATACTCTCTTTTTTATTCTTGAAACATAATAGTACAAATTTCCAAATTTTTTAAAAGATGATAGTACAAATTTCCCAATTATTTTTATATAATAGTATCTAACAATAACATAAATTGTACTATTATATTGATATTGAATAAAATAAAAAAAGAAGTTTCATAAACTCCTTTACATACACTGTTATCCATTACTGTTTATTGTCTGCCTATTTTTAAAAACATATCTTGTTAATATTTTAATATTTTCTGTATCTTTATTTATAAAAAAACATTTTTAAAACATATACTGTTAATTTTTAATTTAGACTATGAATATATTACTAAGATAGTACAAAGATTTAAAAACATATATCGTTATTATTTAATTAAATTTTACTTTTAACACAAATTCCTCCTATTTAAAAACATATATCGTTATTCTTTGATAGATAATTAATTAATAAAAGAAAATAAAATTCATCATTTTAAAAACATATATTGTTATTGTTTATATTTTTTTCGTATAATCTTCTATTATATGTTTTAAAAACATAGATTGTTAGGTTTTAATTGTTATGTTTTTAGATGGAATTGCTAATCCAAAACCATTTAAAAACATACCTTGTTAGACTTTAATAAATAATAATAAACACACTTCTATTTAATATATTATTTAAAAACATATACTGTTATTTTTTAATTGTAAATGTTAAAAGCCAAATTTATAGATAAAATCCTATTTAAAAACATATATCGTTATTCTTTGATTAAAAATAAATGCCTAGCATTTAGCACAGGTGGAGCATTTAAAAACAAAATTTGTTATTCTTTAATTTCTACTTATTTTTTTTCATTTTTGACTTCCATATTTAAAAACAAATTCTGTTATTATTTAATACTAAGAGAGTATTTGCTTTAAGACAAGATTATTTATTTAAAAACAAAACTTGTTAATCCTTAAATTTAAACCATCTGCAAACTCTACTTTTGCATTTTAAAACATATATTGTTAGGTTTTAATTAATTTTGTTTTGACTTAAAAATCTAATTGATTTAATTTAAAAACAACTCTTGTTACTTTTTAATAAGTGATAATATAACGAAAAACAGAAACAAATATATATTTAAAAACAAATCCTGTTATTATTTAATTAAAATTGAAAAAGATTTAATAAGTGGGATAGTTTTATTTAAAAACAAAATTTGTTATTATTTATATACCTATTTTATCATCTTATATACATATTTTCAAGTTATTTTTATTCCTAATTGGTTTAATATTTATTCTTGACATAATATAAGAGTTAGAAAAAAACTAACTCTTTTTATGTTTTCTTGCAATTTGTTATTGTAAATGTTATAATTATATACGATATATCATTGTTTTTAATTTCCTGAAAAAGCACTATTTTAGATGGTGCTTTTTTTATTTTAAAAAATAGATTTTTTTCTTTTGAAAATTAAGTATTTGTTGACATAATATATAGATTATGTTATAATTACATTACAAAATTACAAAGCTAAATAGGAGTGATGAATGAAATGTTGTTAGAAAAAGTTGTAAAAACAAGAGATGAAATGCCTATTGTTATTGATAGTGGACAGGAAACAGTGGAAGTTGATAGAAGCCAATATATTGGTGGAAGTGATATACCAATTATATTGGGAATATCAGGTTTTACAAAACCAAACAAGTTAGCACAACTTAAAAATAAGATAATACCTTATGAAAATAAGAAAACTCTTTATACAGAGTTTGGACATATTTTTGAGCCTTTTATAAGAGAGGTTGCTAACAAAAAATTTAATATGAATACTGTTCCTTGTTGCAAAACAAGTGAAGAGTTGGGGTTAAGAGCGAATTGTGATGGATATGATAGTGAAAAATCAATGTTATTAGAAGTAAAAACAAACAATGGAGAACACACAGATAAAACAGATTACATAGTACAAATACATTTTTATATGGCTATGTACAATGTTAAAAAGTGTATACTTGCAGAATATGGAAGAACAAAAGAAGAAGAAGAAGCTATAAATGAATTATTAGAAAATAATGCTAGTGAAGAAGAATTAAATAAAAAGGCTAGTGCATTATTTGATAAAAATAGAATACAATTCACTGAAATAAATTATGATAAAGACTTGGAAGCTAAAATCTTTTTTTGTATAGAAAACTTTAAAAATATAGATTTACCAATGGCAAAAAGAAATAATAATTTTGAAATTATGTGTAAAATCTATGGAAAATTAGAAACAGAAAAAGATAAAGAAAATTTTGAAAAAATTTCAAAAGTTATGGATAAAGTTGATATTTATTTTAAAGATAAAAATATCTTAAATGGTATTGAAAAAAATATGATAGAATTTATAAATCAAGATTTTATCCTAGAAAAAATAAAAAATAGTAATTTTAATTTCTTTAAATATAAAGGTGCTACTTTTTCAAATAAATTTGATACTAAAGCCTTTCAAAGAGAAAATGCAGATATTTTTCAAAAATATGTAAAAGAAATTGAAGTTAGCACTTCTGATAGTATAAGAGGTAAAATAATTAAATATACACCTTTTATGGAAATAGAAAATAAAGAAATTGCTAAAATAGAAGAAAGTTTTGAAGATTTTAAAGTTAAAGTTGGAGAAACTATAACAGATGATGAATTAAAAGGTGTAAACAATATAAAAATTAAACTGACACAATTAAAAGAAGATTTAGAAAATGCAAATATTGTAGATACTGAAACTTTATTGAAAATGATAAAAGATTATAAATTAGAAGATTTACCTACAATAGATACAAAGAATTTCTATTTCTTAAAAGGAAAGAAAACAATTCAACAAAGAATAAATAAAAAATTATTAGAATTTGAACACCCTGATTTATTGGAAAAATATACAAAAACAGAAGAAGTGGAAGAAAAAGTTGAATTTAAGTAAAAAAAAATAAAAAAAAGCAAGGCTAAATACCTTGCTTTTATAATGAACAAATATTGTTGATTTTTACACTAAATTATATTTTACTTCTTTCTAATTTAAAAACAAATCTTGTTATTTTTTAATGTTGTTTGTCCATTATTTTTTATTTTCTCAACTATATTATTTAAAAACAAAACTTGTTAATCTTTAATAAAACTTTAAATTTATATATGCTATCAATTTTAAAATTTAAAAACAAAACTTGTTAATCTTTAATATATAAAAATCCATTAATTGAATTTAATTAATATTTCAGAATATCCCAATCTTCCGTATTCTTTTAATAAATTTCCCAAGTAATATACTATTTTATATTTTTTTATTAAAAGTTACATTATTTCTATCCTTAAATAGAATTTTAAAATTATTGTTTGGTAAAACTTATATATCTATAATATCATCTTATAGACATAAAATCAAGTTATTTTTATCCTTAATCGGTTTAATATAATTTTATTTTTTTATTGACATACTATATATGTTATGATATAATAAAATATATAGTATAAAAAGAGGAGTGAAAAAATTATGATTTATCCTGTTAAAAATTTAACTAGAATTGTAATGAAATTCAATATTGTTGATAACAAAGAAATAGAATGTGAATTAGTAAATATTAATAATTTAAGAGTAGGAATTTTAATAAGATTGTATGATTTAAAAAATAATCTTGAATTATTGTTCGACGACATTAATAGAAATGAACTCTTAGGAATTTTAAGTTTTAAAAATGGAGATACAAAATTGTTATTAGAAGAATTTTGTATAAGCGATTGTATAGAAGTAGGTATTGATAAAGAAAAATTATTAGATATAAAAGTCAATGAAAATTTATTAGAAAAATTAGGTTATAGATTAGAATATGAAGTTATAGAGTATTCTGAATTTTTAGAAGAAAAACAAAAATTCAAAGAAATATCAAAAGAAATTTTTTATGAAAAAATTAAAGAAAATATAGACAAGTTATTCTTAGCAGTAGACGGAACAAAAGAATTTATTAAATGCAATACACCAATAATTGACATAGATTATATAAAGAGAGGTGTTTAAAAATGAGAGAACATATTGATGAAAGTTATAATAATAGATTTATTAGTTTGTATAGGATTGTTGCTTCAAAAACAATAGAATACAAAAAAGAGAAAATAGATATTTTAGCAATAGGAATTTCTTTTAGATTGTTTGATATAAAATCAAACAAAGAAATTCTATTTAACCAATATCCATTCAGTGATGAAAGAATAGGAATATTAAAAAGAATAAAAATATATAATGGAGAAAAAGTTCTTGTAAGTACACCTATTTATCTAACAGATTGTATTCAACTTTATGTAACAGAGAAAAATTTTTGCAAAATTCAAATTAAAAGAAGATTATTAAAAAAATTAGGTTTTATTTTAAAAATAAAAATCAAAGGTTTCTATAAAGACAATGATTACGAAGATAATATTAGTTATTCAAAAACTATTGAAGATTTAAAAGAAAGTCAAATATCAAGAGAAGAATTTAAAGAAATTCTTAAAGAAAATATTAAAGATTTCACAACTATTCTTGACGATGAATATAAAGGAAAAACAAGGTTAAATCTTCCTGTTGAATACAATTCAAACTTTAAAGAAAAAGTAAATTAAAAAGAGTGATATCACTCTTTTTTTGTTGCATTTTGAATTTAATATTGACATAATATATATGGTATGGTATAATAAAAGTGTCTTAAAAGACAAAAAAACATTTTGAAATTTAAAAGGAGTGAATGAATTATGAGAGAAAATATCAAAAAACTAAACAAAACTTTATTCTTATTAGGAAGATTTTTAAAAAGATTGGAAATAAAAGAAAATAGGATAACTGATATTAGTTTTTACAGTGCAGTAGAAGATGATTGTTCTTATATAAAAAGAATTATTTCTGATGATGTAATACCTTTATTAGATAACAGAGGTATCTTCATAGATTATGGTAAAAGAATAATATCTGTTTATGATGATAAAGGTAAAAATTTAGTTGGAAGACAATTTGATTTATCAGTTACAGATGAAACAGGACATACTAAATTAGGCGAAATTATATTCAGTTATTAGGAATTCTTTTAAAAAAAGAACAAAAGGAGAAAAATTATAAAAATGGTTGATGTTGTTGATTTATCATATTTTATTATAAGAAGAAGTAAAGAAAGGAATAATCCTATTAGCCATTTACAGTTACAAAAACTGTTGTTTATTTTACAAAAGATGAATTTAGAAAAAAATAAAGTACCATTATTCAATGAAAAAATATACGCTTGGGATTTTGGAACTATGATAAAAGAAGTTTACAATGAATTTTGCGTTTTTTCATCTTTAAAAATTATTTTATCTGATTTTGAATATGGAAAATATTTAGATAAAATAAATAAAATAAAATTAGAAAAATTTTTGATAGATTATATAGATGAATTTTCTCAAAAAAAATCTTGGGAAATCTCTTCTATTAAGAATTTAACTTGGGAGAAAATTTATGATAATGGTAAAGGATATAAAAAACTTATTACTTTAGATGATATGAAAGAATGAAAGGTTGTGAAAAAATGAAAAAAATTTATAAAAATTTTGATAATTTTAAAAATAATATATTGAAAAGTTTAGCACCATTAGTCAAAACACTAGAAATTCATTTTTGGGGAAATTTTTTAAGTGATTTTAGATTAAAGATTGATTTTAAAGATACTAATAATACAACTGAAAATTTTGAAAAAATTTCTTTTAGAACAATTAAAGATGTTCTTTTGAGAGTTGGAGTTTTTCAAGAATTTGAAGACTTAAAAATAAGTGAGATTATGATTGACTATATTGACAACACTTTTATTTTTGTTATTGAAAATGGAAATAAAATAATTACAGAGAAGAAAAAATTTGATGAAAACACAGATTTCTTTTATGAAATAAAATTAATAAAAAATACTATTTTGGCAAATGAAAGGTAAAAAATGGATAAAGAAAAAAGTAAAAAAATACAAATAGAAATGGTAAAAAGACTTGATGAATTAATTTTACAAAAAAAATTAACAAGAGCCGAAGTTGAAAGAAAAGCTAATTTAGGAAATGGGACAATCAGAAATTGGATTGTTTCATATCCTGCAATAGATAAGTTTTACAGGGTAGCACAAGTTTTAGAAGTTTCAATGGAATATTTGTTATATGGAAAAATAACTGAAAAAGACAAAAGGATTTTTCAAATAAGAGAGATAAAAGAAATAATTGAAAAATTAGATGATGTCAATTTGCAAATAGCTTATGATTTGATAAAAGGGTGTGAAAAAAGAAATGAAAAAGAAAAATAAATTTAAAAATATTAAAAATAAAAAAGAAAACAATGATTTATTAACTAATCATTTATTGCCG
>ERZ773014.1720-NODE-1720-length-13490-cov-2.934276_pt1 | contig 13490 bp, 10 predicted proteins | sample MGYA00580841_ERZ773014 | MGnify/ENA primary metagenome ERZ773014 (study PRJEB29015, sample SAMEA2737989) | human oral metagenome | biome: human oral; feature: human-associated habitat; material: dental | place: China | collected 2067 ...
CGTCTATGAATCCGTTTTTTCTTCTTTGTTGGAAAAAACCTTGATTGCAGAGTCGGTTGACAGGGCGTCGGAAGTAGCAAGAAAATATAGAAATTGCATACGTATCGTTTGCTTAGACGGTACCGTCTTTAACGTAGGCGGCTCCCTTACCGGCGGCAGTTCTGCCCGAGCCGTGTCTTCCGTAACGGGACGCAAGCAGGTTATTGAGAAAACGGCTTGCGACTTAAGAAAAAAAGAAGATATATTGCAAAATATATCAGCGGAAGTGGCGGCAGCCACGAGAATTTTTAATGAACGGAGTACGGCGGTAACCTTACTTACGAGAAAGTTTACTGAAACGACAGAGGTTTTGAGGCGCTGTGAATGGCAGCTACAGAAAAGTGCAGCTGATTACGAGCAAATAAAGGATGAAATTCGTAATGAAGCGGCAGGGGAGCAACGCCTGAATGAGGTTCGTTCGGAAATACAGAACCTTCTGGTAAAGGCACAAGAGCGCCTGTCCGCTTATGAGGAAAAAGAAAACACCTCAATAATTGAAGATCTGAAACAGCAAGTGTTAAAAGCCCGAGAAAATACGGACTATATAGGCACCTCTTTGACAGAACGGCGTATAGAAGCGGCCAAGCTTACAGAACTAATTGCACATTTACAGGAAAGCAGGCAAGAACAGATTGGACGTCTGGAAGAGCTGGGGGCACAGGAAAAAGGGCTGATCCGTAAGCTTGACGAAGTAAAAGAGCAGATTGAGTCATTAAGTCGGCAGCGGCGTGTTGATGAAACGTTACTGGTTGAAAAGGAAAAGGCCGTTATTGCCAAAGAGGCTGACAAGAATGCTTTTTATCAGGCCAGAGAAGCGAATTTCAGTAAGGGACAGGCGGCTGACGAGGAACTTAAGCTTTTACGAGAAGAAAAAGAACATTACCGGCAGCAAATAAGTCGTGCCGATATTCAAATTGAAAAATACGGTAGTGAGATTTCAAGATGTACGGAAAAATTAACCGACCAGGGATTGACACGTGAAGATGCGGAAGCTCGTAAACAAGAAGGTTCTTTGCGAGAATTGCAAGAAACGGTCCGCTCTTTAAAAAGCCGTATAGCTGAACTCGGCACGGTCAATCCCAATGCGGATGAAGAGTATAGGGAAGTGGCTGCCAAAGCTGAACTTTATGAGCAACAGAGTCGTGACCTTGCTGAATCGCAAGGAAAATTGGAAGCGATAGTAGCAGAAATCGATAAGGCCATGTCCACACAGTTTGAGCAAGCCTTCAATGAAATCGGAGGTTACTTTCAACAAATCTTTTCACGACTTTTCGGCGGCGGTACGGCTAAGATATTGTTGAACGACACTCACAACATATTGACCAGCGGCATCGACTTTTTAATTCAACCTCCCGGAAAAAAGGCCCAGTCTTTGACCTTATTGTCCGGCGGTGAACGGGCACTTACAGTTATTGCACTGTTATTAGCTTTCCTGGCTTATCGGCCGGCTCCGTTTTGTCTGGTCGATGAAGTTGATGCGGCCCTGGATGAGGCTAATGTAGATCGAATGGCCAGGTATTTGAAAAATTACAGCGGTGATACGCAGTTTATTGTTATCACACATCGACGTAAATCCATGGAAGCGGCTAATACCCTGCAAGGCGTAACAATGGAGGAAAAAGGGGTATCGAAGTTGATCACGGTCCAAGTTGATGAATTCATAGAGAAGGGAACTTAAGGAATGGGCTTTTTTTCAAAATTAAAAGACAGTCTGGAAAAAACGAAGAAATCCTTATTTACAGGTATTGAAACGGTTGTTCTGGGGTATGCAAACATAGACGACGAAATGTACGATGACTTGGAAGCGGTTATGCTCACAGGCGACATAGGGATTGAAACGACCGATTATTTACTGGAACAGATTCGAGAGGGCGTAAAGTCAAAGGAGATTAAAGACGGAAGCGATGTTGTACCGTATTTGGAAAAGGTCGTTGTAAAATTATTGGAAGAAAACGATGAGCCGGAACAAGATACGGAAGGGACGAAGGTCATTTTTATAGTCGGTGTAAACGGTGTCGGTAAGACAACAACTATCGGTAAACTTGCAAAATACTATACGGAACACGGTAAGTCCGTCATGATTGCTGCCGGAGATACCTTCCGGGCCGCCGCCTCCGATCAGCTGACTATTTGGGCGCAGCGTGTAGGCGTGCCTATTATTAAGCACCGGGAAGGCGCTGATGCGGCGGCGGTGGTTTACGATGCTACGGCTTCCGCCAAAGCCCGTCATGCGGACATACTCCTGGTAGATACGGCGGGGCGGTTGCATACGAAAAATAATTTGATGGAAGAGTTGCGGAAGATGGCTCGTGTAGCTGCTAAAAATATTGAAGGAGCTCCGCACGAAACATTCTTGGTATTGGATGCAACGACGGGGCAAAATGCCGTCAGTCAAGCTAAGTTATTCGGTGGAGTAGTACCTCTTACGGGCGTGGTTTTGACAAAATTGGACGGAACGGCCAAGGGCGGTATCGTATTGTCTATCAAACGGATACTCGGCGTACCTGTTCGCTGGGTCGGTGTCGGTGAAGGCGCGGACGACTTACAGCCCTTTGATGCGACTCAATTTGCCGATGCCTTGTTTGAACGAGCCGGTACGGAAGTGGAAGAAGCTAGCGGAAAGGGATAGGTAAACTAAGTAAAACGAGACGGAAGTACATATAAAATTAGGAGGAGATACTATGTTTCTCGGCAATCTGGATCAGTGGGAGAAAGATGCACAATATGTACCCGCATATATAAGACCGTTTATCGAAATGTTGGCTCATGTGGATTTCGATACGCTGGAAACGGGCAGACATGAATTGGGTAACGGCAACTATATGAATGTTGATGAGAGTGTGACGGCTCCGGCAGGTGAACGTAAGACGGAATGCCATAGTCGATATATAGACATTCAGGTACTCGTCGACGGAAGTGAATATATAGGATGGCAACCTTTGTGTCGTCTGGGAGAGGTGACGGAAGATCGTTCGGCGCAAGATGCACGTTTTTTCAGTCCGTTTCTTGAAAATGATGTTTTTGTTGTGATGGAAAGACGCAAGACTTTTGCCGTTTTTTATCCCAATGACGGGCATCGGTGTTTATGTGCTCCTGACGGTAGGGGAGCAGCCGTCCGTAAGATAATCGTCAAAGTAAAAGTACAGGAAGAGGCTTGATATGGAGACCTTATTAAAGGAAGTCGGACTGGCCCTGTGCGATATACGGCGACGGAAACCGCTGATTCACGAAATCACAAATTATGTTACGGCTACTGACTGTGCGAATATTACTTTGGCATTAGGAGCCAAGCCTATCATGGCTACAAGACCGGTAGAAGCGAAAGAAGTGATTACGCGGGCCAAAGGGGTCGTATTAAACTTAGGAACCCTTGACGATGAACGGCTTAAGATTATGGAAAAGGTGGCGGCCATAGGTACCGATCACGGAGTCCCCATGGTACTCGATCCGGTCGGTGCTGGCAGTATGGAAAGCCGTGCCAATGCAGCCGGTAAATTGCTTGAAGCGGGACGAATGGCCGTGATTCGTGGTAATGGTGATGAAATAACGAGCTTGGCAACGGGGAAACTTACTCAAGGTGCCGGCGTAGATAATAGCGGCAAGATACAACTTACCGGTGAAGAAGTAAGAGAATTCAGCCGGAAACTGGGGACTGTCGTTGCTGTTACGGGCGCTGTGGATATTATCTCCGACGGAAAGCGGACCGTGTCTTGTCATAACGGTAGCCCGTTGCTACCTTTTGTTACCGGCACGGGGTGTATGACGACGGCTCTCATTGCCGCTTTTGCTTCCGTAACGGATGCTTTTACAGCGGCTGTAGGGGGCATTCTCTCTTTAGGCCTGGCGAGTGAAATGGTTGTAAACAGAGATCCTCGAACGGGACCGGGAACTTTAAGACAACGATTATGTGATTGTGTTTTTGAGTTGCATAAAGATATTTATATTTTGGACGGAAGGGTAGTGAAAGACTATGAATAATCGAAAGCCCTTGACCCGCTTGGCCGTAGCCGCTTTGTTGGTTGCGCTGGGAGTCTTATTGTCCCCTTTATCGGTACCTGTCGGAGCGGCGAAAATATTTCCCGTACAACATGCATTAAATGTTATGGCCGCTGTTATTTTGGGATGTCGTTACGGAACGGCTGCGGCTTTTTGTATTTCGACATTGCGTAATATTTTGGGCATGGGAACGGTATTGGCCTATCCGGGCAGTATGTGCGGTGCCTTTTTGTCAGCCTTCATGTATAAGCGTACGGGTAGCGTGTATGCGGCGGCTATAGGGGAAGTAGTAGGTACGGGTATTATCGGAGGTCTCATTTCCTGGCCGATAGGATCTTACATACTCGGATCAGCCGGTGCGGCTTGGTTTTTCTTCGTCGTTGCCTTTTTACCGAGTACCGTAACGGGGGCAGTCGTCGGTACCTTCGTTTGCAAGGTACTGCCGTTGGAAAGATTCAAAGAATACATATACAGATAAGCCTGTTTTAACATGGGAATTTCCGCTTCACGACTTGACTTATAAAGTGTGTATGTATTAAACTGATAGATGGTACTGGGTTTTCAGCGTCGGTTTTTGTTTGCACTTTTTAATTTAACGAGGAGTTTATATGGAGAAAGATATTCGTGCCCATGTTTTGCGTGTCGCTCTTGAAGAATTGAATCAATGCGGTCCCGCATTTCATATGGATGATTTGGCTCGTCGTCTGCATATCAGTAAGAGAACCTTATATGAGAATTTTTCATCCAAACAGGAAATTGTTAAAAATGCTATTCTTTCAGTTATGGATGATTTATATACCCACCATGTAAAGCTTATTGAGGATGAAAGTAAGACGGTGGAGGAGAAACTGCTTACCTATTTTGACGCACGATCCGAAATGGTAGAAATTATTTCGCTTCGCCAATATGAAGCTATCTTGAGAAAAATGCCGGAAATCGCCCCCGAATTGGCAGAGGCAAGCAAAAGAGATTGGAATTTATTATTAAACTTTTTGCAAGACGTAGCACAGTCGGATGAGTATAAAGACTTCTATGTTTTTGCTTTATTGCATATGCTCATGGGGGCGGCCACCAATATTTTAAATCATTTGGATGAACTTGAAGACGATAAATACTATTCCTACCCGAAGTATATGGAAGAATGTATGCGCATCGTGCTATACGGTATTAAGAAGTAAGAGGAGGATTCACCTACTATGAGGTCAAAACGTAAAGGTTTGGCAGTAAGTTTATTAGCAATTGCTGTGGCGGCAGCAGTTGCCGGTTGTGGCGGTAACGCAGGCGGAGAGAAGCAGCCCGTAGCCGTTAATACATATAAAATTGTAGCGGAAGACACGATTGTTCCCGCTGAGTACAGCGGTGTCGTAGCGGCAACGGATAAGGTACCCGTTATGCCGAAGGTGTCCGGTCGCGTTTTGGAAAAATACGTACAGGGCGGTCAAGCCGTTGCGGAAGGCCAACCGTTGTTTCGATTGGACAGTCGTTCCTATCAGGCGGCTTTAAATGCTGCAAAGGCCGGACAGGCACAGGCGGCGGCTAATCTTGCCAACCAAGAGCTTAACTTGCGTCGTTACCAGACTTTGGCTGATGAAGATGCTATTGCCATGCAGACCGTGACGGATCAGGAAGCTGCTACGGCCCAACAAAATGCCGTGTTGCAGGCTCAAGAAGCACAGGTAGCGGCGGCACAGGATAATATGGACGATACTATTGTGTATGCTCCTTTCAGCGGGACGCTGAACGTTGACGATGTACCGATCGGTACCTTCGCGACAGCCGGAGGCACGGCTTTAGTCACTATTTCATCCAATAATCCCGTATTCGTCGATTTTACAATCAGTGAAGCCGAATACTTGGAAATGGTCAAATCCGGGGCCGGTAATCCTACATCTTGGGGCGATCATTTAAAATTGCGTCTCAGTGACGGATCCATGTATGCTTATGAGGGACATATTGCACAAGTAAATCACGGTATGAACGGTAACTCGGGCTCCATTGTTGTAAGAGCTGTCTTCGATAATCCGGAAAATGTTCTCTTGCCGGGTATGTATGCTACAGTCATTTCCGATGCACAGGTTAAGAGAAAAGCGATTACCGTACCGCAGCGTGCCGTACAGCAGACTTTAGGTAAATACTTCATTTCCGTTATTAATGAAAACGGAGAAGCTAAACAAAAAGAAGTAAAAGTAGGTCCGCAGATCGGCAAATTCTGGCTGATTACGGACGGTTTACAAGATAATGATATCATTATCGTTGACGGTTATCAGAAAGCTAACGGTGCAAAATTGAATCAGCATTTGTTGACGAAGGATGATATTCTCAACCCTTCAGCCGATGACGGACAGTCCAAATAGGGGGATCAAAAGTGATATCTAAGTTTTTTATAAACAGGCCGATTTTTGCTATCGTCATCTCTCTGGTCATTTCCATTGCCGGGATCTTGTCGATTATAACCTTGCCTGTTTCCAAATATCCTAAGGTTACACCGCCGCAAGTTCGTGTATCCGCCATGTATACGGGAGCTAATGCGGAAGTTGTCGGAACGACCATTGCCAGTGTTATTGAACGGCAAATGATGGGGGTCGACGATTTAGACTATATGGAAAGTACCAGTAGCGACAACGGTATGTATTCTCTGACCGTTCAGTATAAGAGCGGCAGTAACGAAGATATGGATACGGTTAATACTCAGAACCGTGTCAGTCAAATATCGGCTACCTTACCTACGGAAGTTACGAGTACGGGCGTAACCGTACAAAAGTCGTCAAATTCCATGGCAATGGTATTTTCACTGGTATCGCCTAACGGGACTTATGACGGTACTTTTATGAAAAACTATGCAACTCAGTATTTCATGGATGCATTGAAGTCCGTAAACGGTGTCGGTACGGTTCAGGAATTCGGTGCCGATTACGCTATGCGTATTTGGCTCGATCCTTTAAAAATGAGTGTTTTACAAGTTACACCGACGGATGTCATTACGGCTATTCGTACGCAAAATTCACAGGCTGCTGTCGGTACTATCGGTGCTCAGCCGTCTCCGACGGATCAGGCTTATCAGTACACTTTGCGTGCTAACGGCCGTTTGTCTACAGCCGATGAGTTCGGAAATGTAATTATTCGAACCAATAAGGACGGCAGTGCGGTTCGCGTTAAAGATATCGCCAAAGTGGAATTGGGATCGAAGAGTTATGATGTATTCGGTTTATATAAGGGTAACCCCAGTGCGACATTTATGGTCAGCTTGTCGGCAGGAGCTAACGCTATGCAGGCTGTTTCCGGAGTCAGAAAAGCCTTGGAAGAAGCTAAGAAAAACTTCCCCAGTGATATGGAATACAAGGTTATATATGACAGTACGAACTTTGTTCGTGAATCCATTAAGGAAGTTATTGAAACCTTTATTGAAGCGTTATTGCTTGTAGCTTTAATTGTATATCTTTTCTTGCAAAGCGGACGGTCGACGTTGATTCCTTTGATTGCCGTTCCCGTATCCTTGCTCGGTACTTTTGCACTCTTCCAGGTACTCGATTTTACGATTAATACGTTAACCCTTTTTGCCATGGTATTGGCAATCGGGCTTCTTGTCGATGATGCTATCGTCGTTATTGAAGCCGTTGAGTATGAAATTAAATACAATAATAAAAAGCCTAAAGAAGCGACAATTATTGCCATGGAAAACGTACAAAACCCGGTTATCGGGGTTGCCTGCGTGTTAGCGGCCGTATTTGTTCCCGTATCTTTCTTAAGCGGCATGAGCGGCATCCTGTATCGGCAGTTTGCCTTGACTATTGCTATCTCCGTCGCCATATCAGCCTTCGTCGCACTGACTTTAACGCCGGCACTTTGTGCCACAATGCTTAAGGTTCACAAACCTACAGAATCGGCAAAGGGGATTGAGGTATTCTTTGAGAAATTCAATGAATATTTTGATAAATTTATTAACTGGTACGGTAAGAGACTGGCTCACTTGCAACTTCATTTAAAGTGGGTAGTGGCTTTTCTCGTCATTATCAGTGCCGTAACAGGTCTTTTGTTTACGCGTATCCCTACCGGCTTTGTTCCGTCGGAGGATAACGGGTTTGCCATGGTCGATATTACACTTCCCGAAGGCACATCTCAGACGGAAACGGAAAAGGTAGCTCGTAAGGTAGGCACGTGGTTGCAACAGCAACAGGGTGTTAAGGACGCCATGGAAATTGTAGGCTTCGGCATGTTGGCAGGCGGCCAAAAGTCGAATGCGGCCGTCGTCTTTGTCACTATGGATGATTGGAGCGAACGAAAGACCAAGGATTTATCTATCGATACATTAGTTGGCAAGGCTATGGGATTCGGTAATGCCATTCCCCAAGCTACTGTTATAGCCATTAATCCGCCGCCTATTGACGGTATGGGCACAAGTTCGGGCTTTACCATTGAAATTGAAGACCGTGGCGGTCACACTACGGCCGAATTGGCGGATGTAGCGAAAAAGTTTATCGCTGCGGCAAGCAAACACCCGGAGATCGGTTCGATTCGCACTTCATTCTCCAATGATACGCCTACGTATCAGTTGGATATTGACAGAGAACAGGTAGCTCGACAAAAAGTGGCTTTAACGGATCTGTATGCCGTCTTACAGGCGTATTACGGGTCGTACCAGGTTAATGATTTTACGACTTTTGGACGTAACTTTAAGGTCGTACTTCAAGCAGCACCCGAATTTAGAGAAAAGATTCAAGACAATCGACATATTTACGTACGAAACTCGGACGGTCAGTTGATTTCTGTAGATAATTTCGTTCGTCCCAAAATGACGGGTACGGCACCGATGATTACCAGATTTAATGATTATCCGGCTATTACGATTACCGGTTCGCCGGCACAGGGCGCAAGCTCGGGTGATGCCTTAAAAACCCTTCAAGAAACGGCGGATACGACGCTTCCTGAAGGCTATACGTATGAATGGGCGGGTATGAGCCGTGAAGAAGTAGCTGCAGGCAGCAAGACCCTGTATATCTTCGCGTTGGCATTACTCTTTGTATTCCTGGTTTTGGCGGCCTTATATGAAAGTTGGAAAGTTCCGTTTGCCGTGCTTTTCAGTGTGCCTACGGGATTGTTCGGAGCTTCTTTATTTGTATACTTACTGAATCAGACGAACAATATTTATTTCCAAATCGGTATTTTGGCAGTTATCGGTTTGGCGGCTAAGAATGCTATCCTCATTATTGAATACGCAAAGGTGCGTGTTGATGAAAGAGGGATGGATGTAGTTTCAGCAGCTATTGAAGCAGCGAAGATTCGACTTCGCCCTATCGTTATGACATCTCTAGCCTTTGTCATGGGTTGTATACCTTTGGCTATTGCCAGCGGGGCCGGAGCGGCATCTCGTGTTACCATGGGGATTACGGTCGTTTTCGGGACATCCGTTGCGACCATTTTAGGTGTGTTTATCATACCCATGCTCTTCATTATTATTGAAAGTATAGGTGGCGATAAAAAGATACGTGAAGAAGGTCAGATTACTCGTTTACACGAATAAAAGGCCTAAAAAACAGGTACTTCCCAAAGGAAGTACCTGTTTTTTGCTTGAAGAGAAGACCGGTCCTTTATTATAAAGGGCCGGTCTTCATCTTTTAGTTATTGAAGTAGCTTCTTTTTTAAGCGTTCATACTCTTGCGTGTAGTACGGTCGTATTTGTGATTCCCTAAGGTCATTGCCGAAAGCTCTTCGGCTAATTGCCACCATGGGCGGTGACTGAATTCTCTTGGCGACAGCAAAGCCGGAAAAAAGGTTCCACCAACGTTCCAAATCGGCAATGAATTCGGACGGACCCGGAAAGATGTCGGTAATACATAAGGGCGTATGCAGGTTTTCTTCCAGAGTCCCTTCGTCATACCAACGCAAAATCGTTTCGGGTGTGGCTCTTTGCCAACGTTCGACAAAGGAGGAGAAGAGATAGTCATGATAGGGATAGATAAGCGGATCACCCTGGCCTTTTGTAATATCCTGAGCGGCCGATAATTCAGCACTGGGAATAATGTCGATACTGCCTTGGGGTACTACTTCACGGCCAAAGACTTCAGTATTAAGATAGTGTGCCAAGTCGTATACCTGGTGTTTCCATAAATCGGCTGTAGCGGCTAAAAAGCCGGCCCCGTCTCCGTATAAGGTGGCATAACCGACAGTCATTTCAGCCTTATTGGCGTTACAAGTAAATGCTCCGCCAAAGGCAGCGGCGGCTGCTGCTAAAATACGCGAAGATCGATCACGAGCCTGAACATTTTCTTCCATAAAAGGTGTAAGTGTAAGAGGCGACAATACCTCGCCGTTACGAGTAAGATTCATTTGTAAAAATTGCTTTCTCGTAAGTTCCAGACTATCCTGGACAGGAATGACCGAATAAGTACAGCCGATATTTTTAGCCGATTCTTCAGCAAGACTTTTGGTTATTTGCGAATTATATGTACTCGGCATATTGACGAGAAGCATGTCTTCAGGTTTAAATACTGTTGCGTAAAGAGCGGCGTTTACCGCTGAATCGATTCCGCCGGACACACCGATGACGACCCTGCGAATACCGGCTTGTTCCGTGAATTTTTGAATCCCGTAATGCAGGGCTTCATAGATAGAAGCTGCTTCAGAACGCTGTGAAGATATGGATTTCATGCCCGTAAAGGAGCGAGTATCAGGATCGAAGGTCAAGACAGCCAACTCATTTGTATAGGGAATGCCTTCATAAAAAAGAGAGCCGTCGTTATTATAGGCTGTGGCCGATCCGTCGAAGGTATAAATATTTTTCCCGTTATTTTGGACACCTGTACAGTTTACATAAACAGCCGGTTTTTTGAAGCGGTTTAACGAATGACCGAAGAGGCGATGGCGTCGTTCCGGCTTTCCTAAGGTAAAGGGAGAATTGGAAATATTTACATACAAGTCTATGTCATATGAATCGTTCAGATAAGACATGGGTTTTACGGCATAGTTCTCATCCCAGCTGTCTTCACAGATTAAGGGACCTATGATTAACTCATCTCCGTTTTTAAAAGTCAGATGAAGCGGTGACAGAAAGTCTTCCGGAAAAGCGTGGCGTTCCGTAGCCACCTCGGTAAGAGAGGTAAAATAGCGAAGATCATCAAACTCTCTGTAGTCGGGTAGGAGGGTTTTTATATAAAAAGGATAAGGAGACCGTCCGGGAGCAATGAATTTACCGTTTTGAGCAATAAACATGGCATTATATTTTCGTATGCGGCCATCAGGATTGATTTTTTCCTTTTCCAACGCGACATTACCGAATATGACGGTAATATTCTCCGATAAGGTTCGGATTTCTTCGCCCAGACTGATACATTCATTCATATAGTCGGTCTGATCCCAGTTATCGCCGATGAAATATCCCGGTATACACAATTCGGGAAAAATGATAAGATCGCAATTTTTGGTGATTGCTTCTCGAATATATTCTTTCATGCGAGTTACATTTCCCCTTGCATTTCCGGGCTCTACCAATAGTTGTGCCAAGCCGATTTTTAACATAGTCTGCCTCCTTCGACATATCTTGTTATAATACTACCATAATGAAAGCGGTAAAGACAGACAAGGTGCATAATTAATCTTTTTTGTGTGACCGCGTTTCATGGTATAATAAAGAAGTTTCAAAAGTTTTATTAACATCAGCGGAAGGATTGTGACAACACATGCATTTAGGCGTACAGGAATTGGTAGTTATATTAATCATTGTTATCGTACTTTTCGGAGGTAGTCGTCTTGCAGGCATCGGTAAGGCTTTGGGAACAAGCATGCGTGAATTTAAAGAAGAAGTAAACCGCAACGAAAGTGATGACGAGAAAAAGGGTATTTCGAAGGACGAAAAATCGGAGAAATAAACCTGTATAAAAGATTGTGATGAAAAGAAAACTTAATTGTTTAAAATAGTTTTAGAAAACTATAGAAAGAGATTCAGTTTTCTGATATAATAATCCGTGTAATCGAGTTTATCGATGAAAGGAGATTCAGTATGAAATTAAAAACTGCATTTGCAACCTTGGTTGCAACCATGTATATGGCGTCTTTCGGCGTCGTAGGAGCGACCGGAACACTTTCCGATACGGTTCTTTCACAGTACGGGGCAAGCGGTATTGCCGGGAATTCATTGAAAGGAAGCGGCTCTGATTGGGTGTCTCAACTTCTTAATATGGTTAAGGGCGGTGCTTCGGCCAAGGATATCGGCAGTACCTCCGCTACGGATAACAAGACTTCTTCGGCTTCCGATAATAAGGGGATGACGGATAAAAAAGAACGGCCCAATCATTTGGAATTGGTCATGGTCATCGATCAGAGCGGTTCCATGAGCGGATTGGAAGACGATACTATCGGCGGCTTCAATTCCATGATTTCCAAACAGAAAAAAGATGATGTAGATGCTAACGTAACGGCTGTTGTTTTCAGCGATAATGCGAAGACTATTTATGATCGTGAACGCTTGGGAAATGTCCGGGAAATGACCGATAAGGAATATACTCCCGGCGGTATGACAGCTCTGATGGATGCTATCGGTACGACTATTACGAAGGTCGAAAAGTATGATGGCATTAACGAAAAGAATAACAAGGTTCTTTTCGTTATTATTACGGACGGTCAGGAAAACGATAGTAAGGAATATACGAAAGATACAATTAAACGTATGATTTCAGATAAACAGGAAAAAGACGGTTGGGAATTCGTTTTCTTGGGCGCTAACATTGATGCCGCATCGGAAGCTAAGAGCATTGGCGTGAAAGCGGAAAATGCAGCAAAATATAAGAATACGGATGCAGGTGTAAGAGCTAACTATGCAGCTGTGGCTGATTTGGCAAAAGACATTGTGTCGGATAATCGTATTCGGAGCAACTGGAAGAACAATTTAGTTGAAGACAATCAATAATGACATGAGAAAAGCGCTTATCCTCGGATAAGCGCTTTTTGTTGTATTTTTATCTCGACGGTTGGTATTCGATAAAGGTCTATTAATTAATTGGTTGCTTTTACATGAACTCGGTATTCTTATTTAATATAGGTGTTATTAGTGCTATGGTGTAGATACTGAATAAGAATAGATGTATATAAGACTGAAGCAAGCTTTATATAAACAGTCAAATATAAGAAGCAAATAATTACTGTATTGCTAGTGGTTCCTACGGCGCGATTAAGCCTTCCATATTTCAAATTCACTTCAGTGCATAAAGGTATTATATATTCTTAGATATAATAGTGTATAATTAAATCAGTACATTTAATGTATTGATAATCCACTGGGCTTGAGTTTATTTATAGATGCAGAATAAAAAATCCATAGTAATAAATATATTTCTATAATATTTTGAATAAAAGAAAAGTAGGAGAAAATTCTTATGAATATGGATCATTTCGTTTATTTTATCGAAACAGTTAAAAATAATAGTCTTACTGTAGCGGCTCAAAAACTATACATTAACCAATCT